>ENA-UOYA01000768-UOYA01000768.1-activated-sludge-metagenome-genome-assembly--contig:-NODE-768-length-38369-cov-13.425197_pt1 | contig 38369 bp, 25 predicted proteins | sample MGYA00238163_ERZ764804 | MGnify/ENA primary metagenome ERZ764804 (study PRJEB28919, sample SAMN05720223) | activated sludge metagenome | isolation source: Anaerobic digester | place: Hong Kong...
AAATTTCTAAAAATTAGTAAGAATACTTTTTTTGGAATTAATTTTCAATGAATTGTAACAAAATAACTGTTTCTCCCATTAAATGAATTTACAACGGGAGAAACAGTAAAAAATAAATTACTTTTGAACAAAAAATTTATTCATTGAATCCAAATTTATAATACGCTATATTTTATATTATATAGCAGTCATCTACTCTAAAAAAGTAGATGACTGCTATTCAAAATAACTAATAACCAGGATTTTGTTTATATAATCCACCAGAAAAATTAATTTGAGGCTGTGGAATTGGGAAATATTCATCTTTTCCTGCAGTAAAATGAGTATCGTCTTTAATATAGGTTCTAACTAATTTTTCTCTTTGAAAATAATCATTTATTGTCTCTGCAGCAATACCCCAACGTACCAAATCAAAAAAACGTTCACCTTCCATTGCTAACTCTAATTTACGTTCAAATCGAAGAGCTTTCCGAGCATATTCTTGAGTCCAAATGCAATTAACTCCAGGTTTGTATTCATTAATAACATAATTTGCAGCATTAGAAGTACTATTCAATTTTTTCACATAGTTACTATTTTTTGCCCTATTTCTAATTTGATTAATTAATGGATATGCTTCATCTTGTCTACCCAACTCAATTAAAGCCTCAGCTTTCCAAAGAAGAACATCTGCATATCTTATGATTTGAAAATTTAAGGCATTTCCACCCCATGGCCAACCTTTTACCATATAAGGGGAACCAGGAGCTAAAACGAATTTTTTACAACTAAAATACCCATAAGTCGCAGGTTCTCTAGACCATCTTTCATCATAATTTCTGGTGTATGTTTTCCAAGGAATACCTAAACGTCCAACAGTAAAATCAAGACGCGGATCTATATTAAATAAAAAACCATCGGTAGCTTTAATTATGTTACCTGAGATATTATAATTATCAAAATCAGGTAGCCCGTTATTATCTGTTTTATAAGAATTTACTAAGTTTTGGCTTGGTTGAAAAAACCCATCTCCGCCATAAACTGGACCACGAGGCGTACAGACAAGATTGCTCCAGTTAATTCTTCCATATTCGGTACCATCATTTATGGAATATTCAACCCCAAAAACAGATTCTGAACCATGTTCGTATTCTACTTCTGCAAGGTATTGATAATCGGGTAATAATGAATAACCTCCAAGAGCAACACTATCACATAACGCAACAACTTTTCTAAGTAAAGATTTATCTATTTCAATTACCTGATTATTTTGTGGATCTTGTTTATAAGCTCTATAGAGATTAACTTTAGCGGCGTAAGCAAATGCTGCATACTTTGTTACTCTCCCTAATTCTGTTTGAGTTGCTGGCAACAAATTTGCAGCATCTTCAAATTCTTTAGCAATTTTTTCTAAAATTTGATCGCGGGAAAATTGTTCATTCGAAATATTTATGTAATCTTTAATATCGACATTTTCATCAAAATAAGGAATTTTATTAAAAAGACGACTTAATTCAAAAAAGAAATGTGCTCTTAAAAATTTCATCTCTCCCAATCTAACATCGCGTAAGGGAACTTCTTTTAGGGTTACATTATTTAATCTCCTTATAGCATTATTTGCACGTTGTACACTAATATAAAGATGATACCATTTTCTATCCAATAAACCATTTGTTGCATAAACGCCTGTAAAAGTTTCAAAAGCATGATATTCCCAAATGTCTGTAATTCCTCCCCCACCTTTATAAGCAGTTTCAGCTCTCACATCTCCGTAGATCCAATTTGTTGTAGGTGATAAAAAAGCCAAATCACTTCCTTCAGGCCCAGCCAAAGCTGAATAAGCTGAGGTGCAAAGAGCATCTATAGCTTCTTGAGTATTTAAAATTTCATCACTTAACTTCCCTTGTGGCTTACAATCTAAAAATTCATCATTACATGAACAGATTATTAGAGAAATAATTAATAATAATAAATTCTTCTTCATAATATTATAAGATTTAAATATTTTTAAAAATCAAAATTAATTCCAAAAGTAAATGTTCTTGGTATAGGATATTGATATCCCAAAATTTCAGGATCTGGACCTGTATAGTTAGTCAATGTCAACATATCTTGACCTTGAAAATATAATCTAATTCTTGAAGCTCCAATTTTACTAATAATTTTTTTAGGAAAAGAATAACCAACCTGCAAGTTTTTCAGTTTGACATAAGAGCCATCTTCAATAAAATAATCAGAGGAACGATTTTCTTCATTCGTGTTTACCGCTGTCAAGGCCGGGATGTTTGAATTAGGATTTGTTATGGGATCAAAAGCATTAAGCAATGCTTTACCATGATTGCCTGTCCAAAGTTGGAAGAAATCAGTATAGAATTTAGAGTTATTCCATGCTTTTCTTATCATTCCATTAAAGAACATTGAAAAATCAAATGATTTATATGTTATTGCAATATTTAAACCTCCAATAAATTTTGGTAAGTCCGTCCCTAACCATGTTCTATCCAAATCGTTAATTACACTATCTTTATTTAAATCCACATAACGGATACGACCAACACCTTTACCTGGTTGATTAATTCCGTCATTCAAGTCATCTTCTGTTCGATAAAGACCATTTGTCTTATATCCAAACCATGAGCCAAGTGGTTGTCCAACAATACTTTTATCAACACCATTACCTCCTCCCCAAGTGTAATAAATATCTTCAGGCAAAGAAGTAATTTTATTTTTATAAGTTGTTGTACTAAAAGAAACCTCATACGAAAAATCTTTATTTACAATATCTCTCCAAGTCAAAATTCCTTCAAACCCGTTATTTTTTAAAGAAGCTCCATTGTACGACATATAACCACCTTCCCCAATTACAGCTATATAAGGCCTGTCTATTAACATATCATCGGTTTTCTTAAGATAATAATCTATTGTTAAATTTAAACGGTTTTTTAATAAAGCAACATCCAAACCAAAGTTTGTTTGTGTTGTAACCTCCCATTTAATATCAGGATTCCCTGTACGTTGCTTAATTATTCCACTATATATTACACCTTGATTAATCCCTTCCAAATCATACCCAGCTTTATTTAAATCAAATAAATATTTAGTATACGTAGCTTCATTATCCATTTGATCATTACCATTTTTACCCCAACTAGCACGTAATTTTAAATCGGAAATCCAATTTATGTCTTTCAAAAATTCTTCTTGGGAAATACGCCATCCTAATGAAAAAGCAGGGAAATATGCAGAATTATTGTTTTTCCCAAAACGGGAAGAAGCATCATTTCTTAAAGTAGCAGAAAATAAATATTTATCATTGAAATCATAATTAAATTTTCCGAAGTATGATACCAAAGTGGTACGATCCATTAATCCACCATTTGTTTGTTTCCCTTGACCTGCTGATAAATATCGATAATCTAAATACTCAACTAAATAATCTTCTCGTTTTCCTTCTATATATTCATAGACACTTTCCTTAGCTTCCATACCAAGCAAAAAATTAAAACCATGTTTGTTTAAATCAAAATTATAAGATGCAGTATTTGACCATATCCATTCTCTATCATAATCAGATTTAGCATAGAGTGAATTTTTATCAACAACCCTACTGCTACCTTCAGACCATTTTGGTTCAAAATTTGATAAATATCCATTCCTGTAATTTATGCTAAAATTACTCTTATATATCATATTATGAATGGGTTCTATTTCCAGATATAGATTTCCAAAAATTCTCCAATTAAAATTTCTATTTTCTTTTTGTTGATCTAATAAACGAACTGGATTCGGTTTGTCTCCTAAACCTTGTGTAGGACCAGCATAACCCCCATTAATATCATAGACAGGTATCAAAGGATGTTGGGCAATGACCAATTCTTCAATGCCCGAAGGTTTTAATATTTCTGTCCAATTACTTAAACTCATATTTTCTCCAACTCTAAATTTATTATCAAGAAAACTATAAGAATTATTTAAGCGTACATTATATCTAGAAAAATTAGTGTATTTAATTAATCCATTTTGATCAAAATAATTGAAAGAAAAAAGAGAAGATGAGTTTTTATTAGTAGTAGAAACAGATAAATTATAGTTTTGAAGAAAAGCATCTTGATATACTTCCTTTTGCCAATCAGTGTTTCCAGCAGGCATTGTGTGATCCGCATCAATAAATTCAGGGATCACTGGTTCATCTCCGCTTCCATATTGATCATGACTAGGTTTTACCCCATCATTTAAATAAGCTTTCCAATAAACCTCACCCCATTCCATTGCATTAAGTAGCCCAATTTTAGTATGAAACTTCTGAGTTGTTAGTTGTGTATCAAAATTAATTTTAGTTTTTCCTTTTTCACCTTTTTTTGTTGTAATAATTATAACACCGTTTGCAGCTTGCGTACCATAAATTGAAGCTGCAGCAGCATCTTTCAACACTTGAATAGACTCAACATCATTAGAATTAAGCAAAGTCGCGATGTTAGAACGTGTTTGAACTCCGTCTATGACATATAAAGGAGCACTATTATTAATAGTAGTTATTCCACGTATTGTTGCAGCGGTAGTTGTTCCTCCCGGTTGTCCATCGTAGGTAATATTTACTCCAGGTAATCTGCCTTGTAAACTTGACATTATATTTCCTGTAGGAATACTAATAACATCACTTATTTTAGCAACTGAAACTGCCCCTGTAATATCAGCTTTTTTTTCAGTCGTATAACCAGTTACAACAATTTGGTCTAATAACACTGTTGAAGGGAACATTCTCACATCAATAATTTTTCTGTTCCCAACTTTTTCTTCAACATTTTCCATCCCTACCATTGAAAATTGCAATAAAGCATTTGGAGAAGTTACTTCGATATTATACTGGCCTTCATTGTTGGTTACAGTACCATTCTTAGTGCCTTTTTCAATAACAGTTACTCCAACCAATGGCTGATTATCTTCGTCAGAAATTACGGTTCCTTTAATTTCAATTTTTTGAGCTAAAATTGTTGATGAAACTAAAAGAAAAAGTAAAAGATTTATTTGCCTTAATTTCATTTTTATACTTAATTTTTTCATAGATTTATAAATTTATTAAAAATTGTTTTACATGTTCAATACTTTTTTTGTTATACTACAATTATTTTCAAGATTAAGATTAATTATATACAAACCCTTATTAAAATTTTCATTTAAAGTAATTTCTTGTTTATCAAATAATAAATTTTGTCTAAATATGAGTTTACCTTGCATATCAACTACTGAAACAAAAAGGCTTTTATTTATAGATTTTTTATTACTTTCAATTGTTATCTTTCCATCTTTATTCATGTATAAAATAATATCAGTTGGATCTTCTGGAACAAAATAATTATTAGAAACATTTTGCCAAATAGAATTTAATTCCCAAAATTTAAATTCTGACAAATAATTTTCTCCTGTTAATGAAAATAACTCAATATTCGTAGCATCTATAGATGGAAAAATAATTGATGAAATAACCGCCTCGCCTTCATTAATAAAAATTTCTATTGTTGATTGATCAACAAAAACTTTAAATTTTAATTGGTTGAGTTGCTTGTCTAAAGGAATAGTAATTATTTTAGGGAATTTATCACTAAAAGATACATTACCACTTTGTGTTCTATCAAAAGTTACATTATTGGTCAATGAATTATAACTTAAAATAACCCTTTCTTTGCCTGAAGCACATAAATTAATTCCAAATTCTTGCTTAGACTTTTGATCTAAATCAAAAATAAATTCTGCTTCATAAACATTTTTTGTTGGCTTAAATAAAGAAAAATTCTGCAACTCTTTAATTAAAACGTTGCTTATAGTCGTACTGTCTTTTCTTAAACTCAAAAAACCTCTAAATGGTTTTTGTCTAATAACATAGCCAGCATTTGAAGATGTTAAATATATTTCTCTCGGTAATGACTGAACACCTTTCCATGGCGAAGTTGGGAGAACTGTTGCATATTCCCAATTATTCATCCATGCTTGCCATAAGGGCTGTGAATTTGAATTGTCATAATCCCGATAAGGTCTTGCTGCATAAAAATCAGGACCTCTATCACCCCATAAAGCATGTTCAAGACCAGTATTCTCTAACACATCAGAAAAGATTATATGATCAATTAAAATATGACCCCATGCTTCAGTGCTTTCATCAATAATTTCAATTTGAGCAACTTTCCCAATCAAATCACTTACATTCCACCCATTCCATTTTAATACTTCAGTATTGTCTCCCGTAGCAGAACGAACAACAGTACCATCAATAACTAATCTAATACATGTTTTATTAATATCTTTTCCTCCCGCTATTAAAAAATTTATATTATTCTTTTCAATTAAAAATTTTTGAGAAATGAGTTTGCCTGTAGAAATATCACCTCCATAAAATGAATTTATAAGTCTTTTACCTATAAAACCTGTAACATTCATTTGACCTGGAAGTGTACCCTTAGAAGGTATAGTTCCAAATGCTTCTCCATGTAATTCCCAACCATTATAATTATTTTCAAAAGAATCAAACAAATTACCTTCAAGCCCATTACCATCGTTGATATAGCTCCGATATAAATTATCTAATGTAAAATAAGTTCCATCAAAATTTCCCACAAAATATTGAGTTTTATTTGGTCCCATTCCAACAATTAATACCCACTTCATATTGTTATAATCTCCATCTACCGGTAATTGAATTAAACTAGGAACTTCCCATATCTCCTGCTTTGCTGCAAATGGACCAAATGAACTTAAATAATCCCAATTTTTTAAATCTTTTGATGAATAAAAAATTACTTTTCGTTCATCAGCTAACACAATTGACATGATCCAACACTGAGTAGGAGCATACCAAATTACATCAGGATCACGGAAAGAATTACTATTAATATCCAAAACTGGATTACCAACATAATATTGAAATCGGTTGTAATAAATACTATCGGAATTACAATAAGAAATTGATTGATTTTGAATACCATTAGTTTGAGCAGATGTATATACAGCTACCATTGGAATAATACCTCTTGTATTGAATCCACTCGTATTATTTTTATCCACAGCTATCGAGCCTGTAAAATAGCTAAATCCTATACCGCCCAACATTGGCCATCCTAATTCTTTCCAATGAACTAAATCATAAGATATAGCATGTCCCCACCAAAAGAAATGGTATTTACCTTGAAACTTTGTTAATCCACAAGGATCCCCAATCCATGAATTTTTTGCGGTAAAATGAAATTGAGGACGATAAAGCTCATTATATTCCTGAGCATTCAAATATGCTGTTAATAAAACAAGAATGCTTATTGAAATGTATTTGAGAAAATATATAAATTTGTTTTGAATCATGACATAGATTTTTATCTAATAAAAGAGAATGTCCAAAAAATGTGATTCAATGAAACTGAAATTAAGATTTAAATTTTATAAAATTAAAAATTTTAAATAAAATTTATTTTTGAACATTCTCTTTATCATAAAATAAATTAATCATTTAATGATTTTTTGCACAGCAATTTGATTTCCACGTTGGTCAATTATTTTAACAACATAAACTCCTTGAGCTAAAGTAGATAAATCAACACCTTGTTTAATTTGACTAATATTGTATGTCTTTAATGATAATCCATTTATAGAGTACAAAACTACCTTATCAATAATTGAATTTGGATTTTCTATTGATAATGTATTATTTTTGATTTTAACAACCATATCAGAATTAAAATTATTATCTACACTTGAATGTATCCCTTTTAATTCATCTAAAGCATTTTTGGTTAATTTCTCTATATTAGCCTGATATGGATTTGTTCCACCTTTAATATTCCATTCATAGCCGCCTACTCCGATTGTTATACAAGTTCCCTTAAACTCTTCTGTAGGCTTCCATCTCGAAATAGCAGAACCAAAATAATCTTGTACATGTCCCCATGTGCCAAGAGAAGTCACATTTAAGGTGCTTTCCCAAGTAGTTAATTTAGCTTCATTATCATTGTTAAATGTTTGATCTGCAAGATCCATTGTCCAGAAACAATTATGATCTTCCTTCCAACCGGCTCCAATAAGTGGAAAATTTGGATAACTATTACCATTTCCACGTTGAACTGTTTCTGAAGTTAAGCCGGCATAAATAGGATCAGAAGATCGATCATATACAGTCTTTGCCGGATCCCAAGTTCCATAAGTGGGTGAAACATACCAAACATCTGGATTTTCACTTCCAGGTCCAGCTCCACCAGTTACGTTTGGCCACATGTCTGCTCTGCCAAATTCATAGAGTAAATTATTAGCGTAAGTTGTTAACAAAAGATTACCCCCAGCTTTGTAATAGTCAGTTAGCACACCAGCGACTGCATAAATTTCATCTGGAGCATCTGCATAACCATTTTCATTGTCTGCATAAATCCAAATAACAGCATACTGAGAAAGGTCTATTGTTCCAATTTGAGAAACAGGTATGTAGTCACCACCATAAGTTGTAGTAAACCACTGTGCCGCAGCTTTTTCGTCATCATCAGTTATTGCTGAAATAGATGAGGCCACATTTAAAAAACCAGCTTTTTTGTTTTGAGAAAAGCTACTCAAAACAAAAACACACATAATTAAAATTAAATAAAGTTTTTTCATAATCGTAAAATTTAAATTGTTAATAGATAAAAATTAATTAATAGATTTTATAAACTTGAAGGTAATTGAATTTTGTTCATCATTTGCTTCTAAAAAATATATTCCATCCTTAAAATGAGTAATATCAAAAGAACTATTTTCTCGACTCAACTGAAATATATTTATTAATTTACCATCAATTGAATATATTTTACAGGAAACCATTTTTGAAATATTTTGGAATGATATGGTATTATTATTGATTACAAGTTTAAGTTTTTCATTGATACCTATAGGACTATAAGTACTCATTCCAATAGGGGATAATTCATCCAACGCGTTTCTTGTCAACCTTTCTATATTAGCCTGATAGGGATTTGTACCAGAATTTTGATTCCATTCATAAGCACCAATTCCAATTGTAATAATTTTTCCGTTATACTCATCTTTCTTATTCCATCTTGTTATAGCAGTTCCAAAATAATCCTGTACGTGTGTCCAAGTAGCAAGAGAATTAGCATAATGGATATTTTCAAAATCTTTGAACTTCCAAAGATCATCATTTGCTTTATCAGGTTGAGGATTCCAAAAATAATTATGGTCTTCTTTCCATCCAGCTCCTAATAACGGAATAATAGGATAATCATCTCCATTATCTCTAATAATGTATGAAACATTATCTAATTCATTAAATATGGGATCATCAAATTTATTAATGACTTCTGGAGCGCCCAAATAAGTACCCCACGTAGGTGAAAAATACCAGACATCGTCATTATCTCCACCACTACCAAAACTTTTAATATTAACATTAAGATCGTACCTACCCAAATCTTTTACATAACGAGTGGCGTAAATAGACAATAAAAGATTTCCTCCAGCTTTATAAAATGAACTTATCGAATTTATTATATCTTCATCAAGAAAAGAATTTTCAAATTGAGAATTTATAAGAGACTCCTCAAATTCTCGATCAAAATGAATCCAAAGAGCTTTGTAATTATTCAAAGTAACATTACCATTTTTAATCTGAGATATAGGCAAGAAATCTCCTCCATAGGAATTCACTAACCAGTTTGCAGCTGCATATTCATCATCATCTCCTTCATTCTGTAAAGATGATAAAGATTCAAAGGTGCTTAAAAAAGCAACTTTTGAGGGTTGAGCCATAATTAATAAACTCAAACTCAATAATAATAAAGAGCATAGTCTTTTCTTCATAATATTAAATCTTAAGGTTAAACAAAAATAGAAATCAATTTTTAATAACTTTCTTAGTTATCGATTTACCGTCTGATTGTATTTTTACAATGTAAAAGTTTTTTTTTGGTAAATCTCTACCTTTATAATTTTCAATATTTTTTTGGTTTACCAATAAATTTCCTAATGAATCATATACGCTGATTTTGGAATTTTGTGGAATATTCTCAAATACTAATTCTTCTCCTTTAAAGTATATTTTGACTGAATCATTCTGGGTGCTCATTATCAAATTAGTGTTGCTAGAAGAAAATAATTTCCAAGCTTTTAAAGAATTAACGAAAGTATCTGAGCCTTCAGAAAACACTTCAATGCCATCTGAATTAGCGTCGGTTGGGAAAATTCTTATTGAAAAAGCCCATTTATCATTAAGAAAAATATCCATAATTGAATGATCAATAAAAATATTCATTTTTAAATTTTCTCCTGGTGAAAATGTTTCAGGTAATTCACTTTCATATAGACCATTATATAGCCACTTGTCATTTGACAATCTGTTAATATTGCGAGCATCTACAATAAATTTATTTGAAGAAGTTTCATAAAAAATTTTAATTCCACTTTCACCACTCTTTCTAACAACGAATCCAAATCGCTGATTTTGATTAGATGATATAGTAAAAATTCCTTCAATTTCAACTGCTTTTCCCGTAACTGGATACAAAGGCTTGCTTCCAATTAAATTTTGATTGCTCAAATTATATGATATTGTATTATCTCTCATATTCTTTAATCCTTCAAAAGGTTTTTGTATTAAATTATTATTTTCATCTAAAGACCACTCACGTGGAAGACTAAATAAATGAGCCCAACCTAACTGTTTATTATCATCACTACTAAGTTTGTCTGGTACTATACCAATTACTATATTTTTCCCATCTTTTTGCATTATTGATGGCGACAATAAACCAAATCCATCCATAGACATGCTTCCCAATTCAACTTCTTTTGGTATTGGAGAATCAGGTATAAATTTTCCAGTCGCACCAATTCTTCCTACCCAATATAAAGTTTCAACTCCATTTTTTGAACCAAGAGGAGTTACCCCAAACAACCATTTGCCGTTATTCATTGGAACAATAAAAGGCATTTCCCAAAAAGTACCATAGTCAGTATTATTAGCTTGATAAAAAATTCTGCCATCATTGCTCCATGAATCAGAATTGGGGTTGTATTCATGTAAAGTAGCTGTACCTTTCCCATCTTTACTGGTTCCAACTATTAAATAAAAAATCCCATTTGATTTAAAAATATAGCAATCTCTAAAATCGTCACTTAATCCTATTGGTTTATAAGGAATAATTGGATTATCGTTTCTTTTCTTCCAATTTATTAAATTTATATCTAGGGGATATGCTTCAGATATCGATGCTTTTCCGAAATCAACTGAAGTATAAAAAATATGTGGCTCATTACCAGTTAAGATTGGGTCAGAATATATACAACCTGACCATGCTCCTTTTATATCATAAAATTCTGAAGGTTCAATTGCAATTTTTTCTTCTTCCCATGAAATTAAATCTTTACTTGATAGATGTCCCCAATGAATTCTACCCCAATAGGGTCCATTTGCATTTTTTTGAAAAAACAGGTGATATTTATCATTATAATATAAAAGCCCATGAGGTTCATTGGTCCAATTGGCTCCTGGTATTGCGTGAAAAATTGGACGCTGAAGGTCATCTTGAAAACGAACTTTTGGAATAGTTAAATCCGCAAAATTTTCTGGCGCACATTTTAAAGAAGAAAAATCTTGTTCCCCAGAATAAATTCTATAATCATCTATTAATCCATTGACTGTATTTGTTCTAAATGGTCCTACCCATCTATCTTCATATGATTTCCCAATATATAAAATAGGAGATCCTACATCAATCTGCTTCCCATCAAAATATTTATATGCAGTTAATTTGTTGTTTTTATATAATTTTATAACATTCTCTCTAATACTCACTACAGCAGATAAATTTACCCACTCATACTTGGGGAATTTATCTGCTGCAAAACAACTTACTTTATTTCCATCAATAAAAACCTCAAATCCATATCGTCCATTACAATTTATCGTAAAAGCAAAACCTGATTCAGTTCCCAAATTTCCTGCAATACAAGTTTGAGAAATATCAGATCCATTTATATCCATCATTGGATAAGTTTCAAAAGCACACCAAATTGAAGAAGAAATAGCTTTAGTATTTAAATTTGTAACGTTAAATCTACCTTTTATAAAAGTAGAAAAGCCATCAAACCTTAAAGCGTTACCTTCAGCTCCAGGAATATTTTCTCGAATGACTTTTGAATTTTCCACTAAAAAAGTTCTGTTACTACAAATTTCCTTTACTGAAGTGAGGGTTTCATTTAGTTCCATTGGAAAATGCGCTACAATTTCAGGTTGGATTGGTAGAATAATACTATCTTCTGAAGATAAATATGATATTGCATTTGAAGTTAATCTTTCAATATTGGATTGATAAACATTTGATCTATCATTTTGATTCCATTCATAAGCCCCAACGCCAATACAAATACAATTTCCTAAATATTCACTATTAGGAAGGAATTCTACGATCCCTGCACAAGAATAATCTGTAACTTGCCCCCATGTAGCCAAGACTATAGCATCATTATCATTTTCAAATGCATCAACTAAATTCCCGCTATAACCATAAAGATTTAAATTCCACATTGAATTATGATCTTCTTTTAAACCAGGACCAAGTAAAGGTATCGTAGGATAGTCAAATTCATTAATTGTAGAAAGATTATAAAACAAAGAATGATTTGAATGATTATAAGTTAATCCAATATTTGGATTTATACTCCAAACATCCGCATTAAATTTTGCAGATCCATTATCGAAAATATTTGGTTTGCATTTAGTTCTGCCTATATGATATAAATATTGAGTTGCATGGGTAGTAAGTAAAAGATTTCCTCCTTTTTTATAAAAATTTATTATAGAGGAAAGAACTTCTTTATCCAACAAAATTAAAGGCAACGGTTCAGAAATATTTTCTTTATCAACATGAATCCATAAAACACTATACTGGTTTAAATCAATTAATTTATTTTTTATATCAAAAGCTGAAATAATATCTCCATTAGAATACATTGATTGAAACCAATTCATGGCGTCCAATTCATCATCATCTTGTTGATCAACTACAATAAATCCAATTTTCTTCTCTTTGGCATTGATCAAAAAACTATTAATAAAAAATGTTCCGAATAACAACAAAAATATTATATTTGTTTTCATTCTAACTGACTTATGTAATTTTAAAATCATATGTTTATAGAATTTAAATTTATTTATTAAGTACTCATCCTTCAAAGGAAAATTTTCAGCGCTTTCGGAAACAAAATTAGATGAAACAAATTCTCTTCACTATAAATTTTGATTCATTGTGATGTATTTTTGTTTCATTGAAAAAAATTTCAGTGTTTCTTCAAAAGAATTTTATTGGTCTTATTAAATGTTTAAAAGCATAGCTAATAGTATTTTGCAAAAAATATTTCCATTATTCTCCAAAAAAATGAATTTTTTCTCATACAGACAAAAAAATAGCAGAGGAAGAAAAAACCGGTCTTTCTTCCTCTGCCAAATTTCCTACTGGCGCCAAGATATGTTTCCTGAATTTTTTATTAAACTTTTTTCTTGCCAGCAGTCGTAGATTTTTTTGTTTTTGATGTTTTGGTCGTTTTAGTCGTTTTGGAGGTTTTTGTATTTTTTGCAGACTTTTCGGTCGAAGCTGTTTTCCTCGTATTTCCCTTTTTCCCTTTTTTATCTGTTCCGGCCTGTTCCTGAATCATTTCCATACATTGTTCAAAAGTTAAACCTGTAGGATCGACATTTTTAGGAATTTTATAGTTCTTTTTTTCAAAAGAAATGTAAGGCCCGAAGCGTCCGTTTAAAATTTGAATCTCTTTGTTTTCGCCTAAAGTTTTGATAGTTTTCTTCTGATCTTCCTCCCGTTTGCGTTGAATAATTTCTATGGCGCGTTCCAGTGAAATATTCAACGGATCTTCCCCTTTCGGTATGGAGTAGAACGAATTTCCCTGACGGATATAAGGACCAAAACGTCCAATGGCAACAGTCAGCGGTTTCCCTTCAAATTCTCCAACTTCACGCGGGAGTTTAAACAAATCGAGCGCTTCTTCGAGTGTAATGCTGTCGATGGACTGACCCGGACGCAGCGAAGCAAAAACAGGATTTTCAGCATCTTCGGCCGTTCCAATTTGAACATAAGGCCCATATCTTCCTATTTTAACCGTAACCGGTTTCCCTGTTTTGGGATCGGTACCCAACGTGCGACCGCCAACTTTTCGCTCGGTGGAAGTTAAGGTTTTTTCAACCGTTGGATGAAATTTTTTGTAAAACTTGTCGATAACTTGCGTCCAACCTACTTTTCCCGCGGCCACATTATCAAATTCCTTTTCCACATTGGCCGTGAAGTTATAACTCAGAATACCGGGAAAATATTCGATTAAAAAATCGTTGACCACTATACCGATATCAGTCGGAAATAATTTTGCTTTTTCGGCACCGGTAATTTCCGTAGCCGACTGATCGGAGATTTTTCCGTCAACAAGCTTCAGCACATTGTAAGTTCGCTTTTCGCCCGGACGGTTACCTTTTTCTATGTATTTTCGATTTTGAATAGTCGAAATAGTTGGAGCATACGTAGAAGGTCGCCCAATGCCCAATTCTTCGAGTTTTCGCACCAAACTTGCTTCCGTATATCGGGGCGGACGCTGGGTAAAACGTTCCTGAGCGAGAATTTCTTTTGGCAACAATTTCTCGCCCACATTAATGGCCGGTAAAATTTCCGATTTTTCGGAATCGGACTCATCATCTGTCGATTCGCTGTAAAGATGAAGAAAACCATCAAATAAAATCACTTCACCCGAAGCCACAAACTGGTAAGGCTGACCTTGCATTCCAATTTGAATGGTGGTTTTTTCAAATTCCGCATCCGCCATTTGTGAAGCCAGCGTACGTTTCCATATCAGGTCATACAATCGCTTTTCCTGGTCTGAACCATCAATTTCGTGAACATTCATATAAGTAGGACGAATCGCCTCATGAGCTTCCTGAGCGCCTTTGGTTTTTGTAACATAATGTCGCAATTTCCAATATTTTTTCCCCAACATGTTGGTAATTTCCGCTTCTGCCGCCTTCAGGGCAAAATCCGATAAGTTCACCGAATCGGTTCGCATATAGGTTATTTTTCCCGATTCGTAAAGATGCTGAGCTATCAACATGGTTTGAGAAACCGAAAAACCGAGTTTCCGTGCAGCTTCCTGCTGAAGAGTAGAAGTGGTAAAAGGCGGTGCGGGTGATCTTTTGGCCGGTTTGGTAGTAATGTTTTCCACCCGAAAAATTGCTTCCTTACATAGATTTAAAAAATTCAATGCTTCTTCTTTGGTGGAAAAACGCTGTTGAAGTTCTGCCTTTAATTCTACGGATCGACCATCTTTGTCTGTTGTACTGAAAATTGCCGTTACGCGATAAGACGATTCGGGAACAAACTGATTGATTTCTCTTTCGCGTTCCACAATCAGACGGACAGCTACCGACTGAACACGCCCTGCTGAAAGGGAAGGACGAATTTTTTTCCATAACAGCGGAGAAAGTTCAAAACCAACAATTCGGTCGAGAACACGACGCGCCTGCTGGGCATCTACCAAATTCAAATCCAAATCTCGCGGATGCTCAATGGCGTGAACAATGGCATCTTTTGTTATTTCATGAAATACAATTCTGCGTGTCTTTTCTTTTGGAAGTTTCAGTTCTTCCGACAAATGCCATGCAATAGCTTCTCCTTCGCGGTCTTCATCAGATGCCAGCCAAACCAACTCTGCCTGTTCAGTGGCTTTCTTTAATTCCGAAACCAGTTTTTTCTTGTCGGGTAAAACTTTGTATTGAGGCTGATAATTGTGTTCAAAATCAATACCAATGCCTTTTTCGGATAAATCACGAATATGTCCGTAACTTGAAACAACATGATATTCTTTTCCCAGAAATTTTTCGATAGTTTTGGCTTTGGCCGGAGATTCTACAATAACAAGGTTTTTTGGCATACTACAACTTTAAATTAATACGCGATATTTAAAATTGCCTGCAAAGTAACAAAATTTGAAAGGTATCAGCCAAATTTTCAGATTATTATTTTTAAAATTTATAAAACGAAAACATAAAACGAACTGAAATATACAAAATGTTCACTTCATTGAATAAAAGGAAATAATCTAATTTAGTGGACAATTTTCACCTTTTTTTCTCTTTCCTGATTTACATATAAAAATCCGAACTTTCGGTAAAAATCATTATTTTTGTAATAAAGTTGCAATTAATTTATGCAGAAATACCTTGACATTCTCAAGCAATACTGGGGTTATTCTTCATTTCGACCATTACAGGATGAAATTATCGGTAGCATAGCTTCCGGAAACGACACGTTGGGACTTATGCCTACCGGCGGAGGAAAATCACTGACTTTTCAGGTGCCTGCCATGGCAATGGAGGGAGTTTGCGTGGTTGTTACGCCTTTGATAGCATTAATGAAAGATCAGGTAGAAAATTTGAAAAAAAGAGGAATTGCTGCTGCTGCCATTTTTTCAGGCATGTCGCACGACGAAATTCTGATGACGCTCGAAAATGCTTCACTTGGAGCCTACAAATTTCTTTATGTATCGCCCGAAAGACTTGCAACACGCATTTTTATCGAAAAAATAAAACAGACAAAAGTTTGTCTCATTGCTGTGGACGAATCGCACTGCATTTCTCAATGGGGTTACGACTTTCGACCTTCTTACCTGAAAATTGCCGAAATCAGAGCGTTTTTACCCAATGCACCCGTACTTGCACTTACGGCTACTGCCACTCCTGAAGTCGCCGAAGACATACAGAAACAACTACATTTCCCGGCATCCAACGTTTTCAAAAAAAGTTTTTATCGTTCCAATTTGGCTTATGTGGTTCGATATACCGAAGATAAAAATCAGTATTTGTTGAAAATTCTCAACAGTGTACCGGGCACTTCGGTGGTTTATGTGCGAAACAGAAAAAAAACAAAGGAAACAGCCGAGTTTCTTGTAAAAAACGGAATTGTAGCCGAACATTATCATGCAGGCCTCAACAACGTGAAAAAGGACGAAATTCAAACACGCTGGAAAAACGGGAAAACCCGCGTCATTGTTTCCACCAACGCTTTTGGCATGGGAATCGACAAAGCCGATGTACGGTCGGTGATTCATTTGGATTTGCCCGATTCGCTGGAAGCTTATTTTCAGGAAGCCGGAAGAGCAGGCCGAGACGAAAAAAAAGCTTTTGCCGTTCTGCTTTACAACAACAGTGATGCAGCAAAAATTAAAAAACGCATTTCGGATACTTTTCCGCCAAAAGAAATGATTCGCAAAGTTTACGAATCTTTGGGCAATTATTATCAGGTTGGTATTGGCTCAGGACTGGACAATACTTTCCCTTTCGATTTGGTCGATTTTTGCACTAAATTTCACTTGCCCGTATTAATGGCTTTCAGCAGCCTGAAAATCCTTCAGCAAGCCGGTTATATTGAATTTACCGATGAAGAGGAAAGTACATCACAAGTGCTTTTCACGGTTAAAAAAGAGGAATTGTATCAACTAAAGCAAACTCCGAAGCAGGAAAAGCTTATACACGTACTTTTACGTTCTTACACGGGACTTTTCACGGAGCCGGCTTTCATTCATGAAGAAGTCGTTGCCCAACGGCTTCAATGGAGCCATCAGGAAGTGTATCAACAGTTAGTCGAACTGTCAAAGGAAAAAGTTATCCGTTACATACCAAGAAAAAAAACGGCATTTCTTACTTTTACACAGGAAAGGGTGGACGCCAAACAGATTTATTTAAGCCGTGAAGCTTATGAAGACCGACGAGAGCGATTTGTTTCCCGCGTGCAGAGTGTACTGAACTATGCCCAAGAAGAAAATGTCTGTCGAAGTCAAATGTTGCTTTCCTACTTCGGCGAAAAAAACAGCCAACCTTGTGGCAAATGCGACGTGTGTCAAAAGAAGAAAGAAACGGAAATTTCTACTGCCGAATTTGAAGCCATTCATTCGTCAATTGTTCAGGTACTCTCAAACGAAAATCTTCCGCTCGATATGGCTGTTCAAAAAATTCATTTTAAAGAAAAAAAAGTATTGCAGGTTATCCGCTTTATGCTCGACAACAATCAAATAAAGGAAAACGAAAAAAAACAGCTTATTTTGGCGAAATAAAATCTCTCGCCTTGCAGTTTTTAGTATTTCAAGCTGTTTTTTTATCGTTTAAATGTACTTTCAGCGTTACAACAAAACTTTCAGAAACTAATAGAGCATACTTACCACTTTTAGCCTGAATTTGACGGGCAATCGGTTGAAAAGCCAGCAAATGGCCTGATACTGAAATCCCGGAACTACGATTGCTTTCATGCTTTTGTGTACAATTTGCTTGACTATGGCTTTCCCAATAGCATCTGCGGGCATCCCGTTTTGTTCATCTTTTTCCATTTTTCCGACAGCTTTTTTCATTTTTTCGTAATAAACCGATTCGGTCGATTGAGAAGCTGCGGTATATTTTCTTGCCGATGTGAAATTGGTTTTGGTATCACCCGGTAAAATGGTGCTGCACTGAATGCCAAATGGTTTGGTTTCCATGTCAAGCGCCTGCATAAAAATAAGCAAAGCTGCTTTGGAAGCGGAATAAAATGCCTGAAAAGGAATAGGAACAATGGCAGCTACCGAAGATGTGGCAATGATTTTTCCATAGCCCTGTTTCCTGAAAATGGGCAAACAGGCCTGAATAACTCTTACTGCTCCAAAAAAATTCGTTTCAAACTGATATTTGGCTTCTTCAATGGAAGTGTCTTCGATAGAACCGGCTATGCCATTTCCTGCATTGGAAATCACAGCATCCAAATGCCCGTTTTGTTCCAAAATCTCGTCCAACACTTTTTTTATTTCTTCTTCACTATTCACATTCATTTTTGTAGAAATAATTTCTCCGCCATTTTTGGAGGTGCTATTTTCACCACCACTACGGGAGGCAGCATAAACCCTGTAACCCTTGTTCATTAGTTGAATGGCTGTTGATAATCCAATACCGCTGCTTGCTCCGGTTATTAATATTACTTTATTCTCCATATTACATCTCCATTTATAAAAATTTTTCTGCAAAAATAATCAAATGCAAAGAAAGATTTATATTTCCAACGTTTTTTGGAAAAATTCTTTTGCTTCTCTCCGAATCAAATTCCTCTGACTTTAATTGAGAAGCTGGATATTTCTCCTAAAATGATTAATTTTGCATTTGAATTTAAAATACAACACTAAAATTTTTTATTTTTGATGGAAACTGTACTTAGCGGCATACGTCCGACCGGGAACTTGCATTTGGGAAACTATTTTGGAGCATTGAAGAATTTTGTACAAATGCAAAATGAATACAATTGTTATTTTTTTATAGCCGATTACCACTCACTGACCACGCATCCCACACCGCAAAATCTGACGGAAAATGTGAGAGAAATTTTAGCGGAATATTTGGCTGCAGGCCTTGATCCGGAAAAAGCAGTTATTTACATACAGAGTGATGTGCCCGAAGTTACGGAACTGTATCTTTTCTTGAACATGAATGCTTACGTCGGTGAATTGGAACGCTGTACTTCCTTCAAAGATAAAGTTCGCCAGCAACCCCACAACGTAAATGCCGGACTGTTGACCTATCCGACATTGATGGCTGCCGATATTTTGCTGCATCGCGCCAACAAGGTTCCGGTAGGTAAAGACCAGGAACAACATCTCGAAATGACGCGGACTTTTGCCAATCGATTCAACAGAATGTATCAGGTAGATTATTTCCCTGAACCGCAAGCTTTTAATTTCGGTAACGAACTGATTAAAATTCCGGGACTCAACGGTACGGGAAAAATGGGAAAATCGGAAGGAGAAGGCAATGCCATTTTCTTATCGGACGAGCCGGAGGCAATTCGGAAAAAAGTAATGAAAGCGGTAACCGATGCAGGCCCCACGCAGCCTCACCAGGAAAAATCGCAACCCATCGAAAATCTTTTTCAATTGATGAGAGCCGTATCCAGTGCCGAAACTTTGGCTTATTTTGAAGAACAATACGATTCTTGCCAAATCAAATACGGGGAAATGAAAAAACAGCTGGCAGAAGATATGATTACTTTTACTGCTCCGTTTCGTGAAAAAATTAAAGACCTTCTGAGCAATAAAGATTACCTGTCGAATGTTGCCCGCATGGGAAAAGAAAAAGCACAGGAAAATGCGCGGAAAACCATTCGCGATGTTCGCGAAATAATCGGTTTCAAATCAATATAAATAACTTCTTTCTCTACTTTTTAGAAGAAAAAAGTTGTACTTTACAAAAAAGGGAACTGCTCAAAAATGAACGGCTCCCTTTTTATATTTCAGGTATGTAACTTATTAAAGTTGAGGGCCTGCAGATAAAAGTTCTTTGGCATTTTCGTTATCGAGATACTGTTCAAAGTTCTTGATATATTGAGCAGCCAAAGATTTTGCTTTCTGTTCCCATTCTGCCGGATTAGCATAGGTGTCGCGCGGATCAAGAATAGCAGGGTTCACATTGTTCAAGGATTTCGGAATAGTCAGATTCATAATTGGAATATGAACTTTTTCTGCTTTTTCGATTGAACCGTCAATAATGGCATCGATAATGGCCCGGGTGTCCTTAATGGAAATACGTTTGCCAGTACCATTCCAACCAGTATTAACCAAATAAGCCTTTGCATTGTGCTTTTTCATTTTTTCGGCCAACACTTTGGCATAAATGGTAGGATGCAATGTTAAAAATGCTTCTCCAAATGCAGGCGAGAAGGAAGGAACGGGTTCGTTGATACCGCGTTCGGTTCCGGCCAATTTTGAAGTATATCCGCAAAGGAAGTGATACTGTGCCGATTTTTCATCCAAAATAGAAACCGGAGGCAAAACGCCGTAAGCATCTGCCGACAAATAGATAATTTTGCTTGCGTGTCCGGCTTTTGAAGGAAGCACAATTTTATTGATATAATAAATTGGGTAAGAAACACGTGTATTTTCCGTTTTAGAAGCTGCTTTTGAAAAGTCGGGTGTGCCATCGGGCAAAACGGTAACATTTTCCAACAAAGCATCACGACGAATAGCGCGCCAGATATCCGGTTCGTTTTCTTCACTTAAGTCGATAACTTTGGCATAACATCCACCTTCGTAATTGAATACGCCGTGATCATCCCATCCGTGTTCGTCGTCACCAATTAAATAGCGTTTTGGATCGGCAGAAAGAGTTGTTTTCCCTGTCCCAGACAAACCAAAGAAGATAGCTACATCCCCGTCTTCGCCAACATTGGCAGAGCAGTGCATGGAAGCAATACCTTTCTGTGGCAGATAAAAATTCATCAGCGAGAAAATTCCTTTCTTCATTTCACCACCGTACCATGTTCCACCGATAACGGCCATACGTTGAGAAAGATTGAAAAGAACAAAAACTTCAGAGTTCAATCCCTGTTCCTTCCATTTAGGATTGGTAACCTTAGAACCATTGAGCACAACAAAATCGGGTTCGCCAAAATTTGCCAGTTCATAGTGGGAAGGACGGATAAACATGTTGGTTACGAAATGTGCCTGCCAAGCTACTTCCATAACAAAGCGCACTTTCATTCGCGTATCGGGATTGGTACCGCAGAAACAATCTACCACATAAAGTTTTTTCACAGAACCCAGCTTGTCGGTTACCAAGCCTCTGCAATAGTCCCAAACCTCCGTGTTGATGGGTCGATTAATGACACCGTCCCACCACATTGTTTTTTCGGTAATCTCGTCTTTTACAAAATATTTATCTTTGGGCGAACGTCCGGTAAAAATACCGGTATCTACTGCTACTGCACCGGTTGTGGTAACAACACCGCGTTCAAAACCTTCGTTTTTAGGGTCGGTTTCTGCTCTGAACAGTTGTTCATAAGTAGGATTGTGTACGATTTCGTACTCGCCGGTAATACCGTACTTACTTAAATCTAAATTTGCCATTTTTTTTTTAAATTAATTGTTATGTTTGTTTTTATCTTTTTTCTGAAAAGCCTTGTTTTTCACGTCGCAAAATTACAACTATTTTTTTTCACGACAAAGGAATTAAAGAAAAATTTCTTTAATTAATTACAAAAAAGATTTTTGTCGATTTTAGCACCAAATGGAAACATAAACCTTAAAAATCTCAACTTTTTAAAACAATATATTGTGTTTTTTTGTTCATTTTGTAAAAACTTTTCTCAACTGAAATTGAATCAGGCTTTTATCTCAAAATTATCACCTGATAAGTTTTCTGACTTCGACAATGCTTCACCCTAAAAATTTTTCCAAAATTTTTCATCAAATAGGGGTGAGATTGATTTGTGTTTTTTAGTTATCAACATTGTTCTGGTCATTGTTTCGCCACTTTTTGGGAGTTAAATTATCAGAGTAGTAATTGTTTTGGCTATGTTCAAAACTTTATCTACGCTCAAACTTATCCCATTTATTTTCAATCTTCTTTCAAACTCTTTTGTATACTTTGTAAGCAACAAAACAGATACAAACATGCGATTCAATCCTTCGCACCGTAAAATGGAACTTCGGCCGTATTTGAAGTTTCCCTTTTGTAACCCGTAAAGCATTTTCAACCAGCATATTCCGCTGTATTGATTATATACATCTTTACAGCAAAGGAAAGTATTAGTTACATCCATCTCATTTTTCATCCTCTTCTATTGACTGCCGATTTATCGTGACAGTTACATCATTCGATATTTCTAAAAATTTTTGTAGACTTGCCTGATGAGATTCTCCTTTGTTATGTTCTTGTTTTATAGGCTGTCTCTCTAAAATGAATTTTTTCTGCACTGACGCCAATAGTATTTATCTCCCTGAAAACTCCTTGCCGCTTTTCTGCCATTACTACTCGTTGTACCTGTACGATTCTTTTTCTTACGTATCCACATACGAAAATGTATCGATTTTTTCCTTTGCGTTACCCACCTATGTGCTGTGAAAATTATAAATAGCTCAATTCATCAATATTATAATTTTCATCCCAAATACTTGTCGAAGTCATGAGCGAGTAACTTTTCGAAATATTTTGTTTTGTTTCTAAAATGCACTATATTCGTAGCACAATAGAAACAAAATAAAAAAATGAATTTTCTGGAATTTAAGGAACAACTATTCGATTTAGCATGCTTCAATATCTATCAGATATATGCATGGCAACCGAATTTTAATCGCAACAACCTAACCCGTTGGGTGAAGAAAGGGTATCTTGTCCGATTACGAAAGGGCTATTTTACATTTTCGGAATATAAGAGCAAACCGGATTATTCACTTTATTTTGCCAACCGGATTTACCGTCCATCCTATATCAGCTTGCACACGGCTTTGTCATTCTACGGAATGATACCGGAAGCGGTAGTGCAAATTACCAGTGTGACAACCCTGAAAACAATATTATTTACAAACGACTTTGGTGAATATTCTTATAAAAATGTCAAGGAAAACCTGATGTTTGGATATGAATTAAAGCCAATGGCAGACAATCGCACCATACAGTTTGCAACCCCTGAAAAGGCATTGCTTGATTTGCTGTATCTTTATCCGTTCTATAATAGTGAGCAGGAATTGGAAGAATTACGCTTGGATGAAGATTATCTGCAACATGATTTGAATAAGGATTTATTGATGAAATACTGCGACAAGTTTGGAAGTAAGGCACTTGAGCATCGGGTAAAACTACTTTTTAAAACTTACGATTTATGATTCGGATTGAACAGATAAAAAATTATTTCCCGGTGCAAATACGTGGAAATTCAAGTTTCGATAAGTACATACTCAAAGAGTATTTGCAGTTGATGATTCTTGATTATCTTTCTTCTACGCCCTTTGTTCGGAGGATGGCGTTTATTGGTGAAACAAATCTACGTTTGGTAAAAGGGATTGACCGATTCTCTGAAGATTTGGATTTCGACTGCAAGAACCTGTCGATAGACGAGTTTTTTGAAATGACAAACGAAGTAATTCAGTTTTTGGAACGTTCAGGATTTCGTGTAGAAGCGAAGGATAAAGAAAACTCCAAACTGACAGCTTTCCGGCGTAATATTCATTTCCCTGAACTGTTATTTGATTTGGGGTTGAGTGGACATAAGGAAGAACGTTTTTTGATAAAGATCGAAAGTCAAGATCAGGGAATCGTTTATCCTTCGGTTATCATGAATATCAAGGGCTGCGGGTTCTTTTTCCCTTTTCCCGTTCCGTCTGATGGTATATTGTGTAGTATGAAAATCGCCGCCATGTTAAACCGTGCTAAAGGCCGTGATTTTTACGACGTAATGTTTTTGCTATCACAGTCCAAACCTGATTATGATTTCCTTTCAAAACGTTGCGGAGTACATAATTTACAAGAGTTCAAGAAAGCAACAACAGAGCTACTGAAAACCGTTGATTTGAAAAAGAAGCAAAAGGATTTTGAACATTTACTTTTTAACAAAACCAATAACGCAAAGATTTTGAGGTTTGGGGAATTTGTAGATTCACTAACAGAATAATTCAATGCGAAAACACATTGAAAAAGATATTGAATGACAACAACGATGATTTGCCTTTTCACAATTTAAGCTTTTCAAAGACCGAATAAATCAAAGTTATTTTGAAAAACGGAAACAAACCACATGTTTTCATTTTTTTGGGGAGGGGAATTATTTGCACCTTGAACCTCGCTCAATTTGAAGAAAAATCGTAACTTTGTATGAAAACTTTTTAAAAAAATGCGAAGAAAAACGACCATTTCGTTTGTCTTATTTGCCTTTCAAAATGTTTAATTTCAAGTAATTAAGTTTCTGTTTTTTCACTAACAGGTAAGAGTAACCTTTTAAGGCATTGCTTAAGAGTAAAATGAAATATTCAAACATCAGAGAAGAAGAACTTAAAAACAAAGTAGCACAGGACTATTTTTGGCAATATGATGGGACAAAAATCATCGGGAATGTGGATTTTTGCGTATCCATGCATAAGTCCTCAAAAGAAACTACCGAACAGGAATCGCTGCTTTGGGCGGAAGCCAAAAAAGGCTCTTCCGACATTTACAAATCTGTTGTTCAACTTATTTTGACCATTGGCAAAGCACGCACTTTCGACAAATTTTTGCCCCCTTGCATGCTGGGTGCTTTCGATGGCGAAAAAATTGCCTTCATTCCATACAACGAAATTCATGATGTTTTCTATCAGAACGATTTCAATTGGAATGTTACTCCTTCCGATTACAACACCAAAGAATTTCAGCAGATTTACCAGAAAGTCAAAAATACTATTGACCAAAATCTGTTGCTTTTTTATTTTGAAAAAGACGACAAAGAACTGAAAAAATTTATCAAAGCCAATTTCATTCCCGGACATTTTGGCATTTCCAAAATAAAAATCGACAAGAACAATTTCATGGTTATCTACAATAAATGGCTTCAGGAAGTGAAACCTACGATTGCCATAAATTGGGATGTAGCCAAAAAAAGCGGAATTATCGATGGTGATTTTTATTTGGCCGATTTGCTTTCGAGCAATAACGAAACGCTGAAAGAAAAACTTTTTGTTCTGCTCAAACACGATCATTATGAAGTGGACAGAAAAATTGACGAATCAGGCATGTTTAGCAGCAAACAGGCCGACTTTACCGACGGACAAAAAGCGCACACAAGGTTTTGGAACAAATACGACCGCCCTCCCGAAGAAGAATATTGGAATTACATTGTGGAACGCAGGGATTTACTTGTTCCGCAGGACGTGAGGGAACGCAAAGGCAGTTTCTTTACGCCGCAAATTTGGGTTGAGCTATCGCAAAAGTACCTGACCGACGCGCTGGGCGAAGACTGGCAGGACGAATACTACATTTGGGATTGCGCAGCCGGTACCGGTAACCTGCTCGCAGGGCTTACCAACAAATATAACATTTGGGCATCTACCCTCGACCAACAGGATGTGGAAGTGATGCACGACCGCATCAACAACGGAGCAAACCTGCTCCACGACCATGTGTTTCAATTCGATTTTCTCAACGACGATTTCTCGAAACTGCCGCTTCCTTTGCAGCAAATTATAAACGATCCCGAAAAACGGAAGAAACTCGTCATTTATATCAATCCGCCGTATGCGGAAGCTGCAAGCACGGCAACCATAACTGGTCATAAGGAAAACAAGAAAGACGTTGCCGTATTAACTGAAATGTATAAAAAGTATCAGAGCAAAATTGGAATTGCTGGAAGAGAACTTTACGTGCAATTTTTGACGAGAATCTATTGCGAAATATCTGGAGCTATAGTTGCTAATTTTTCTAAATTAAAAACGCTACAAGCCCCAAATTTTACAGAGTTCAGAAGTTTGTACAAAGCAAAACTTAAAAGTCTTTTTGTTGTTCCGGCAAGTACTTTTGATAATGTGAAAGGAAAATTCCCAATTGGCTTTTTTATCTGGGATACCGATGAAAATGAACATTTTAAAAGTATTGAAGCAGACGTATATGATGAAAATGGTAAAATGATTTCTACTAAAGCATTTTTTATTGATGAAGAAAAGAAATCTATTAATGATTGGTTAATTTTAACGCGAAATAAACCACATAATATAAATATTGGCTTTATTTCAGCCAAAGGAAATGACTTTCAAAACACAAATTTTGTTTTTATTATCAATGATAAAAGTCAATTGCCACATCCCAGAGGTACATGGATAACAGATGGTAATTTATTAGAAGTTGCGATTTATTTTTCTGTTCGTCATTGCATTGAACCTACTTGGCTCAACGATCGGGACCAATTTTTATACCCCAATGACGGTTGGGAAAGCGATACTGAGTTTCAAAACGATTGTTTGGCCTATACGCTTTTTCATAACCAAAATATTATTTCAAGCAGATTTGGCACAAATCATTGGATTCCGTTCACCGAAGTAGAAGTAAACGCAAGGGAGAAATTTGAAAGTCATTTTCTGACGGATTTCATAAAAGGGAAACCGAAACCGCCACATAAATCTCCTTTCACTTTATCAATTTTATTTGAACCCGAAGTATCGTATAATCGTGCACCCTTAAAATTTTCAACGGAAGCAACGGATGTATTTGACGCCGGCCGCGAACTTTGGAAATATTATCACCGGCAGCCAAACTGCAATGTCAATGCGTCGCTGTACGACATAAAGGAACATTTTCAAGGCAGAAACGACGCCGGAAAAATGAACAACAAAAGCACTGACGAAACCTACTTGAATCTGATTGGCAACTTAAGAGACGCACTGAAAAAGCTTGCCGAAAAAATGGAACCAAAAGTGTACGAATACGGATTTCTGAATAATTAACCATTTTTTCAGCAGGAGGAAACAACGAAAGAAAAATCTATAAAAGGAACATTACAAAAAATTGGAAAATACTCTTAGATTCGATTTAAAAACATTTACTGATGAAAATAAAAATTGTCAACCTTTCGAAACATCCACTGCCATCCTACGCCACTTTACTTTCTGCCGGAATGGATTTGCGAGCCAATATCGACGAGCCGATAGTTTTAAAACCTTTGGAAAGGAAACTGATTCCCACAGGACTTTTTATCGAGTTGCCGGAAGGATATGAAGCACAAATACGCCCACGCAGCGGACTGGCCATCAAACACGGCATTACGGTGCTCAATTCTCCGGGCACTATTGATGCCGACTATCGCGGCGAAATTTGCATTATTCTGATCAATCTTTCCAATGACGATTTTGTGATCAACGATGGCGAACGAATATGCCAAATGGTGATTGCTTCGCATGAACATGCTGAATGGGAAGAAGTCAAAATATTGAACGATACCGATCGGGGAAATGGCGGATTTGGACATACGGGACGATAAATTCCAAAAAAAAAGAAAATGTAGAAATTCTGAATTGAACCTACTATTATCCGAAAAGCAAAACAAGCAAAAACAATTTTTCATGCACAAAAAAAATTTTTTCTTTCCCATATTAATTTTTCTCTGTCTTCTGACAATTTCCTGCTCATCGACAAGGAAGTCAGTTACACAAGAGCAAAATATTCGGCCAAATAGACTGACACCCGAACAGCAAAGCCAGTTTGACTATTATTTTTACGAAGCACTACGTCTCAAAAATAATCAGCAACTCGATGAGGCGATGGAAACTTTTCTCTTTTGCCGACAGATCGATTCGCTGGACGCTGAAGTCCAATCACAACTGGGTGTGCTCTATGCAAATATCGGGCTGATTGACCCTGCGATGAAGGCATTGAAAAAATCTGTTGAATTGCAACCTGCCAACTGGTGGTACAGCATGACCCTGCTCAACATTTACTCCCAGCAGAAAAATTGGAAAGATGCTATTGCTTTGGCCAATGAGATTCAAAAAATTTATCCTGAAAAAGAAGAAATCTATTCTACGCTTGCTCAGTTGTACAAAGCCTCCGGCGACATCGACAAAGCCATTGATGCCTACAACCGGCTCGAAAACCTGACCGGCATAGAAGAGAGTATTTCGTTTGCAAAATTTAGCCTTTATGCGCAACAAAACAAAGTCAAAAAAGCAATAGCCGAAATCGACAGGTTGATCGAAAAATATCCGACCGAAAACCGCTACAAAGTTTTGCGAGGCGATATTTACCTTCAGCAGAACAACCCCGAACAGGCTTTTGCTATTTATGAACAAATATTAAAAGAAGAACCACAAAATCCTTTTGTCTATGTTTCTCTTTCGGAATATTACAAAAAAGTCAATCAGCCCGAAAAAGCTATGGAAGCTATCGTCAGTGCACTAAAAAACGAACAGTTGGATGTGGATACCAAAATAGAAATTCTGGGACAATACATTGATAACCTGATAAAAGACAAAGAAAAACTCGACGAAACGGAAGCACTTTTCAAACTTTTGGTCGACAGATATCCGCTGGAAGAACAGGTTCACGGTTACTACGCCATGTTTCTAAAATATAGGGAACGTATTCCTGAAGCCATATCGGAATTGGAAACCATGCTGAATATCAATCCAAAAAACGAAGCCACATGGATGCAATTGATTCAATTGTACTGGGAAGATAAAAAATTTGATGAGGTACTCAAAACTTCCGAACGGGCCATCGAAATTTTGCCCGAAGTACCCATGTTATATTTTTATCAGGCACTCGCTCACTATCAGTTGAACAATTATCAGGCTGCGCTGCAAAGTTTGCGCAAAACGCTCCTGTTCACAAAAGATGAGCAAAAAGCCATGAAAAGTGATGTGTATGCACAATTGGGCGATATTTATTCCAAAATCGGTCAAAAAGATTCGGCATTTATTGCTTACGAAGAATCGCTGAAAGCCAATCCCGAGAATATCTACGTGATGAATAATTATGCGTACTATCTGTCGCTGGAAAAGAAAGATTTGAAAAAAGCCGAAAGGATGAGTGCCAAAACAGTGGAAAAAGAACCCAACAATGCCACTTTTCTCGATACTTATGCATGGATTTTGTACCAGGAAGGAAATTATTCGCTGGCAAAATTCTACATTGAACGCGCGATCGACAACTTGAAAGATGAGCAGGACAGCGGCGTAATCTACGAACATTACGGCGACATACTCTGGATGTACGGAGGAAATGATGAAAAAGCGCTGGAAATGTGGAAAAAATCCTACGAACTGGGCAATAAAAGCGAAGAATTAAAACAAAAAATTGAAAACAAAGGTTTCGATCGTCAAAACAAATAACGAAATTTGCAAAAAAAATTTCTTACTTCCAAAAGTAACAAACCTATGAAAAAACGGATAAGCATTTTCCTGATGATATTGGTATTGTTCAGTTCCTGCAAAACAAAAAAGCAGGTTCAACAACCTACCTATTTCCCTCAAAAGCTGACCACCGAAAAGGTTATCGAGCAGCTGAATACATTGGACAATATCCAGACTGCCGAAATCAAAAAAATGAGCATTTATCTGAAAATGAACGATCGGGAATTTAACGTAACTTCTTCAATGACGATGAAAAAAGATTCCGCCATCAATATTTCCATTCAGCCTTTTTTCGGCATGGAGCTTTTCAAAGTTGAGTTGACTCCCGATAAAATAACACTTTACGACAAAATCAATCAAACTTATTATACGGCCGATTATCTATTCATTGCCAATCATCTGGGATTTCCGATAAACTTTTTCGATTTGCAGGCCATGCTGACCGACCGATATTTTTGCCTTTCTACAGAAACAGAAAAAAGTTGTCAGCTCCTGTCAATCACTACCGAAGTAATCAATTTCGGATTTGAAAATGAGCTTTTGAAACAGCAAATGGAAATATTGCCCGATTTTAGAATCAAAAAAGTTACGTTGAAAGATAAAATACATGATGTTGAACTCGAGTCCAACTATGAAAATTTCGATGTGGTGGATGGCGTCATTTTTCCGCGAAAAATTTCCATTGTTTCGAGAGGCTCAAAAAGCAAAAACACTTCCAGCGTATCCATTGAGAAAGTAAAATTTAACCAACCGGTTGAATTTAAACCAATCGATATCAGACGTTTCAAAAGAGGCTCATTCGACCAGCTGTTCAAAAAATAATTAATCCATTTCAATAAATTGACTATCAATTTTTATAAAATGTTTCGTACTTATCTAATTCAGTTTTTGCTGTTAATTGTTTTTGCCTGCTCAGGAATCCAACTTTCTGCACAGAATGTCAAACAATTGGAAGAAGAGCGCAAACAAACACTGCAAAAACTCGAAACTACCAGCAAAATGCTGAATGAAACAAAAAAATCGCAGAAAAGCTCGTTGAATAAACTCTCCTTGATCAACAAAAATATCAACGAACGGACTCATCTGATTAAAACAATGACTACGGAAATTTCGCAGCTGGACGTAGAAATGCAGTCTTTAAACCAGGAAGTGAAGCAGTTGGAAAGACGATTGGAAAATCTAAAAAAAGATTATGCAAAACTGGTGCAGGAAGCATATATTAACCGTAGTATTTATTCCAAAATCATGTTTGTACTCTCAGCTGAAAATTTCGACCAGTCGGTAAGACGACTCCGCTACCTGAAAGAATATAGCGACTATCGAAAGCAACAAGTTGCCGAAATAGAAAAAGTTAAAGCCCAAATTGAACAAAAAAACGACAGCATATCCAAACACAAAAGTAAGCTTACTCAAGTGGTGAAACAAAAGGAAGTTGAAACCAATAAACTTTCACAAGAGCAAAAAAAGGAAAAAATTGTGCTTACCGATCTTCAAAAAAAAGAAAAAAATCTGCGTAAGGAGCTTAATGCACAACAAAAGAAAGCCAACGAACTGAACAAAAGAATAGAATATCTTATTGCCGAAGAAATTCGAAAAGCTGAGGCCAAAAGAGCTGCCGAAGCTGAATTAAGACAAAAAACGGAAAAAGGTAAACCCTCAACCAAAACCCAAAAAAAATCGACAACACCGCCACAAGTTTCGACCCTTACGAAAGAAGAAGCTTTACTGTCAAATAATTTTGAAAAAAATGCGGGACGGCTTCCCTGGCCTGTCAGCAACGGATACATCAGCGGACATTTTGGTATTCAGGAACATCCGGTTTTAAAACACGTAACTACCAATAACAAGGGAATCTACATTCAAACTCCAGCCAACAGCACCGCAAGAGCAGTATTTGACGGGGTAGTAACACAACGTTTCTCGGTGCCCGGAAGCAACAATGCCGTTATTATTCAACACGGCGAATATCGTACGGTTTACGCCAATTTAACGGATATTTATGTCAGAATCGGAGATAAAGTATCTACCAAACAACCGGTAGGAAAAATTTTTACCGACAGCGAAAAAGACAACAAAACCGAACTTTATTTCCAATTGTGGAAAAACCGGACACTTTTAAATCCTGAATCATGGTTGGCACATTAATATCTGAAAAACAAAGTAAAAAAAACGGGAAAGCATTATTTAAGAAATAAAATTATACAATCAAAAAATCAATATTCAAAATATGGAAGAAACTGTTGAAAAAGAAGTGTTGACAGAATATGGCGACAGCAATATCATTACGTTGGAAGGGTTGGAACATATCCGTCGCCGTCCCGGCATGTACATAGGAAAACTTGGAGACGGCTCACATGCCGACGATGGAATTTATGTTCTGCTGAAGGAAGTAATGGACAATTGCATCGATGAATTCCGTATGGAAGCGGGAAAAACAATCGAAGTTCAGATCGAAAAAGATGTGGTACAGGTTCGTGATTACGGTCGAGGTATTCCGTTGGGAAAAATGATAGAAGCGGTTTCGATAATGAACACCGGCGGAAAATATGACTCCAAAGCCTTTAAAAAATCAGTTGGTTTAAACGGAGTTGGAACGAAAGCAGTAAATGCCCTTTCAGAAAAATTTATCGCACAAAGTTTTCGAGAAGGACAAACCAGAAAAGCTACATTTGAAAAAGGAAAACTTACTTTCGATAGCGGTATCGTTGAATCGGATGCCGAACGTGGCACATTGATTACCTTCACACCCGACCACGAAATGTTCGACGGATACGAATACCGTGAAGAAGTGGTGGAAACCATGCTTCGAAATTATGTTTATCTAAATACGGGACTTACCATTGTTTACAACGGAAAAAAAATTACTTCCCGCAACGGTTTGACCGACTTGCTGAACGAAAACATGACTGTGCCGCCTCTTTATCCTATCATTCATCTGAAAGGAGAAGATATTGAGGTTGCTTTTACCCATTGCGACCAATATGGAGAAGAATATTATTCGTTTGTCAACGGACAACACACCACACAAGGTGGAACCCATCAAAGCGCTTTTCGCGAAGCGGTAGCAAAAACCATCAAGGAATTTTATTCCAAAAACATGGAATATACTGACATTCGCAACGGAATAGTGGCTGCTATTGCCGTCAACATAGAAGAACCGGTTTTTGAATCTCAAACCAAAACCAAACTCGGTTCGCGCGACATTGCCCCGGGAGGAATATCTGTCAACAAATTTATTTCCGATTTCATTAAAACTGAATTGGACAATTACCTCCATCGCAACCTTGAGACAGCCGAAATATTGCTGCAAAAAATTCAGGATTCTGAAAAAGAACGAAAAGCCATAGCCGGCGTTACGAAACTGGCACGCGAACGCTCAAAGAAAGTGAGCCTGCATAATAAAAAATTGCGCGACTGCCGCGTTCATTACAATGAATCGAAACCCGGTTCCGAAGAATCGTCTATTTTCATCACCGAAGGCGATTCCGCAAGCGGCTCTATTACAAAAAGCCGTGATGTCAACACGCAGGCTGTTTTCAGTCTTCGCGGTAAACCACTGAACAGTTTCGGGTTAACCAAAAAAGTGGTGTACGAAAACGAGGAATTCAACCTCTTGCAGGCTGCTCTCAACATAGAAGACGGCATAGAAGGACTTCGTTACAACAAAATCATTGTTGCCACCGATGCCGATGTTGACGGCATGCACATTCGCTTGCTGCTTATTACTTTTTTCCTTCAGTTTTTTCCCGAACTGATTAAAAAAGGGCACGTTTACATTCTACAAACACCGCTTTTCAGGGTTCGGAACAAAAAAGAAAAAATTTACTGTTATTCGGAAGAAGAAAAAATTGCAGCCGTTAAACGATTGGGAGCTACTGCCGAAATTACGCGCTTTAAGGGCTTGGGTGAAATCTCGCCCGACGAATTTAAAAATTTTATTGGTAAAGACATGCGTTTGGAACAAGTTTCGTTGCGTAAGGAAGATGCAGTTTCGGAATTGCTCGAATTTTATATGGGAAAAAATACCAGCGAACGCCAAAATTTTATCATTGAAAATCTGGTCATTGAAGAAGATAAGGTTGAAGAAGAATTGGTAGCAGAATAATTTTCAGAAGATAGTATGGAGTTGTAGAGTTTGGAATTTGCTTTTATAGAAAAGTTGAAGACTCGCCGCAGAGCAAATGTGGAATAAAAACTCTGAAGTTCTTTTTTTCTTTAAAAGAAATTTAACTGCTGTAAAAGCTGAATAATTTATTTCGTTATGGCTGAATTTCATTGGTACAGCATACTATTTGGTTGACAATGGAAAACATAAAAACAGAAGGAATTAAATATGCCGGTTCCAAATTAAAACTTATTCCCTGCATTCTTCAGATTCTTTCCGAACTGAAGGGAGTAAATCGGGTTTTGGATGGCTTTAGCGGAACAACGCGCGTATCGCAGGCTTTTGCTCAAAAAGGTTATGCCACAACATCGAACGACATTTCTGTGTGGTCGGAAGTTTTCGCTACCTGCTACCTGACTTCGCAAGCATCCGATAAATATTATCAGGAAATCATTGATTATCTGAATAGTTTGAAAGGATTTGATGGTTGGTTCACACTACATTATGGCAGTGAAGATGCAAGTGCCAAACGACCATTTCAGACAAAAAATACAAAAAAGCTGGATGCCATTCGTGAAGAAATTGACCGGCTGAAACTGAACTGGGAAGACAAATGTGTTTTACTCACAAGTCTGATTCTGGCATTGGACAAAGTGGACAACACGTTGGGACATTATGTTTCCTATCTCTCGGAATGGTCGCCACGCTCCCATCACGATTTGAAATTAGTACTTCCTGCCCGTTTCCCGACAAGTAATAAAAATCTCGTCCTGCGTCAGGATATTTTTCAAACCATAGCCGAAAATCAATTCGATTTTGCATATTTTGATCCACCTTATGGTTCGAACAACGAAAAAATGCCGCCCAGCAGAATTCGTTATGCTTCCTATTATCACATTTGGACAACCGTTATATTGAACGATCAACCGACATTGTTTGGCAAGGCAAATCGGCGTGAAGATTCAAGAGATATGACCACTTCGTCTGTTTTTGAAGAATACAGAAAAAATGAAAACGGACATTATTTGGCTATGGAAGCTTTGAAAAAACTGATAGAAAAAACCCATGCTCATTACATTTTGCTCTCGTACAGCTCAGGCGGAAGGGCCGGAAAAGAACAGTTGATAGATATTATCTCCTCTGCAGGAAAATTGCTGAAATCTTTGGAAATAGACTATCGGAAAAATGTTATGGCAAACATGCGTTGGACAAACGAATGGATTCGAGAGGACAACCGACATTATGAATATTTATTTTTACTGGAGAAAATTTGAAAAAATTTTCACGAGAACAAGAAAAAAATGAAGTGTAGTTTGATAAACTCCTTAAATCGTTTGATTATTGAAAAAACTTGGGTATTATTGGAATAAAAATATTGTCAGTCATGAAAAAGAAAAAAATTGCCGTTTTAACCGGAGCAGGGATGAGTGCCGAAAGTGGACTTTCGACTTTCAGAGATGCCGGTGGACTTTGGGAACAACACAGAGTGGAAGACGTGGCTACTCCCGAAGGATTTATGCGAAACCCCGAAATGGTTCTGAGTTTTTACAACGAACGCCGCAAACAGCTACTGGCAGCAAAACCCAATGAAGGACACAATGCTTTGGCAGATCTGGAAAAAGATTTTGAGGTGCACATAATTACGCAAAATGTCGACAATTTACACGAAAGAGCAGGCAGCAGCCATGTAATTCATTTGCACGGAGAATTAATGAAAGTCCGTTCTACCGGACCGGGTCAGGAAGTTTATGAATTAAATCCCAGTCATCCGGAAATTCACGTAGGCGATAAATGCCCGAAAGGTTACCAATTGCGACCGCACATTGTATGGTTTGGAGAACCTGTGCCGGAAATAGAAAAAGCTATTGAAATTGTCGCAGAAGCTGATATTTTTGTCATCATTGGTACATCAATGCAAGTGTATCCGGCAGCTGGCTTGATTCATTATGTAAAACCGGGCACACCGATATTTTTAATCGACCCAAAAGAAGTGAACATTTCTTCGCATGACGTAACCGTCATAAAAAAGGGCGCCAGTGAAGGGACTAAGGAATTGGTGGAAATGTTGAAAAAGTTGAAATAAGAAGATTCAGCGATAAGTAAATATTTACAACTCTTTCTCTATCAAAATATCCCTTTAATACTGCTTGAAATGAAAGTTTCGTCGGAAGAAAATTTTTGAGAAAAATGAGAAATAAATACCTAAGACTTGCAAGCAAAGTTTTAATGTTTTGTCGATTTATTTTTCATCAATAACATATTCCAAAATATCACCCGGTTGGCAATCCAATGCTTTACAAATAGCTTCCAACGTACTGAAACGAATGGCTTTTGCTTTATTTGTCTTTAAAATAGAAAGGTTGGAAAGTGTAATGTCCACTTTTTCGGATAGCTCATTGAGCGAGATTTTGCGCTTTGCCATCATCACGTCCAAGTTCACAATAATTGACATAATTTAGATGGTTAAGTCATTTTCATTTTTCATATCGACAGCATTTTGCAAAATTTTTTCCAGTACTGCCACGGCAGTAGCCACTGCAACAAATATAAAAGTAGTTACAATACACATTGCAAGAAAACCGGCGGGATCGTCTCCCTTATCATGAAATATTTTTATGTAAATTCCGGCTGCTGCAACTAAAATGCTCAAAATGACTGCACAATATTTTATACTTCTTAAAGTTTTTACCGAGTTTGGGGAGAACAATTTATTCTGTCGAATATTTCCAAGTAATTTGAATGTTTTGAATAATGCTACAAAAAAAGCAATTGAAGTTGCATATCCGTATAAAATGAATGGGTCAAAGTAAACGCGAAACAGATTTAAATGCTGTGCTCTTCCTTCGGTCAACGGGAATCGAATTAAAACGATAAGTGCAACTATTCCGATTAGCACGACGACTGCCTGAAGAAATACGATTGAAATTCTTTTCATAATGATTTTACGGATTTACTTTATGTCGCAAAGATAATTAAAAATTATCGATAAACAATAAATAATTATCATTATTCATAAAATATCTATTATCTCCAATCATTCCTCGAAGAACTCTTCTCTTACAGCTTTCTTGGAATTTTCTCAAAAATACTCTAAAATCGCGCGAAGAAACTCAATTAAATGAGTGAAATCTTTCCATTCCAACCAACGAGTCATTTTTTTGGGAGTTTATAATTACCAAATTATATGTTAATTATGAACTCAAAAGCTTCAAAAAAATTGATTCCTTCAATACAATTTATGCCAAAATTTTACTAATTTCGCGTCCCGAAAATTAATGGTTATTTTTTCAAAACAAACTATATTTTATATGAGATCTTTCTATACGATAACGTTATTGATCTGTTCCAATATTTTTATGACATTTGCCTGGTACGGACACTTAAAGTTATCCGAATTTTCTTGGTTCAGTAAATTGCCGCTGATTGGCATTATTCTTTTAAGTTGGGGAATTGCCCTGTTCGAATACTGTTTCCAAGTACCGGCCAACAGAATGGGATTTCAGGGAAACGGAGGTTCTTTCTCCCTTGTACAACTCAAAGTCATTCAGGAAGTTATTACTTTGATTGTATTCACTTTGTTTTCCTACTTTGTTTTCAACGCACAGTTAAAATTAAATCATCTTATCGGATTTGTTTTTCTGATATTGGCCGTATATTTCATTTTCAAAGGTTGAAAAACGAAAAATCACTTCACCACTATTTTTCAAAATGTGGGTAATTCAGCTTCTATATCGGAAAAAATAATTGCAGATTACAGCCATTTTTTTCTTTTGAAAAATACCAAGACTCCTACCGTGAAGGTAATCATCAATAAAATGGAAAAAGGATACCCAAATTTCCAATCGAGCTCGGGCATGTATTTAAAGTTCATGCCATACATGCTTGCAATAAGCGTAGGTGGAAGGAATATAACGGAAACTACCGTGAAGATTTTAATAATGTTGTTTTGCTGCAAATTTACCAACCCGAGAAATGTATCCTGCAAATAATCCAGTCGATCGAAATCAAAACGGGTATATTCAAACAAAGAATTAATATCTTTCACAATGATATTAAGACGCGGGATCAAATCTTCGGGAAAGAAATTGCATTTCAGCATGTTTGAAACCACACGCTGCTTATCCACAATATTTTGTCTGATAATCATTACCTTTTCCTGTAATTCTTTTATTTGCAACAAAATGTCTTGATCGAGATCGGATTCCGTATTCAAATTCTTACTTAAATTGGTGATTTGGTCGGTAACATCTTCTATCATATCGGCATCGTATTCTACTCGCGTTTCAAAGAGAGAAACCATCACATGATAGCCTGAAGGAAAATTACTGGTATTGACAAAGATTTTTTTTACGGTTTCGTTAAAGGATTTCAGCTCGGCATTGCGAACCGAAACCAAAATTCCATTTTTTATGATAAACGAAACCGGCTGCATGGCATAATTGTCCTGCAAAAAATTGGAATTCGCCACAATGCTGTCATCGGTCTGAATGTAGCGGGAACTCATCTCAATTTCTTCAATTTCTTCATCCTCCTGAATGTAAATTTTAAGAAATTGCTCGAGTTCTGATTCTATATTTTCGGAAACATCATTCATGTCAATCCAAATAATATCTTT
>ENA-UOYA01000770-UOYA01000770.1-activated-sludge-metagenome-genome-assembly--contig:-NODE-770-length-38287-cov-25.063769_pt1 | contig 38287 bp, 33 predicted proteins | sample MGYA00238163_ERZ764804 | MGnify/ENA primary metagenome ERZ764804 (study PRJEB28919, sample SAMN05720223) | activated sludge metagenome | isolation source: Anaerobic digester | place: Hong Kong...
TATCTGCTTATTCACCGCCAATCTGCAAGCTCTTGATCCTGATGGTCGGAGCTGTTAATGACCGGTTGAGGTCAAGATCATTGCCTATCAGGTCTATTCCATTAAATATTTCATCAGCAGTGCCGGCAATAGTGATTCCTTTAACCGGAAAGGCTATTTTTCCATTCTCGATGAAAAAGCCAGAAGCTCCCCCACTGAAGTTTCCGTTGACAGGGTTTATCCCATAGCCGGTGACCTCTTTTACCAGTACTCCCCTGCTGGTATTCTGGATTATGTCTTCAGGCCTGACCTGGCCAGCAGCTAAATAAAAATTATGCGGCCCAATGCCTGGCAAATCGGCAAAACCTCCCCGGCTGGCATTACCTGTACTTTTGACACCCGCTCTGCGGCCAGCATAGGTATTATATAAGAAGCCCTTAAGAACTCCATTTTCGACGATGATTCTATTCTGGGTAGGTACACCTTCACCATCAAAAGGTGCACTGGCCAGGCCTTTTTCCCTTGTTCCGTCATCAATAATAGTGATCAGCTCAGAACCAATTTTTTGTCCTGCTTTTTTCCCGAGAAAACTGGCCCCCTGTAAGACGCTCTGGCCATTAATCGCTTGAATAAACCCGCCTAAAATGGCGTAAGCTACGTCCGGGTCAAGGATGATAGCCGCTCTCTGCGTCTTTAGCGGCTTGGGGTCGAGCATCTCAACCGCCTTCCTGGCAGCTACCCCAGCCAGGTCCGTAGCCGGCTTAAGATCGGCAAAAAAGCGGCGGCTGGCTGATTCATAGCCAGCTGATTTTTGCTGGCCCTTTTCAGCAATCACCCCCAGTCCATAACCGCAGCCAGTAGATTTATAGCTTTTTACCCAGTTAAAAGAATTGGCGATTATGATCTGGCTTTCACTTTCACCGTAACTGGCACCGGCACTTTTGGTTACTCCTGGAATATTTAACGCCAGTTTTTCGACCTCCTGGATTAAAGAGATTTTACGGTCAATAGAAATGGCGGAAAGTTCCGGGTCATAAATGGCCTTGATCTCGGTCAGGGCCGGATCGGCCGGCAACTGATTGTTTTCATCTGGACTTACTGCCCGGGCAAATTCGACTGCCCGGTCTATGCTCTTCTTCAAGCTTTCCGGTTTAAAATCGTTGACAAAAGCGAATCCCAGTCTTTTCCCGGCAATTACCCTGATTCCAAGACCATAGCTCTGAGCCTCCTGGATGCTTTCTACCTGTCCGTTTCTTACCTCCAGACTAAGCTGGCGATTATCTTCAAGATAAACCTCGGCCTGCTCAGCTCCTTTTTTCAGGCAATCCTTTATAACCTGTTCAGCCAAGTCTTTATAATCCATGATTTCCTCCTAACCTCTCGCCCGTGTTCCACCGACATTAATTCCCCTGATTCTAACTGTTGGCTGGCCAGCGGTGACCTCGGCCGACTGCCCTTTACCGCAGATCCCAGGGCCAAAAGCCAGGTCGTTTCCTATGGCGTCAATTCTGGTGATTATATCGAGGCAGCTGCCAATCAAGGTTGCACCTTTGACAGCTGCGGTCTTCCGGCCATTCTCAATGAGATAAGCTTCCCGGCAGGTAAAATTGAACATCCCGGTTGTTGGGTCGACACTGCCTCCGCTCAAACTCTGGACATAAAGGCCGCTTTTAGTAGAGGCGATAATATCCTCCGGCTTATCCTTGCCTTGCTCAATAAAAGTATTGGTCATCCTCGGTACAGGATAGTAACGGAAGTTCTCCCGCCGTCCGTTACCTGTTCTCTCCATTTTAAGCTGCCGGGCTGACAGGATATCGGTCATAAACCTGACTACCACTCCCCTTTCAATCAGCACGTTTCTCTTCATCTGGGTGCCCTCATCATCAAAATCAGTTGTTCCGCGGAAACCGGTCAGGCTGCCGTCATCAACCATGGTAAAAATATCTGCTGCCACTTTCTGACCCAATTTGCCTACAAAGGCTCCGGTTTGCTTGGCGATATTGTCTGCCTCCAGCGGGTGACCGACTGCTTCATGTACCAGCACTCCGCCCCAACCGTTTTGGATGACCACATCCATCTTGCCAGCTGGCGCCTCCTTAGCTTCCAGCATGGCGATCGATTCTCGGGCGGCTTCTTTAGCTGCTTTTTCCGGTGTATCCTGGTCAAACATCTCCAGGCCGGCATGGCGGCTGAGCCTTTCCCTTCCCAGGTGAGAGGTATTGTTGCCAGTGGCCAGCGTTTGAACAATGAAGAAAATGAGAGGCAGGCTGCTTTTCAGCAGCAAGCCTTCACTATTCGCTATTATCCGGTCTCTGGTCTCATCATAATAATCAATCGAGGCCATTTTAATTCTGGAATCGTAGCTGAGAGCTGCCTCCTCGGCCCGCTTCATAATTTCCATCCTTTTGGTCTCAGCCACTTCTTCCAGAGGAATCTTGACGGTGACGTATGATGGCCGTCTTTGTTCTTTGATGCTTACAGCTTGAGTTTTTTTACCGGAGGAAGCAATAAAAGAAGCTACTTCAGCTGCCCGTTGAAGTTTTTCCTCAGTCAATTCATCGCTATAGGCATAGCCGGTTTTATCACCATCAATCACCCTGACCCCCGCTCCCCTGATCAGGCCGAAAACTGCGCTTTTAAATTGCCCTTCTTCCAAAATAATTGAACGGGAAACCCGGTTTTCAACATAGACCTCAGCCAGATTCCCGCCTCTTTTTAAGGCAGTAGCGATAGTTTTCTGAAGGAGCCCTGGGCTGATTTCCAGCCGTGACCGGTCCTCACCAGCCAGAAGATTTTTGACCATAGCGGGGCTAACGGCCAGGGCCACCGCCCCCTGAAGGCTCAGGCTCATAAACCTCCGGCGAGCCATCGGTTTTAATTCTGGCCAAAGATTAGTCATGGGGACCTCCATCTTTCATTTCCATTGTTTTTATTCAAGTTTTTTGGCGATAATTTCTTTCAGGCTTATTTCTTTAGCTTCAGCCGAGATCTTCTGTCTCTTAACTTCTATCCTATCTTCAACTCAGGGTCAAGCTCAAAAATTTAATCTTCAGCCCAATTCAGCTCTGACCTCATTTATCTTGACAGCCTATTTGTCTCCGGATAAATTATCATTAGCTTATTTGGCAAAATGATAAAACAAGGATTAAAATCAACCGAAAAATTACTGTCGGCTCTGGCCGAGTCCGGCCGTCTTCGCATTTTAATGATGCTCAAAACCAGGGAGCTGACGGTAAGTGACATCCGGGAAATTCTCGGGCTTTCTTTTTCAACTGTTTCCAGACACCTTTTTCTTCTCCGGGAAGCAGGCCTGGTTAATTCGGTCAAAATCGGAAAATGGGTTAAGTACAGTTTCAATCCAGAATGTCCAGAAGCTGTTCAGGGCTGCCTGGCTCTGATCTTGGAAGAGCTTTCATCCGATCCTGTAATTCAACAGGATAAAAAGAAGGTGGCTAAACTTAGTAAACATAAAACTGGTCAGAAGATCAGAAAGCCAGAGATTAAAATCAGATACTGGTTGGCCTGAAAGCAAAAGGCAGCTAAACAGCTTTATTCAGACCTAATCTAAATCAGCTTCGTCGAGATAGCCAGGCGTCCTGGTAGACCAGCCGGTTTTTGCTCCAATCTCTTTTGAAAAGGTCTCCAGAACTTCTTTTTCACCGTGAACCAGAAAAAGCTGGCGCGGCGGCTGGTCAACAAAATAGCTCAGCCATTTGATCAGCTGTTTATGATCGGCATGGGCAGAAAAACCCTGGATCTGTTCGATATTAGCTTTAACCGGATAATTCTGGCCATAGATCCGGACCGGCGACTGACCTTCCAGTATTTGCCGTCCGAGGGTTCCCTTAGCCTGATAACCGACGAACAAAATAGTTGATTCCCGCCGGTTAATATTATTAACCAGATGCTGTTTAATGCGGCCTCCGGTACACATCCCTGAACCAGCCATGATAATTGCTGGCGTTTTCATCTTGGCTATGGCCTGTGAATCCCGGAAGTCACGGATTAACTTGAGACCCGGGAACTCAAAAGGATTTTGGCCGGAAGTAAAAAGATGTCTGGCCTCGGCATCGAGACTGTCGAGATGATGGCTGAAAACATCAGTGACATTGACAGCCATCGGGCTGTCCAGAAAAACCGGTACAGCCGGTATCTTGCCTTTTCTTACCAGGTTGTTCAAATGGTACATGAGTTCCTGAGCTCGTTCGATAGCAAAGGTCGGGATAATCAGATTGCCCTTCTGCCTGATCGTCCGGTTTATAATTTCAGCCAGCCTGTCCGGGATCCTGCCTGTTTCTTCATGGTCGCGGTCGCCATAAGTTGATTCGAGAAAGATGTAATCTGCCTGAGGAAAGATTTCAGGGTCACGCACCAGGGGTTTTTCCCATTGCCCCAGATCGCCCGAGAAGATCAGACGACGCGACGAGCCATGGCTGCTGGCTATAATCTCTATTATGGCCGAGCCAATTATGTGGCCGGCTTCATGGAAGATAACTTTTATCCCCGATCCCAGGTCAACCTCTTGATGATAATCGACAGCCTCCACTAAGGGCAAAGCTCTATCAACTTCAGCGGCGGTGTAGAGAGGCTCTTCCGGATGAGGGCCGGTCCGCCCTTCCCTTTCATGCCGTTTTCTTTTTAACTCAGCGTCTTCTTCCTGTAATTTAGCAGTGTCATAAAGAACAATGGGCAAAAGCTCGGCAGTTGGCAGCGTACAGAGGATTTTTCCCCGGAAGCCGTCTTTAACCAGTTTGGGAATGAGGCCGCTATGATCGAGGTGGCCATGAGTTAAAAGCAGATAATCAATTTTATCCAGAGGAAGCGGGAAGGGCTGCCAGTTGCGATTGAGGAACTCTCTTTCCTGGTAAAGACCGCCATCAACTAAAAAATTCAAACCATTAGAAGATAGATGATAGCAGGAGCCGGTGACCTGAGAAGCGGCTCCAAGGAATTTAATTTTAACCATCAGGTCTCCTTTCTGACTGAAAAGTAACTATATTCCACTCCGATCAAGACCTGCCTGGCCAGCAACCGGAATAAAATATAAGCCTGGTACAGAATAAGTATAATCATCAGACCAGCCGGGCTGGCCGGAGATAATAGCCTGACCAGCAGCAGCCAGCCAGCCGAAATCAGAATAACGGCCAGAGCGATAAGCAGATAGAGGCCCCAGAGGCGGAAAAAATGACGGCTGAGAAAACGTAGCGCCGAAAGGTAAGCAGCTATTACCTTTTTTGACTCAGCTACGACCAGGATTCTGGCCAGATCGAGCACCAGTCTGAAGGCCGTCCAGAGAAGGGCCAGCAACAGGACAGACAGCCAGCTGGCCAGAAGGACCGGCCATTCAGTTACCGCCCGGGCCGACCACTGCTCTAACGGGGCTGAAAGTAATCTGAAGATCAGAAATAATACCAACAAAAAGGGAATAAAAATAATAAGAGACAGAAGAAATTGCCAGAAATGCCGGCAGCCAGCTAGCAGAAAATTCCTGAATGAAACTCCGGTTTCAGGACTGAGCATTTGGCCAAAAAGCCCGCCATTAAGAAAAACAGACAGCAAGGCTGACAACAAAAGCATGGTGATGATAAAAACCAAATAGGAAGCTAAGAGATTCTGGTTAGCCAGGAGTATCTCGATCAGGTTCAGCTCAAAAGGCATTAAAGGCTTTTCTGTCCAGGCCAGGTGGCCCAGGTTGGCCCTGAGCTCAAAACTGACCGGCACGATGATGATCAGGGAGATGATGAACATTATCAGCCAGAGATAAAGGGATAACCTAAATTTGGAGACAGCCCGATTAAATCCAGATTTGAGGAAATTAACCAAAATCATCCAATTCTCCTTTCCATCATAGCCAGCCAAAACAGGTTACCAGGACATCCTGGACCAGCCAGAGTAAATTAGCGGTTACGCCCAGAATTCTGGTCCCCGGCCCCTGGCGGGAATAACTGTTATTGGACAGATTAGTATCTATGAGCCACAGGCCTTCAGGATCGAGCCAGGCCCGTTTGACCTTTACCGGTTTCTCAAAATAGATGCGGTGCCAGCGGCTCTGGCCGTCCCATTCCCTCCACTCAGTACTGCCATCTTCAAATTCAACTTTCAATTTAAGACTGAAACCAGGTCCAAGCTGAATTTCACCATAACGTCTAAGAGTGATAGCGGTTTCGTATATTTTCTGCTTAGAACTGCCTTTTTTTTGCCCGGCAGCTGGCCTGATAGCTTCTCTCCCCTTTTCGGCAGTTCTGGCTGGCAGCTCATCGATTAGATCCTGAGCTTGCTCAGGTTTGAGTTTTGTCTCGACAGAGCTGATGGCATAATCAAAATCCTTGGCCTGATAGAAAAATTCCTGGAAAAACCAGTTTAAATCCTGTCCTGAGACCTCATTTACTACCTGGATAAAATCTTCAGTCCGCGGATGCCGGAAACGATATCTCTGGTGATAAGTCCGCATTACCCTGGCCCAGATTTTTTCACCTAATAATCTTTCCAGAGTGTAGAGAGAAGCGGCAGCCCGCTGATAGACATTAAGTGTATAACTGGCTGAATTATAAAATTTCCAGGAAGGGGTGATGATTGGATCGAGTTTAGTCACCGGAACAGAAATAGTTCTGGCTAATTGCCAGTCATAAACTGCTGGCGTCTTAATCAACCAGCCCAAAGGCAGGCCATTTATTTTCAAGGGAAGCCTGCCTGCCCCGTAAGCAATTGCCGAGACCTTTGAAGTCGAATAGGTATTAATCCCTTCATCCAGCCAGGCTTCTTCAAACTCATTACTGGCAACCAGCCCATACCAGTAATTGTGGCCGAATTCATGGATAATTACCCCTTCAGGAGACAGAACGTCCTTTTGCAGGATAACCGAAGTCCCGGCCGTAAAAAGAGTTGGATATTCCATGCCTCCGCTGCCGGTCCGGAAGGGCGGATCAACCAGGGTGATTGTCTGGTAAGGATAAGGACCATACCAGAGGCCATAATACTTCATAGCCGCTCTTAAAGCCCGGAAATGACGCTCGACCTGATTTTTATGCTGCTTTTCAATGAGAAGGATCATCCGGACATCAGGCAGCTTGATATCTTGAACAGTCAGTCCGAGAAGCGCGGCTATCTGCTGATATTCCTCTGGAGTAACCTCCTCTTCCCCTTTGAACCAGCGCTCGATTTTGATAAACCGTGGAGAAGCTGTCCAGGCAAAATCGTGAATGTTTTCCTGAGCATAGGTGTAGGTGGCCCGGCCGGCGGCCAGATCTTCGGTCTTCTCAACCTCCTGCCCGCAGGCTCCAACCACGAAATCTTTCGGAACGGTAATTTTCACCAGGAAATCTGCAAAATCTGCATAAAATTCAGAATTAAGGTGGTATTCATGGCAATTCCAGCCACGCCCGTCTTCATAAACACCTGGTTTGGGAAACCACTGGGAGATAAAAAATCCATTCTGGAAGTAACCGGTCCGCAGCCCGTTTTTCGGCACCTTGGCTTGAAAGTCAATATTCAGGGTCAGTGATTGCCCTGGAGCCACCGGCTGGGGCAAAACTACCCGCAAGACGGTTTGATCATCAGGGTTAGGCGGCTCATCGGGACTGATAAAAACCGCCGCCGGCAGCAGATCCTGACCGTCAGAGGTTGTCAGCGAAGTTATTTTTATCCAGCCCCATTCGCCCTTTTCTGCCTTGAATCTTCTAAATAATTTTTCCTGGCTGGCTTCCTTAGCTAAAGTTGAGAGTTCATTTTTAAAGGCATTCCAGTATAGATGAAGATGAATGTCGGGCACATAGTCATGGCTAAGATTTGTCCAGATAATAGTTCCTTTAGCTTGCAGGCTGGCGGTTTCAGGCAGAAGCTCAACCGCCAGGTTATAGATTACCGGGCGTTCCTGGGCCAGGCCGGGAATCAGGCCCGGAAATAAGAGTATGGAGATAAATAAACAGGCCGGTATCGTTTTTGACTTGTTTCTTTTTTTCATCTAAACCTCACTTCAAGGCCTGACTATTCTATCAAAGCTGGTATAAAATCAGGCCCGGCTTGATAGCTAAAACTTAATAATTCGGGGACTCTCAGACAAAGACTGGCCTTTCGTAATTCACCTTTGAGTTGATATCCATTCTTCCCAGTTGTGGCGTCGCGGGAAAAAAATAAACAGGACAGCCACTGATATAATTAAAAGAACATAAAAATCACGGTTAAGCCCGGCTATTAAAAACAGGAAAAGGCCAAATAAAGCCGGCAGCTCGCTCATGATAATCATAATAATTGAGGTCCGGTGAAGTTTATTTAACAGGGTTTCAGGCGTATCTCCGGGCTTCTCTTTGAGCAGAAATGATTGCAGCCATCTGGCCAGAATGATTGAGATAGCTGCTAAGCCATAAAAAATATATCTTAGTGTCTGGCGATTGGCTGACGGCGAAAAACCGGAAAAAGGGGCCAATTCGTTTCTGATCAATTCTTCCAGGACAAAATATAAAACCAGGGCACCAAAAACCGAATAGCCAATGGTGGCGGCAATCCGGTGTGTTTTTTTTATAACCTCTTCGAAGTCCATCTCTGTCTCCTGCTGTGATTATATGGTTTTTACTTTAGCGGGGCAAATACTATTTAGGCTCGGGCCGTTACCTTAACATCTTCAGGACAATTTATTAGCGGTTACTGGCTTTATTTTTTGGCCATGATCTGGACAGCCAGTTAACCCTCCGCCCTGATCAGCTGACATAAAGCCAAAAACCCTTTAAATAATCACTTTCCGGGTGAAAGACACTGACCGGATGATCATAAGACTGGCGGTGAGCAGTTAAAATTTTTACCCGACGGCCAGCCTCCAGAGCAGCTTGAAAAATCATCTTCTGAAACAATTCACGGCTAATATAATAAGAGCAGGAAAAGGTCAGGAGAAAACTATCTCTTTTCATCCTGGCCAGGGCCAGATAATTTAACCGTTGATAAGCCCGCCCGGCCTGTTTTTCATCTGCTTTTTTTTTGGCAAAAGCAGGCGGGTCAAGAATCACCAGATCATAAGCCAGTGATGATTGTTCAGTCAGGAAGTCAAACATATCCTGATTGATCAGCCTGAAGGAGGAGTTTCCAAAACCATTGGTCATCATATTTTCTTTAGCCACTTCGAGGGCCTGAGAAGAATAATCTACCAGCGTCACCGCGGCCGCCTGACCTTTCAAGGCTGATAGGGCAAAACCGCCAGAATAGCTAAAGCCGTCCAGAACCTTTTTCCCGGCAGCTATTTCCCGGACCAGCTTTCTCATTTCCCGCTGGTCGAGAAAAAGACCGGTTTTTTGAGCTCCAGTCAGATAAACTTTGAACTTTATTCCCTCTTCATCTATTAAGATTGGTTCAGACAGTCGTCCGGTTGACAATCCTTCCCGTTCCTTTAAGCCCTCTTCTTTTCTGGCTGGACTTAGAGACTTTTCATAAATAAACTGGGGCTGGACCAGTTCAGATAAAAGTTGAATGATCAAAGGCTTGAGCTTCTCCATCCCCAGAGTAGAAATTTGAATGACCAGACCAGGACCATAACGGTCCACGATAAGCCCGGGCAAGGAGTCACTTTCACCGTTAACCAGGCGGCAGGCTTCTGCCTGGCTATAAATACTTTTTCTCAGCTGAAGAGCTTCAGTCAGATTTCTTCGGATCGCTTCTTCCGGTCTGGCCTGGCCAAAGCTCACCAGCCGGCCGCTCAATGAACACTTGCGATTAAAATACCCATAGCCCAGAAGCCGGCCTTCGGCTGAATAGACTGGATAAAGGTTACCATCAGTAAAACCAGGAGGAAAAGATTGAATAGCTCCAGAAAATAACCATTGATGGCGGTTGGCAACGGATTTTTCCCGCCCGGGCTTGAGGATTACCCCGGGGGTTTCCAATGGTTTCCCCGCTAGCTGGCTGTCTGGCTTTTTCATGTCACTTTTAACTAATTCTGCTCCAGGCAGTTCTACCTGTCAACTTGAATCTCTGCCATGTTATTTACAGTTGAAAGGTGAACCGGGGGTGAGACAGTCCATTTAGAAGAAGATTGGCCTGAATAACCTGACAGGCATTAGTCTAATGGTTAAACAAGTTTTGCTGGCGGTTGTCAATCCAGCTGAATGCTGATAGAATTAACGGATTAGCGGTCTAAAAGTTTTTTAATTAAAGAAGAAAGATGGCAGACAAGGGATCCGGCCTGATAAAACCTGAGACATATTACTGTTACCAGACTCCGTCACACCTTGAGATTAATGGCGACCTGGACAAACCAGCCTGGAAAAAGGCCAGGAAGTCCCGGAGATTTGTAGATCTGGTTACCGGCCAGCCGGCTTTTTTTGAGACCAGGATAGCTGCCCTGGCCGATAGCCATTATTTTTATTTAGCTTTCTGGCTGGAAGAACCTGACCTTCAGGCTCATTTAACCGAGAGGGATTCATTCCTCTGGCTGGAAAATGATGTCGAAGTCTTCATCGCCGGTCCTAACTGTTATTATGAGCTTCAGGTCAACGCGCTGGGAACTATCTATGAAGTTTTTTATATCTGGCAGGACGCTCTTAAACCGGGTAGCTTTTTTGACCGGCCCGAGTTTGATTTGACCGGCCGGAAAGTCGATGTCCTGGGCGGCTTTCAGGATAGCAGCCGATATGGACGTCATCCGCGAGGCCGCCGCTGGGCTTTTATGGACTGGGATCTTCCCGGCTTAAAATGGGCGGTAAAACTTGATGGTAGTCTTAATAATTCAGCTGATGTTGACCGGGGCTGGACAGTCGAACTGGCTTTTCCCTGGTCAGGTCTGGAGCTGCTGGCTGAGGACCGTCTCCTCCCGCCAGATAATGGTCAGACCTGGCTGATGAACTTTTTCCGGTTTGAAACTCTGGAAGTTAATGGCCGGAAGATTGAGCCTTCGTTTGGCTGGTCACTGAGTCCTCATGGAGTTTATGACTCCCACCGGCCCGAGTTGTTTTCAAAAATAGTTTTTCTGGAAGACTCTATTTAATTTTTTTTTAAATCTTTAATTCCGAGGTCAAGTCATGGATCAAGCTGAATGTTTAAAAGTTGCTTTTATAACTCCGGAGATGGCTCCCCTGGCCAAGACAGGTGGCCTGGCCGATGTGACCGGAGCTTTGCCCAAATATCTCAGTCGCCTGGGCCAGCTGGAGGTTACGGTCTGGCTGCCATTTTACCGGGAAATAAAAAATAAAAATCTTGAACTGAAAACAGTTGCTTCTAACCTGAAGCTGAACGTTTTTCCAGCTGAAAAAACCTTTTCAATTCTCGAGTATCAGGCGGAAGGCTTTAAAGTTTATCTGATAGAGAACGACTTTTATTTCGGCCGTGACTATCTTTACGGCACTCCCGAGGGTGATTACCCTGATAATGGCCAGCGTTTTGCTTTTTTTAGCCTGGCAGTTTTAACCGGGTTTAAAGTAATCAACTGGCCTCCTGATTTAATCCACGCTCACGACTGGCAAGCGGCCCTGACTTTAGCCTATCTAAAGCATTCTCTGGCTGGGGACAGCTTTTACCAGAAAACCAGGTCGCTTTTTACCATTCATAACCTGGCCTATCAGGGACTTTTCCCGCCCGACATTCTGAATCAGGCCGGCCTGCCTGGCTATCTTTTTAATCCGGAGGATCTGGAATTCTATGGTCGGGTTAACTTTTTAAAAGCCGGGCTGCTTTATTCACAAGCCATCAGCACAGTCAGCCCGACTTACAGCCGGGAGATTCAATCAGCCGAATTTGGCTTCGGTCTGGATGGAGTCTTAAGAAAAAGATCTGACCGCTTGTTTGGAATTTTGAATGGCATCGACTATCAGGAATGGGACCCGGCGACTGATCCAGCCCTGCCGGCCCATTACTCGTCCCGGGCTCCAGCTGGAAAATTCCTCTGCCGCCAGGAACTTCTCCGCTCATTCAATTTTGAAGCGGAGAGCCAACGGCCGGTGGTCGGACTGGTTTCGCGTTTGGCCGGGCAAAAAGGATTCGATCTCCTGGTCAAAAGCCTGGATGAAATATTAAAAAGGGACCTCTACTTGATTATCCTGGGAACGGGTGAAAAACCAATTCAGGAGATGCTGAGTCAGGCTGCCAGGAAATATCCGGAGAGATTCGGCCTGAAAATTGCTTTTGATGACCGGCTGGCCAGGCTAATTTATGCCGGTAGCGATTTTTTCCTTATTCCCTCCCGCTATGAGCCCTGCGGGCTGACCCAGATGTATAGCCTGAGGTACGGAACTATTCCTGTAGTTCGAAGCACTGGCGGTTTAAAAGATAGCATCCAGGAATTTGATCCAGACCGGCTGGAAGGCAATGGCTTCAAGTTTGAAGACTATGAGACCCAGGCTTTACTGGCTGCTCTTGACCGGGCTCTCAGTTTTTACCAACGAAAACCTTTCTGGTCAAGACTGAAGAATAATGCTTTTAAGAGTGATTTTTCCTGGGAAAAATCGGCTGCCAATTACTATGAGCTTTATTTAAAAATACTCAGCTTTTAGGTTGTTCGTTTTTTCTGAGGTAGTCAGCAGCTGATTCTGGCGGGACAGGGTTGATATAGAAACCGGTCCCCAGTTCAAACCCGGCCACCTTGGTCAGGATCGGTAAGATTTCTAAATGCCAGTGATAATAATAATCGATTCCCGGCCAGGCCTTTTCAGCCACCTGGGGATTAGGGGCCTGGTGAAAGACCAGATTGAAGGGCGGGTCAGACAGTTGAGCTTTTAACCGGCTGAGAGCCTGCTTTAGAGCTTCAACTAAGGAAGTGATTTCTTCGTCAGCTATCTGACGGAAAAAGGCAGAGTGCCTTTTAGGCATAATGGCCATCTCAAAGGGAAACCTGGAAGCAAAAGGTGTCATAACCACGAAAGACTCATTCTCAAAAACCAGTCTTTCGCCTGATTGCAGCTCTTCCCGCAACTGGCGGCAGATAGCACATTCCCGGAAGGAATTCCGGAACAATCTTTCAGCACCATAGACTTCTTCTTTGATCCTCTTGGGTACAATGGGGGTAGCAATGATCTGAGAATGCGGGTGGGAAAGTGAAGCCCCGGCTTCCTGGCCTTTGTTTTTGAAAATCTGGACATATTGATAATGTAACTGCTGCTCAATGACGATGGTCCGCTGGCGGTAAACCTTAATGATTTCGGCTAAATGATCAAGAGGCAAATCAACCATCTCCACGTTATGATCCGGGTTTTCAATTATTACCTCATGGATACCAACCCCGGCCATCCATTGATAGCTGCCTCTGGTTTTTCTGGGAGGAAGCGAACCAGGAGTCAGAGCCGGAAATTTATTGGGAACTACTCTGGTCTTCCAGCCTGGCTGATCTGGCTTAGAGTCATTATCTCTGATCGAATAGACTTCGGGTGGCGTTTTGGCTTCATTCCCCGGACAGAAAGGACAAAAAGCCAGATTTTCCCTTCTGATTTCAGCCTGGGCTGAGGGCCGGAAGTCATCCGGCCGGCGGCTTCTTTCAGTCGAAATAATTACCCACCTTCCGGTTAACATATCTTTTCTTAATTCTGGCATGACTTTACTTCCTTTTAGAATAATAACCAAAGATAACTGAGCTTTAGCTGCCGATTAGTTCTTTGATCTTAGCCTTTAATTCCTCAAGAGATGAAGATTTGATAACGTAAGCATCGGCTGCCCAGGTCATAAAATCATCTTTATAACTCTGATAAGCGGTATTGATGATAATTGGAATGTCCTTGCGCAGACCCATAACGTTAGCAATAAGTTCTATACCGTCTTTTCCTGGCATTCTGATATCAGTGATAATAAGATCAAACTCTTCCTTCTGGACCAGTTCCAGAGCTGAATCGGCATCATGGGCTACTACCATCGTATAGCCTTCATTTTTTAATTCTTCCTCATAAAGCAAGCTTAAAGCCAGATCATCTTCAATCAGGAGTATCTTTTTCATGACTGTCCCCTTTCCCGGACTTTGAAATATAGCTTAAACATGGTCCCGCGGCCGGGCTTGCTCTGAACTTCCAGTTTTCCGTCGCAGGTATCAATGATCCGCTTGACAAAAAGCAGCCCCAGCCCGATGCCATTTTCTTTAGTCGTATAAAAAGGAGTGAACATTTTATCCTGGCTTTTCTCATCCAGGCCGGGCCCGGAATCTTTGATAATGATCAAAACATATTTATTGTTATATGGCCTGGCTCGCAAATAAACCTTGCCTCCTTCCGGTGTAAAATCAAGGGCATTATCCAGCAAATTGACCACCGCCTCTTCAAAATAGACCGGGTCACACTGAATTAAGGGCAGCTCCGGAGCCAATTTCAAGGAGATAGCTTTCCTGGCTGCTTTAAGTTTTATGTCCGGTCTTTCCACCAGGTTCAACAGAATCGGTTTGACATCGACCGGCTGAAGTTCCCGGATAGTTATTTTTAAAAAATGACTTAATTTATAAATTATATCTTCGAGGTGCTTAACCTGTTCCTGGATGATATTCAGATTGCGGCGGCAACGGTCGGGCTGACAGGGGCTGGCCAGCATTTGCTGGGTAAAACCGCCGATTGCCACGATCGGATTCCTGAGCTGGTGAGAAACGAAAGCAGCCATCTCACCCAGGGCAGCCATCTTTTCCATTTCAACCACTTTTTTGTAGAGGTTGGTAGTATAAATATAGTTGCCGGCCAGGAGGGCACACAGCCTGGCCAGTTCGATATCATTAAGGTCAATTGGAGCGTGGGTAATTCCTTTGTCCACCACAATCTCTCCCAGAACCTCATCCTGAGCAACCAGGGGCAAACAAAGGAAACTGTCAACCTGAATAAAGTTCATAAAATTTGGATCTACCGCCGGCTCTTTTCCGGCTTCATTAACCAGGATGATTTCCTTGTTCAGAGCAGCTAAAGCCGGCAAGGGCAAAGACTGATCTTCCAGATCATAAATGAAGTGCTTGAGTTTAGGCTGGACATCTTTGACCATCCTGGTGACCAGGTCACGGTTATAGGCTACTATTTCTGCATAACCAATGCCAGGTGAAGACAGCATAGTCCAGATAGCCTCAGCTTCTTCCGGGGATCTCGGTCCTAACCAGGTAGTGGCTTTTAACCTCATTCCATCTTTCAAGAATAACATAGCCCGGTTAAATCCAATCCCTGAACCTGCAGTTAAAGCAGTCAGAATGACCAGGAGGTTATCTTCCAGTGAAAAAGGCTGGAAAAAGCTTTGAGCTATGATTGACAGCAAGACAAATTCTTTGGGAGTATCAGGATTAAAATTATTCGGCTGCAAGCTGTATCTTTCGATCATTCGAGCCTCCAGCCTTTGGGAATAACCCTTATGCCACCCGGGCTGACTTTGAAATTACTTCTGTCTTTTTCGAGTTCAAAGCCAACTTCAAAAGCTTCCGGGATGATCACCTGTTTATCAATTATTGACTGGCGGACCCTGGCTCCTTTTTTAATGACCGTTCCCTCAAGGATTATTGAATTCTCTACTTCTACCTCATCTTCTATCCTGACTCCTGGAGATAGAATAGAATTCTTAATCTGGCCGCCAAGAACCTGACAGCCCGAGCCAATAATCGAACTGGAAATTCCTCCAGCCAGAAAAAAAGATGATGGATACTGTGGTTTATACGTCCGGATAGGCCAGTCAGCCTCATTCAGGCGGAAAGGAGGTTCAGGAGCTAAAAAATCCAGGTTAGCCTGCCAGTAGGCATCTATGGTTCCGATATCCTGCCAGTAATCTTCATAGATACAGGCATAAGTTTTATGACGCCTGATCAGCTCTGGAATGACGTCGTGGCCAAAATCATGGGTTGATTTGGGATTTTTGGCATCAGCAATTAAAGATCTGACCAGGACCGGAGTCTCGAACATGTAGACTCCCATCGAAATAAGTGAAACCTGGGGAGACCAGGGCAGGCCAGAGGGTTTTTTGGGTTTTTCGCTGAAGCCGGTAATCAGCTGGTTATCATCTACGCTAATCACCCCGAAGCGGCTGGCTTCCTCTACCGGACAGGTGTGGGCCATAACTACCGCTTCTGCCTGTTTGTCAAGGAAAAACTTTAGCAATTGGCGGTAATCAGCCCGATAAACGTGATCCCCGGAAAGAACCAGAATGATATCCGGGTTTTCCTGCTGAATGGTGTAAATATTCTGAAAAACAGCATCGGCTGTTCCTTCGTACCAATGCTCGCTTAACCGTCCCTGGGCTGGCAGGGAGATTATAAATTCGTTACTTTCTGGATGGAAAATGCTCCAGCCCTGACGGATATGCCTTTCGAGGGAAAGTGACTTATATTGAGTTAACAGGGCTATTTTTCTAAAACCGGAATTCAGGGAGTTAGACAGGCTGAAGTCAATTATCCGGTAACTCCCGGCAAAAGGAACAGAGGGCTTGGCCCGGTCTTTGGTCAGAGGATAAAGCCTCTCCCCTTTTCCTCCGCATAAGATCATGACCAAAATTTTTTTATATGATGTTTCCATTGGGAAGCAAGACCTCCCTGAACAAAGAATCTTCTGACTCAATTTCTTCCAGCCAGAAAAAATCTTCAGGAGTTAAATTACCGGTCCTGGACAACCAGTTAAGTAATTTCATAGACCGTTCAAAATGGAGACTGGCCCTGGTCTCAGCATAATCCCCGGCGGTCATGGTAGAAATCAAAAAAGGCCAATCCGAACTTTCCAGTAGAAATTTTTCCTGACATAAAAGCTTCAGCAGCCTCAAATCTAAACTCCGGCCCGATGCTCCATTTTCCCAGAGCGGCCAGAATTTCTTTTCCAGTTCATAAATTCTCGACCAGATCCAGGCGGTCTTATCATTTAACCAGATCCAGTGGAACCCGCCTTCACCCCAGGAACCCTCAGGCAGGGAGACTAAAATCCCGGGCGGTACAGCCTCAAGGCAGCTGGAGGCTGTGGCCAGTTTAATGTTCGATTCCGGAGCCGACAGCTTTTTTATGACCTGGTATAACCATTCAGGTCCTTCAAACCACCAGTGCCCGAATAGTTCAGTATCATATAGCGAAGTGATTATTCCCTGTTCTTGGTCCTTTAAAACTTCGGCCAGGAGCCAGACAAAATGACGGGCATGCTCTTCGACTCTGGCCGCAGCTATCTCTGTTTCGTAAGGCAGCTTATCAGCCAGATCTGAGGAGGAAGAGGTTATCCGCCAGTAGCGCAATCCTCCCGGAAAATGCTTTTTATGAAATTCCAGATAGTAACTGTCTCCCGGGTAGCCGGAATGCCGGCTCCAGACTTGCTGGCCGGTAATTTCATCCCTGGCCATGAAGGCTACTCCCGCCGGATAGGTCAGATAAGGCAAATAAGGAGTCTGTGGCCTGACTGGACCCGATTCATAATTTTCTTTATACCTGTCCCACAAATGCTGGAGAGCCGGAAATCTTTCTAAATATACTCCTCTGGCTTCTCCACCCCGCAATAAGTGATTATCAACAAAGAAATAGTTAAGATTTTCCTGACTTAAAATCTGGTCAAGGCCAAGCCGGTCATAAGGTCCAGAGCCGCCCAGAGGCGGCTGCCAGCCATAGGCTGGACGGTAAGCACATTCCGGCAGCCAGAAACCAGCCGGTTTTCTCCCGAAATATTTTTCATAAATGAACCTGCCCTGCTGGACCTGATGTCTGACACTCTGATCGCTGGCCAGCAGGGGCAGATAACCATGAGTAGCGGCTGAAGTTATAATTTCAATTGAACCGGTTTCTTGAAAATGACCAAAAGCCGAAATCAGATCAGAATGGAACTCATCAAGAAACAGATGGTAAATCTTTTCGTACCACTTCCGCCAGTACAGAGCCAGATTCATTAACTGCTTTTCGCCCGTCCGCTGGAAATAAAGATAATCACTGGCCGAAGCTTCCAGTTTCATGGTCAAATAATCGAGGAAACTTTGTCTGAAAGCCTGGCTGCTGAGCTGCTCTACCAGCACCGGGGTTAAACTGATGGTCAGTCCCGCCCGGAGGCCCTCTGTTTCGAGGCGAAGCAGAACTTCGAGTAGCGGCACATAAGTTTCAGCCGCTGCCTCAAATAGCCAGTCCGTACCATGGGGCCAGGTACCGTGGCCCATCACATAAGGAATGTGGCTGTGCAGGACAAAACAAAGCAATTTGTTATTCTTATTCAGTTTTTCAGCCATACCTTCTCTGAGCAATATTTTTTTTTATTATAGCATATAAACTTCAGTTGAGTATCATTTCTTTAAAGTTCAGCTCACAGCTGGAGGCCGGTCAGTCTTCAGATAGCCCCTGGTTAAGAGTCAAGTAGAGTAAACTGGTTTGCCTGGAAGCCAGTTTTAACCTCCAGAGAAAATGGAAACTAATTCCCTGAGTGATGATTTCAAACTCCTTTTCTGATTGAGACACCGTTTTGACCGGAAAATCCCAGATTTCAGCTGAAGCCACCGCCGCCAGGTTTAACTGCCAGCCGGGAATCTCCAGCCTGTTGGGTTTGATCTGATATTGATCCTCAAACAGGGCCAGATTCCATTCTGAACTAAAAGAAAAACCCAGGTCAGTTTCTCCTCTGTTTTCTATTTCCCAGGCGAAAAGAACTGAATTCCGGCCAGGTCTGATGATCTTTTTAATTTTAATTCTGGCCTGACTGCCTTTCAGATTGACTTCATCTTCTCTTTCCAGGATCAGACTGTCTTCTTCCAGCCTGGCCTGATATTGCCTGCCGATAAAATTTTCAGCCTCCTGGTAATAAGTCTTTTCATACTCTTCCCGGTTAATATCAACCGGAAAAATCCTGTCCAGAAAAGAATGGCGCTGGTAGCTATCAAAAATCAGCCAGCGCTGAGCTTCAGCCGGTAAAACCCGGTTAACCTCATGAATTGACTTAGCTTCACCGGCCTGTCCCCCGCTGGTTGAATACAGATGATAAAATTCCTGTCGCCTGGTGAGGACATCAGTCAGATTAACACCTTCAAAACGGTCATCAATTTCAATTACCGAACCGCCAGCGGCAGGTTTTACCCAGACAAAAAAGGCCGGTGTCCTAAGTTCATATTCGTCCTGGCCGTCCAGGTCAAAATCTGACTTTTCCCAGCCGCTTTCAAATGGCAATTTGAGCTCAGCAGAAATAAGCTGGCTGGAGACTGCCCGCCTCAGATGAGGCAGGTATAATCCGCCGAAGACTCCGTGCCAGTAAGCATCATTACATTGAGCCCGGTAAAGGTCCTGGCTGGCCTCTTCCGCCTGGTTCTTATCAATTTCAACGGCCACCTGAAGTGCCCGGCAGCGCAGTTGATGGCTTTCAGGATATTTCAGGTCAAAATCCCGGAATTGTCCTCCTCTTAGAAAAAGCCGGCTGTCTTCGGGCAAACTGGTTTTTAACCGGATGAATTCAGCCTGCCTGGCTGGCGGCAGAACCCATTCCATCATCTCCTCATAAGAGGCTGGCGGCAGGTAACCCCGCCCCAGGGCCGGAGTCTGGTTCATAAAAGCTGAAAAGGACAACATCTCCACCTGGTTTGATTCAAGATACTCCAGAAAAGTCTTCAACCAGCCCTGTTCATAAACCCATTTATTGGTTCCGGGCCACAGTCCGAACTTCTCCCCATCATCGCCAATAATGGCCACTTTTCCGCCCTGGTTATCTATTTTCCGGAAATAAGAATCAATCTCTTCCAGACTTCGAAATGGGATCAAATAACGCAATTTTTTATCAATGGGGAAAATACCCAGACTCAGGCCTTCATCCTCAGTCAGATAATAGCCATAAATATTTTCCAGGCCAGCATAGTGAAAATGTTCTTCATCGAGAAGCGTATAACTGAAACCGGCCCGGTGGAGGAAGCTGGCCAGCTGAGGCTCCCAGACCCTTTCTGCCAGCCAGAGTCCTGCTGGCCTCACGCCAAATTGCTCCTGTAAGAAGTCGTTCATCAACCTTATCTGAGCCTGGCGGTCTTTTTCGGGAATCTGGGTCAGGACCGGCTCATAAAACCCGCCGCCCAGAAGCTCAACCTGGCCGGATTTAACCAGCTGCCTGACCAGTTCCAGTCCTTCCGGGTGTTTATCAAGCATAAACTCCCATAAAAAGCCGGTGAAGTGGAGGGCAAATTTAAAACCGGGGTACTGGCTGGCCAGTTGCAGGAAAGGCCAATAGGCCTGGGAAAAAGCCTGCTCAAACACATGGGTAAAGTTCCCGAGAGGCTGATGATTATGAACAGCGAAAAGAAATTTAACTTTATTCATTTTCCCCTCTTTGCTCACTGGCTTGCTGAAGATAAGCCAGAAACAAAGTCTCAAATTCTCTTTCTTCTGTTTCTCCTGCCCACCAGAACCAGTCAGAGCCCTCAGCCACGGCCAATGGTCTGGAAAATCCGTATTTGGCCCTGGATTCAGATAAAAGTTCCCAGGCCTTGACTTTATCTGGATGGCCAACCCATTTAAAAAAATCTCCCATCCAGCTGCCAGCCGGCAGGTTGAGACTCTTTTTTATTCTGTCTCGGGCCAGATAGTCAGAAGGCAGGCCGGGCTGAACCAATGGACTGGCTTTTATCCTGGTAAAGAGCAGCCGTAAAAAGTCAACTCCATTGTTGGCGTAAGCGCCCCAGGGATTTTCTCCATCAAGAATAATGGAACAAATGGCCTCCTCTCCGGCAATTCTGGCTCTGGCTTCCAGTCTTCTCAGGAAGTCAGCAACTGCCAGTTCGGCTGGCCAGCGCTGATACTCAAACCCAATTAAATCTGACAGCTCCCGGTCTCTGAAAAGAATAGCCGTTCCTCCGCACTGATATGGGTGATAAAGAAGACCCGGATCAGGTCCAGCCTTGAGGCTCTTCCATAAAATATGCTCATCGGTGAAGGTCAGGCTAAAACCGGCCGAAGCTATTTCTTGACAGGCCGCCTGGCTTAAAGCTCCTTCAGAAGGCCAGAGCCCGGCCGGAGCAAAACCAAAAAGCTGATGGAAATATTCCCTGGCTTCCTGAAGCTGCCAGCGGGCATCTTCCCTGTATTTAAAATCAGGCAAGCCAGAGGCTTCAGGGCTGGCCTGGTTCAGGTCGATTAGCAATGGCAAAAGAGGATGATAATAGGGAGAAACCGTGAGCTCGATGATTTTTTTCCGGTAGAGACGCTGGAAATAGTTAAACAGGTCAGAAAGGATTTGTTGCCTCAGGTTAAGCAGCTCTCTTTTATCCTTTTTATCAGGCAGGAGCAAAGGTGAAAAGAAACTGCGCAATACTTTATCCTGAAGCTCTCGCCCCGAAGCTCCCTGCGCCTCTTTGGGGAAAAATCTTTTTAATCTCAAGATGTCTTCTTCCGATAAATCATCAGCTGATCGGGTCAGGGAAGCAAGAACCGGATCGGAGGCCAGCTGATTCTGGTAATCTTTAATCTGCTCAAGCAAACAAGGAACCAGGTTGATGGTGCAGGGGAATTCATTCTCCTCAATCAATTTAAGCATCTGCCAGTAATTTTTGGTCGTGTGATAATTCACCCAGGGCAAAATAGTTTGCCCCGACTTGGGAAGGCGGTAAATTGGCTGATGAAAATGCCAGAGAAAGTTAACTAACATTTTTAAATTCCTTCTTGAGAAAAATACAAGCTGGCAATCGCCAGAACTATAGCCTGAAGCTCTAATTCCCGGGGATGGACAGCTGATACCTGATCAAGAGAAGAATGATGGAAATCAAAATAGCGTTGTGATTCAGGCACCACGCTCCCGGCGGCGACTCCGCTTTGAATTAATGGACCGATATCTACTCCCCCGCCTCCAGTCCTTATCCAGTTAATTCCCAGAGGGGCTAAAATCTCTTTTAGGTTATTCGCTTTTTCAATGATTTTTTCACCTCCCCTGAGTCCCAGGCCCACGGGAGCTCCGCCACCGCTGTCCTGTTCAAAGGCCAGCAGATGTTTTTCAAGCTGTCTGCTGTCTGAAGCGGCATAGGCCCGTCCGCCTGTCCCGCCAAATTCTTCATCCATAAACAGGACGGCTCTAATTGTCCTTTTAGGCCGCAGGCCCGATTCTTGGATCAAGCGCAAAGCTTCAATGGCCACTGCACAACCGGCAGCATCATCGTTGGCTCCAGGGCTCAGGTCCCAGCTGTCCAGATGGCCGCCAATAAGAATAACCTCATCTGGTTTCTCGAGACCGGTTAACTGGCCCAAAACGTTAGCTGAGATAACTGGGGCCAGCTGCTGGCAATTCATTTTCAGGTAAAGTCTTAGATGCGGTTCTTCTTTTAACCACTGGCTGAGCTGATCAGCCTGGCTGGTAGCGACGGCTGCCGCCGGGATCCTGGGGAGTTTTTCATCATAGGTCATCAGACCGGTATGGGGATGATCATCCAGCCGGAAAGTGACTGATCTAATCAGAACAGCCCTGGCTCCATATTTAGCAGCAGCTGAAGCTCCATTCACCCTGAACTGAGCTGCCCGCCCATAAGCGGCGAAGGAGTTAAGCTCGCCTCTGTCCATTGGAACATTAAAGAATACAATTTTGCCCTTGACGTTCTCTCCGAACTCTTCCAGCTCTTGAAAAGAATGGATTTCAATGGCTTCAGCTTCGAGGCCAGCGGGCGGGGTGCCGACACTATTACCCAGCGCACAGATATTTAGCTTTAGCTCGCCCTTTTTCTGACTTTTAACTAAGGCTTTTTCAGCTGAACCGCGCACCCAGCGGTTAACCTGGACAGGCTCTTGTCTAACCTGATCAAAACCAAGACTGGTCATTAAATCCATGGCCTGAACAACAGCTCTGGCCGCTTCTGGACTGCCTGTCAGCCGTCCGCCAGCCGAAGCCAGAATCTTTAAGAACTCGTAAGCCTTTTCCCCCTTTAAGCCGGTCTCAGACATCTTTTTGGCCACCAGGTTAAATTCCTGCTGGTCAACCTCACTGCCTTCGCCCGGGAAAGGAAAAATTAAAAACCATAAAAGACAGAAGATTAACCGGTTTCTCCATAGGAATGTTTTTATCACAGGTTGCACCTTAAATATTCAATTCCCGATATCATTTTTGGGGTCAGATTCTTTCTTCTGGTCTTTATTCTTAAAAAAGAGCCACAAATTCTTTCCTTCCTGATTCCTGTCCTTCAAGCGGATCAAGCTGTATATTCCATTTAGTTTTTGGCCGGACAGGTAAATTTCCAGCTTATTTTCAGTTTTGTTCAGCAGTTGATAAAAACCTTTGTCCCAGGTTTCGACTCGGCCGGCCCCATACTGCCCTTCAGGAATCAGACCTTCGAATTTTTCATAACCGAGGGGATGGTCTTCGACTTCAATGGCCAGCCTTTTCTCCCCGGACCTGGCCGGCGGCTCTTTGGGCACAGCCCAGCTTCTTAAGACGCCATTATCTTCAAGCCTTAAATCGTAATGAAGATGGGAAGCCGAGTGCTTTTGAATGACATAGATAAATTTTTTATTCTTACCTGGTTTAGACTGATTAGACAACATAAACTAAGAAAGTCCAGAAATTTTCGACTTAACGGTGAAGGAAGCATCTTTCACAATCTATCTCACCCGGTCTTCTCGTAACCATCATGACCAGGCCAAGTTCATCAGCCCGGTTGATGACTTCCTGATCTTTTATAGAACCGAGAGGATAAATTATGCCCGTAATGCCGCTTCGGGCCGCTAATTCCACTACATCCGGAAAAGGCATATAGGCATCTGAAGCCATAACGCAACCCTCAGAACCGTAACCGCGAGCTGACAGCCGAATGGCATCCTCAGCCGCATCAATCCGGCTTCTCTGCCCCGAGCCTATTCCATGAATCTTATCTTCGGTGCCGATAATGATAGCATTTGATCTGGTAAAACAGGCCACTGCCCAGGTTAATAAGGCGGCTTTGAGCTGGCTGCCGGTAGGCTTCTTTTTAGAAACCACATCAATAAAGTCAGGGGAAACTATTCTTGAATCAAATCTCTTCTGGATAAGCAATCCTCCTGCCACCCGTTTAAACTCCAACCCGTTGTCTAAGGCAGGTTCCTGGAGCGCCGCTCCCATCCTGACCACCCTAAGGACTTTTCTACTGCTCAGGATATTTAAGGCTTCAGGAGTGAAATCCGGGGCATAGACCACCTCGATATTTCTAGCGCTTTCCACTAACAAAGTAGCCAGCTCCTGGCCAATAATCGTATTAAAAACATCAACGCTGCCAAAATTGGATAGAGGATCTGTCTGCCAGGCTTTCTGGAAAGCCTCAAGACTGTCTTCACCAATGGCTACTCCGCTTGGCATTTCATGTTTGATAATGACGGCTATTGATTTTCCAGGAAAAATGCTGGCCAGCTTTCTGGCCAGTCTCTGGCCGAGATCCATATCGCCTACATTGATGTAGCTCAGGCCCTTTGTTCCCTCCTGAATGACCTCCAGGCTGGCCAGATTGGGGCCGGAAGCACCTTCTTCTTGATAAAAAGCGGCTGGATAACCAGGGTTTTCTCCATAACGCATTGACAGTTTTTTGATAAAATGACTGTCACCGAAGGTTAAGGTTTCCGGAAAATCTTCACTGGTTTTTGTCTGATATTGGCTTCGGGCAGTTCTTTCTTTTTTTTGTTCCATAACTAAGCATCCTCCCGGTTGATAATTTTGACCTGCTGAAGCTCCAGGCTGCCAGCCGAAGCTGTTAGCCCGGCTACAGACACCCGTAAGTCCTTCTTACCGGTTTCAGGTTTTAATGATTCATAGATGCTGCTGACTAGCTCATCAGCCCCGCCATCAGGAAATTCGAGAGAAGCAGGTTCGCCAAAAAATGAGGGGACAGGGTCAGTGTTTATACCCATATAAGTCATAATCAGCCAGCCTTTTCCGGGGACCAGCGGCAACTCAAAAAATTCTCTTAATACCTGGCCAAACTCGCCCCTCTTAATCAGACTGAGTCCGAGATTAAATCCGCCGGCGAAAGCCAGGCTGATTCTCGGGGTGTAAATAGGTTCATCAGGTTCATACTTCCAGTCTTTGAGAGCATGGACCAGAGCTAAAACCGGTTCTTTGGCGGTATCCATTGCCCTGAGGACATCCAGGGTTTGCTTGCCATTAGAGGCAGCCAGTCCACGCTGACTGAACAAAATAGCCGGGTAAATCAGCAGATCGGGATTGCCCATAACTATCAATTGAGGGTCGGTTGGCTCAACCCAGATGCCATTTTCTCTTTTAACCATCCGCCTGGCCTGACTGGCCGGTGAACGCCCCGTAATGCCATAGGCCAGGAAAACATCATCGGAGTCTCGTGACTGACCGCCGATGATAAACCTGCCTGGATATTCCAGGCCAGAAAGAAAGTTTCTGGCAGTTTCCATGTGACACCTTTGATTTTTACTATAGCAGAAAGTTAGCAACAGTTAAAGAAAAAACTGTTGATCAGGCTTGTTTTTAATCTTAAGGCTGCTACAATATCGCCTATATTTGATTAGGATTGGTACCGTTGGGATCGCAGAAAAAACTAATCTATTTTCTACCTGTCATTGCTTATTGTACTTTAATCTTCTTTCTTTCGGCCCGCTCTTTAAAACCAAAATTCCATTTTATTTACTGGGATAAAGGAGCTCATTGGGCTGAGTTTACGGTTCTTGGTTTTCTCCTGGCCTTTGCTTTTTATCATTACCTTTCCCGGCGGTCGTTTCTGACCTTTTATCTGAGCCTGATGACCGGTTTGTTTATCGGTCTGTCTGACGAAATTCACCAGCTATTTATCCGGGGCCGGCAATGCGACTGGACAGATTGGCTGGCTGATACAGCCGGCATCCTGACTGGCTGGCTGCTGTTCAGTCTGGTTTTCAGACAGAAGAAGAAGGCTAAAGAAGCAGTTAAATTAGCTTGATTATCTATCAGCACATCCACCTATTTCGGGCAGCATCTTTTTCAGGTATTTAAAGGTCTCTTCTGGCGATGAAAAGACTGTAAAAATCTGAGCATCTTCGGCTGAAATGGCCTTCATTTCAACCAGTTTCTCAAAATTAAGTATTTTAGCCCAGTAATCTTTTCCATACAGGATTAACAGCACTTCTTTCCTCGAGACTTTGCCAGTCTGCAAAAGAGTGACAATCTCAAAAAATTCGTCCAGGGTCCCAAAACCGCCGGGAAAAGCGATAACGGCTTTAGCCTTGTACATCAACCAGAATTTACGCATGAAAAAATAATGAAAGGTAAAACTGAGATCGGGGGTAATATAGGGATTAGGCAGCTGAGGTTGAGGCAACAAAATATTCATCCCGATACTTTTAGCTCCAGCTCTGGTTGCCCCCCGGTTAGCTGCTTCCATTATACCTGGGCCGCCGCCGGTGCAGATGACATACCTTCTGCCCTTGGGTTTTAAATTCATGCCCCATTTTGAAATCTGATAGGCCAGTTCTTCGGCCTGCCAGTAATACTTATGCAGGGGACTGTCGGCATCTGAACCCCCTGGATTGGCTTTAGCTGAGCCAAGAAACAGAATAGTGCTTTCTACTTTGCATTTTTGTAGCCTGGCCATTGGCCAGGCATACTCGCTTAGAATTCTCAGCGTTCGTCCTTCTAATGATTCCAAAAATTCAAGATCGCGGTAAGGTGATTCTGGCAATTCAATTTTTCGCGGCTTATTGCTTTTCATTTTTTGCTCCCGTTGATTGACCTTTCAGGCAGATTATTTATTATTTCTAGCTGAAAAACAAGCTTGATGTCAAATAAATTGAACTTTATAATCTGACCTGGCAGGTAAAAGCAATCATGAAAAATAGGCGTCTTCTTCTGGTTCTGATCAGCCTGCCCTTAATAATATATTCCTGTCACAAGTCAGAAAAGCCAAAGACAGTGCCAGCCTCAGGCTATGTAGAAGTTGGCGAAGCTTCCTGGTACGGTCCTGGCTTTCATGGTCAGCCGACCTCCAGCCGGGAGATTTTTAATATGGAAGATTTAACAGCAGCCCATCCGACTCTTCCTTTCGGGACCATGGTTCAGGTGACCAACCTGGAAAATTCGCGGACTGTTACGGTTAGAATCAATGACCGGGGTCCATTTGTGAAAAACAGAATTATTGACCTTTCTTATGCTTCGGCCAGAATGCTTGGATTGATTGGACCCGGGACAGCCAAAGTCAGGCTGGAAGTCATTGGCTTTAAGACTCCTGATTCTGAGTCAGGAGAAAAGGGAAAGGTCATCCTTCAACTTGGCTCTTTTTTGGACCCGGAACGGGCCAGGGCCCTCTATCGTCAACTCAAACCAAAATTTCCAGCTGTCTTCATTTCTCCCTATCAAGCGGCTTCGGGCCAGGTTTTTTACCGTGTCCGCCTGGGAGAAGTCAGCCAGCAGCAAGCTGACCAGCTGTCCAGAGAACTTTCTGCCTCCGGTTATCCGGTTTTATGCCTGAAACAATAATTATGCCGGTCAGATAAATCCTGACAGGAGTCCTCAGTCAGAGACGATAATTACCAGGCGGTGCTCCCCCTCTGGCACCTGAGTCTTGAACCGGCTACCGGAAAATTTGCCCGCTTCCTTGCCGTCAAGCAATAACTGCCCCTGCCTTTCCCGGCCGAGAAAAATATCTATCTTTCTTTTTTTCAGGCTTTTTATTTCAAAGGAGATTTCGCGGTCAGAGTAAAGAAAATGGCGGAAAACTGCTGGTCCATCAGTTTTGATTAGCTCTTTTTTTTCTTCGACCAGTCTTATTCTGTCTGGAGAAATTTCAACCTCATAATTTCTTCCCAGAATACTCATTCTTCGCAGCGAGCCTTCAGCTTTGGGCTGCAACTGGCCAAACCTAAATCCATCCCAGGGGGTCACGTCGAGGTATTCCTGGACAGCCATCAGGGTAAAAAGTGGCCCCCAGCTTTGATAGCGCTGCCCTCCCGGCTCACCAGTCCTCGAATCAAAATTTTCAGGGCAAAGAGCATAATTCTTCCAGATTCTAAGCAAGAGCTCAGAGCTTTTCTGGGCTAAATCAGAGGCTATTTGATCATAGCCATAAGCCTTTAACCCCTCATAGACCAGATAATTGGTTGGAGGCCAGATTGTTCCCCGCCAGTATTGCTGGTCTTTATAAGCCAGATCGTCCCTGGAGATGGTCGGTATTATATAATCTCCCCAGAACTCACGGGGATTAAGCAGGTGCTTGAGCATTTTTAAAGCCTGCTCTTCGTCAGGAATTCTGGCGATTAATGGGAAAAAATTAGAAGCTGCCCGCCGGCTGGAAAAGCGGCCATTCCAGTGGCGGTCAAAATAGAAGCCCTCTTTTTCATTCCAGAGGAGGTCATTCATCAGCTTTTTCGTTCTTTGGTACTCATTCAAAAACTGGTTCTGATCTCGTTCCTGGCCAAGAAAACCAGCCAGCTGGGACAGGCAGTAGCAGTCAAGAGCATACAGGCTGTTGAGATCAACACAGTCCATTTCTAAAGTGCCTGTCGCGTCATTGAACGTTGCTTCGTCCCAGTTAGGGAGATCATCCTGGCCTGATTCCCACTTGGCTTTCTGCTGGCCGCTGGCCTCCTTTTCCCAGGCAGGGACTTCCTTGGCGGTCAAATGAAGGTCGCTCCCCCATTCTAATAACCCATTGCCATTTCCATCGCGACGAGCCTGACCACTGGCTAAAGGCCAGGTCCAGAATTCATGCCACTTGACAAGATAAGGATAAGCTTCCTTTAAAAAATCCATCTGGCCGGTTCTAAGAAATAATTTTAAAACCACATAACTGCCAACTGGCGGCTGTGACCGGTCAGGAGTTCCCCCGTAACGGCTGCGCCAGTTAGGTATATTCCCGTTTTCATATTGAGTTTCTAAAACTGATCTAACAATATCAAAAGCCAGATGAGTGTTTTCAACTGCCACTTCCAGGGAATTAAAAAATGAATCCCACTCAAAAATAGTCCAGTCATCCGGCTGGCCATCCGGTCTGGGAAAAATCCAACCCCGTCCGGCCGGGGTATAAAACCGGTGGTAACCATTTTGATAAAGAGTCAGCCAGAAAAGATTGTTGGTGATAGACTGAAGACTGCCTTCCAGGGGGCCGGTCAGCTGGACTCTTTTTTTCTCATAACCTGATTTTTCTTTAGCCAGAATTCTACTGACTGTCCGGCTCTGGCGAAAACGCTGGAGGTGCTCACTGATTGCTCCATACTCCTGGCCAGCCGAGGCCGCCAGATAAAGTTCAGATTTTTTTCTGGAATCAAAAACCAAATGCAACTCAGAGCCAACCGTCAGGACTTCCTGAGGCGGCTGACTAAGCCAGCAAAGATAATGGCTACCTGGCTGGCTGCTACTCTGGCCATAGACACAGGCGGTCTCAGGGTGATAAACATAAGACCCCTTAAAATTCCAGGGAAAATAAAAAATCAGAATAACTTTATCTGCCAGGCGCGGGAAATGATATTTGCCCAGTATTGTATTTTCATCCTGACGGCTCCATTCAACGGACATTTCATTTTCAGCCAGGGCTGGCTTTAAATAAACAGGAGTTTCCCCGCGTTTTTTAAAAGGCAGATGGAGATCAAATTTCATGGAAGCATAGGAACCATCAGGTGAATGGCTGCCAACCTCAGACACCAAATAAAAAAAATCATGAAATTCCGCTTTGGCTTCACTGCGAAGGACAGTCGGGCTAAAGGCAAAGGCTGAATCTGGACTGGTTATAATCATCAGACCAGGCCAGCTCTTCGGATCAAGGGCACCGATAAAAGTACTTTTCCAGGGATAATAAACTTCGCTCTTTAATCCTGGCCCTGAGGCTAAAGCCAAAAAAATCAGCAGGCTAACAGCTTTGAGCTTTATCTTTTTATCTCTCACCATGTTAATTTAAATGATTTGAGTCTTCAAATCAATATCAAGGGCCAGAAGCAGATTAATAACAAAATCTATTCTTTTTTTCTATCTTAAATCTTATTTTAAAAAATCTCTAAAATTATTATAATAAAAAAAACACAAAGGCCGGCCTGAGCTTTCAGCGGACAAAAATCGGCCTGGGAACAGGAGGTAAAATGGATTTTTTGCGATATTTCAAATCCCGACAGGGAGAAATGGTCAGCCGGCTTAAAACTCTGGTTCAACTCGAATCGCCAACTTCTGATAAGAAGGCAGTGGATAAGTGTTCAGCTGCTATTATTTCTGAACTCAGTCAAGCGGGCGTCAAAATCAAGAAGATTCCACAAAATGATATTGGTGATCTCTTCCTGGCCGAATATCCAGCTGGAAACCTGAAGGAAAGCGACCAGCCAATTTTGATTTTAACTCATACTGACACCGTCTGGCCCGTTGGCACTCTTGAGCGGATGCCGTTTTACCTGGCTGGAGACCGGCTGTATGGGCCAGGTGCGCTTGATATGAAAGCTGGAGTCACTTCAGCGGTCATGGCTTTAAAGACCATTAACAGCCTGGGACTGGAGCTAAAAAGAAAGGTCTGGCTGTTTATCAATTCGGCTGAAGAAACCGGTCATGAGGAAGCTCACCGTCAGATTGTTTCGCTGGCCAAAAAAGCAGGAGCTGTTCTGTGTTTGGAGCCGGCCCTACCTGGCGGAGCTTTAAAAATGGAAAGGAAAGGACGCCTGGTAGTAAAACTCGAGGCCAGCGGCCGCCCGGCTCATGCCAGTACCCCGGAAAAAGGAGTCAATGCCATTGAAGAACTAATCGCTCAGTGGCTCAAGGTAAAAAAATTAAAAATTAATGGCCTGACGGCCAATCTTGGTTTGATAGGAGGCGGGGAAAAAGCCAATGTTGTTCCGGAAAAAGCCTGGGCGATAATTGATTTCAGGTTCTGGACCAGCCGGGATTTAACTCAAATAAAATCCTTCTTACGGGAACTAAAAGCTGCTAACCGCCAGGCCAGAGTAAAAACCTCGATTGTCAGTTTTACTCCGCCAATGGAGTTCAGTCCGGCTTCCAGGCAACTATTTGCCCGGGCCACAGCTCTGGCCTCCTCACTTGGATTAAAGCTTGAAGCCGGGCGTAGCGGAGGCGGATCGGATGCTTCCCTTGCTTCTCAGGCTGGTGTCCCGGTTCTTGATGGACTTGGCCCAGACGGTGAAGGAATTCATGCCGTGGATGAACATCTCCTGCTTCCTTCTTTCATCGAACGAACTGCTTTGCTTACTAAGCTCCTGATTGAATTATAACCTGCCTTTTAAAGGTTGACTTCAGAATTATTTTAGGTTTTACTATGATCTTGGCCTAAAAATTCAAAAGGAGGAATTGTTATGATAAAAAAATATTACCTTCTGTCTCCTGGTCCGACACCGGTTCCGGAGAAAGTCCTGGCTGCAGCTGCCGAGCCGATTATTCATCACCGGACAGCTGAGTTCAGCCAGATTTTTATGGAAGTGTCGGAAGGCTTGAAATATGTTTTTCAAACCACGGAAGATGTCTACATTCTAGCCTCATCGGGGACAGGAGCCATGGAAACGGCAGTCGTTAATACTCTGTCTCCAGGTGATAAAGTTCTGACCATTAATGGTGGAAAATTTGGAGAAAGATGGGGTAATATCTGCCGGGCCTTCGGACTCGAGACCAAAGAAATAGTCATAGCCTGGGGTGAAGATTATTCGCCAGCCGAACTGGCTGAAGACATCAAGAAAAATCCAGGTATCAAGGCTGTTTTTGCTACCCTGTCTGAAACTTCAACTGGAGCTATTTTTGATATCAAAGGATTTGGCGAAGTGGTTTCAAAAACAGATGCGATCCTGGTGGTGGATGGGATTTCCGGACTGGGCGCCACTCCCTGCCAGATGGATGACTGGAAGATAGATGTCCTGGTGACCGGTTCTCAAAAATCATTTATGATCCCGCCGGGTCTGGCTTATATTGCCTTTAGCCCTAAGGCCTGGAAATTGGTTGAAAGCTCCAAGCTGCCCAAGTTTTATTATGATATTAAAAAGTACCGCAAGAATCTTGAGAAGCAGACGACACCCTGGACTCCGGCTGTTTCTTTAATCATTCAACAAAACAAGGCTCTTGACCTGATTAAAGGCCTTGGACTGGAAAAGCTCCTGAAACATCATGCTATTCTGGGCGAGGCTACCAGAGCCGGGGCCAAGGCTATTGGCCTTGAACTTCTGCCCAAAAAGCCAGGCAACATCCTGACCGCCATTAAAACTCCGGCCGGCGTTGATGGCAACAAGCTGGTCAAAACCATGCAGAACAAGTATATGGCCTATATTTCCAATGCCCAGGACCCTCATAAAGGAGAGTTTTTTAGAATTGCCCACTTAGGCTATATGGGCGGGTTTGATATCACCACTGCCCTGACTGCGCTGGAAATGACCCTGCTTGACCTGGGTTATAACCAATTTCAGCCTGGAGCCTCAGTAGCTGCCGCCGAAAAAATTCTAAGGGAGGGATGGGAATGACCACCAGAATCTTAATTGCCGATCATTTTGATGAAGAAGCTGCCAATGAGCTTCGGACTGTGCCGGGCTTTGAAGTCACCGTAAAAACTGGCTTGAATGAAGCCGAGCTGGCTAAAATAATTCCTGATTTTGAGGTAGTGGTGGTCAGAAGCGCGACGAAAATCACCAGGCCAGTCATTGAAGCCGGCCAGAATTTGAAGTTAATTGTTCGAGCCGGGATCGGGCTTGATACAATTGATGTCCAGGCAGCCAAGGAGAAAGGCGTAGCAGTGGCCAATACTCCTGCTGCCACCTCTATTTCTGTGGCCGAACATGTTCTTGGCCTAATGATTGGAGCTGTCAGGTATCACGGGCCGGCCAATCTATCTATGAAACAGCATAAATGGGAAAAGAAGTTATTTACCGGTACCGAATTATATGGCAAGACTCTGGGCATTATTGGTTTTGGCCGGATTGGACTAGAAGTTGCCCGTCGGGGGTTAGCCTTTGGCCTGAATATCCTGGCCTATGATGTTATTCCGATTAAAACTGATCTGGCTATCAGACAGGTCAGTCTGGATGAACTCCTGACTCAGGCCGATATCATCACTCTCCATGTGCCTAAGACCCCTCAGCCGGTTCTGGGCGAAAAAGAATTTCAAAAGATGAAAAAAGGTGTGGTCATAGTCAATGCCGCTCGCGGCGGAGTGGTTGATGAAAAAGCCCTGCTGGAGGCTCTTAATTCCGGGCAGGTTAAAGCTGCTGCTCTTGATGTCTTCAGTCAGGAGCCCCCTCAGGACTTCAGCCTGATTGATCATCCCCGGGTGACTGCTACCCCGCATCTTGGTGCGGCCTCCGAAGAAGGACAGAAAAGAGCCGGGTTCGAAGTGGTCAAAATCATAAAAGAAAAATTTGCCGGAAAAAATTAAATTTAATTAAGCTGGCTCTGAATGGTCTATCTTGATAATAATGCCACTACGCCTCTTGACCCCCGGGTGGCTGAGAAAATAGCCTGGTTTATCAGGGAACACTTTGGCAATCCCTCCTCGCTTTATCCGCCTGGCCGGGAGGTTAAAAGCTTGATGACTGAAGCCAGAGAGGAGATAGCCGGGGCTTTAGGAGCCAGTCGCTCCGAGATTATATTTACCAGTTCAGGCACCGAAGCTGACAATCTGGCAATTCTCGGCTGGCTTGAAACTCAGGCTGAAAAGAGGGAATTTATCACCTCTTCCTTAGAGCATCCAGCTGTCCTTCAAACGGCTCGCTATCTTGAAGGCCAGGGCTATACCGTTCATTATTTGTCTTGCGATCAAACCGGAATAGTTGATCTTGATTGCTTAAGATCAGTCATCTCGCCTAACACAGCTCTGGTCTCGGTCATGCTGGCCAATAATGAAATTGGCACCATTCAGCCCATAGAGGAAGTGGTTAAAGTTGCTCATCGTTATGGAGTTCCAGTTCATACTGATGCTGTTCAGGCTTTTGGCAAAATAGAAGTGAAAGTTGAGGCGCTGGGTGTTGATCTTTTAAGCCTGTCGGCCCATAAAATCTACGGGCCAAAAGGAGCAGGAGCTCTTTATATCAGGAAAGGAATCGACCTTAAGCCTGTTCTGCATGGCGGACACCAGGAATTCGGGCTTCGGCCCGGGACGGAAAATACAGCCGGGATTATCGGTTTTGGAGAGGCCGTTAAGATTTTAGGAGAACGGTGGCGTCAGGATAAAGACCGGATAGAAAAATTAAGTGACCGGCTGAAAGCTGGCTTTGAAAAAAAGATAAGGGGAATAAAATTCAATGGCCATCCAGAAAAAAGAGTAAAAAATACATTAAACTATATTTTCCCTGGCCTGGCGGCCGAAGCTATCCTGCTAGCTCTGGCCACTAAGGAGATTTACGTCTCGAGCGGTTCAGCTTGCTCAGAAGGTTCGGGCGAAATATCTCACGTCCTTCTGGCCATAGGCCTTAGTCCCGAAGACGCCAGTTCAGCCCTCAGGTTTTCCCTGGGCCGGTTTAATACTGAGGAAGATATTGACCGGGCTCTGACTGAAGTCCCCGAGATCATTAATGAGCTGAGGAAAAATTCCGCTGAATAGACTAAGTTGACTGCCCGGCTTTCAGTTTTTTTAGCTGGCTCAAATAGCTTTTTCTAACCTGTAAGAAAAAATCCTGATAGCCAGCCTGATAGAAATCAGGATAAGTCCAGCTGAGGGTCCGGGCCTGTTGTCTGGTAAATAAAAGTTCAAGATGGGCATAGATGCCGGCGGTTAGCGGGATGCGGTGAGCAAAATCTTTGGTGGTGGCCATAATCAGAGCTGAGGCTTTGAGATAGCCAGGGTCAAGATTAACAGGCCGGTTAACCCCGGGCAAAAGCAACCTGAAATCCTCTTCCATTACGTTAGTTTGATGTTTAATAACTGGCAGGTTCTGGGGATCTATCAGAGATTCAAAACTCATAAAACATCTTTTGAGATTCTGCCCCATGTCCTGGTCATAATAATGGCTAAAGTTAAAGGGAAAGGACTCACTCTGGGCATCAGCCGGACCAAACTTTTCGATCAGCCTGGCCCTGGCCTCTTCTCTTATGAGATCATCTGAGAAAATTAATCCACAGATTAATTTAACCGGCGTAAACTTTTTTATTTCACCCATGGCTAATAGATTCTAACTTAAACCAGACTGATTAATTTTTCAACTGGCCAGCCAGCTTGATTCTGTCTGGCTCTGGCCCCGGTGGTCCTGAAGCTATCTCCAGTAGCCGCGGTCAAGATTCAAAACCGGCCGGTTGGCCTGCTCGGGATTGAATTAAAAGTCTAATTTGGTATAATTTCAGCACTATGAAATGGGTCTATATCGAAGATATAAGTCAATATGATGGACAGGAAGTCGAAATTCGCGGCTGGGTTTATAACAAGAGATCAAGCGGTAAAGTTCGCTTCCTGCTAATCCGGGATGGTACCGGCCTGATTCAAGGAACAATTTTCAGTCAGGATAAAGACTTTCCTCTTTTCCGGGTCTTTGACGAGTTGACTCAGGAGTCATCAGTTGTGGTCCGCGGCCTGGTCAGGCCAGATAAGCGGGCTCCGGGTGGATATGAGCTGGGAATCAAAGAAATTGAAGTTATTCAAATTGCCAAAGACTATCCCATCACTCCCAAGGAGCACTCGGTTGCTTTTTTGATGGAACACCGGCATCTGTGGCTGAGATCTCAAAAACAGCATGCAGTTTTACAGGTCAGGGCAGAGACGGTCAGAGCCATCAGGGATTTTTTTAATGACCGCGGGTTCCGCTTGATGGATACTCCGATACTGACTCCAAGCGCCTGCGAGGGCACCACTACCCTGTTTGAAACTTCTTATTTTGATCAAAAAGCTTATCTCAGTCAAAGCGGCCAGCTTTATAATGAAGCTACAGCGGCCGCCTTTGGCAAGGTCTATTGCTTTGGGCCGACCTTCCGGGCAGAAAAATCCAAAACGAGGCGACATCTTATTGAATTCTGGATGGTTGAACCTGAGGTGGCTTTTGCTACTCTTCAGGATATTATCGAACTCGGCCAGGATTTAATCATGTTTATCCTGGAAAGAGTTCTGAGAAAATGCCGGACTGATCTGGAGATTTTAGAGAGGGATACTGCTCCCCTGGAAAGAATCAGCCGGCCCTTTCCCCAGGTGACCTATGATGAGGCGGTCAGGCTGTTGACAGAGAAAGGTTCTCCAATTGCTTATGGAGATGATTTTGGCGCCCCTGAAGAAACAGGGCTCTCAGAGATTTTTGACCGGCCGGTTTGTGTCACTCACTTCCCGGCTAAGATTAAAGCCTTTTATATGCAGCCCGATAAAGATCGGCCCGATCTGGCTTTAGGCGTTGATTTTCTGGCTTCAGAAGGTTTTGGAGAAATCATCGGAGGCGGTCAGAGAATTCATGACTTAGATCTGCTCGAGCAGAGAATAAAAGAATTCAATCTGCCGGCTGAAGCCTATAAATGGTATGTTGATCTCAGGCGGTACGGGACTTTCCCTCACTCGGGCTTTGGGCTGGGGTTAGAAAGAACAGTGGCCTGGATCTGTAAATTATCCCATATCAGGGAGACTATTCCCTTCCCGAGGCTGTTATACAAGATCTACCCTTGAGATCAACTGAATGTCAAGAATAGCTCTTATCACCCTTGGCTGCGCTAAAAACCTGGTGGACTCAGAGGTCATGCTGGGTTATCTGGCCAAAGAGGGACATAGCTTTACCGCTGACCTGGATGAGGCCGGAATTGTTATCATTAATACCTGCGGGTTCATTCAGGAAGCCCGGGCTGAAAGCCACCGGATTATTGACCAGGCTCTGGCCTGGAAGAAAAAGAATCCTTCCCGCTGCTTAGGGGTAGTCGGCTGTTATGTTGAGAGATATGGAGATTATTTAAAAACTAAATACCACCAGGTTGATTTCTGGTCGGGAGTCACTGATTTTGACCGTATTGGCCAGCTTCTGAAAAGTGAAAAAATGGACCGCCGCCAGACAACCTTCCTCCTTGATCACCGGACGCCAAGGGTCATAACGACCGGTTCGAACTGGGCTTATGTTAAAATTTCTGAAGGTTGTTCCCACCACTGTTCTTTCTGCAGCATTCCTCTGATTAAAGGTCCTTATCAATCAAGAAGCATTAGCTCCATCGTGGCTGAGGCCAGGCATTTAGCTTCAATGGGAGTCAAAGAAATAAATCTTATTTCTCAGGATAGCACTTTTTTTGGCCGTGACCGGGGCTTAAAAAGCGGTCTGACTGCTCTGCTTGAAAAACTCGTTTCCATTAAGGGCCTGAAATGGATCAGATGGCTCTACGGTTATCCCGAGGAAATTACTGATGATTTACTTGAAATGATGAGTGAAGAGAAAATCTGCCCTTATTTTGATCTTCCCTTTCAGCATGCCTCGGCGGCCATAGTCAAAAATATGGGCCGGTCTATGAAAGCCCTGGAATCTCTCCGGTTAATTGAAAAAATAAGACGCCAGGTAAAAGGGGCAGTAATCAGAACCTCGCTGATTGTTGGCTTTCCTGGAGAAGGTTTAAGGGAATTTTCTGAGTTAAAAAGATTTGTCCGTGAAGCCCGGTTTGAGCACCTGGGAGCTTTTATTTATTCGGCTGAAGCCGGAACTGCCGCTTATAATCTAAAAGAGACCGTTTTGCCTGCGGAAAAAGAGAGAAGGCGGCGGGAGATAATGTCCATCCAAAAAGAAATTTCCAGGGATTTTTACCGCTCTTTTAAAGGGCAAAGCCTGGAAGTTTTAATTGAAGACGAATCCTGGCGCCAACCTGAACCAGCCGGTCTTTACGGGCGGGCAAAATTTCAGGCCCCGGAAGTTGATGGCCAGGTCATCATTAAAGATGTCCAGCCTGGCCTGCAATTAAGGGCTAAGCCTGATTTTCTTCAGGTAAGAATCATCCGGGCCTTGACCTATGATCTGGTTGGGAAGGCAGTTAATGCTGAAGTTAGCTAAGATTATCTCAACTTTTTTTGGAGCCGGCTTTTTCCCCCTTGGCCCCGGGACTCTGGCCAGTTTACTGACTGTCCTGCTCTATAAATACTGGTTGTGCCGGCTGGCCTGGCCTCTTTATCTTTTACTCTGGCTCTTAGTGTTAATGACTGGAATTTATTTTACGGGTATTTATGCCCGTCATCTTAATCTTAAAGATCCAGGTAAGATTGTTATTGATGAAGTGGCCGGACAGCTGCTGGCCCTTTTCCTGATTGAGCCTGACTGGAAATGGTTAGCTGTTTCTTTTTTACTCTTTCGCTTTTTTGACATTTTAAAGCCTCTGGGTATCAGAAAACTGGAAAACATCTCTGGCGGCTGGGGCATTATGGCCGATGACCAGGCGGCCGCCCTGCTGGCCTGGCTTATTACCTGTCTTTTAGTCTTAGCCATTAAATGAGGAGAGTCAAATATGCGGCGGCCTGATTTAAATCAAGTTAAAGAAAAAATAGAGTTTCTGGCAGTTGGCAGCGAGCTGCTGACCTCTTCTTACCTTGAAACCAACTCTCTTCTGCTGGCCGAGGAACTGGAGAGCCTTGGATTAAAACTGAGATACAAAAGCGTGGTGAGTGACCGGATAGAAGATCTGGTCGAGGCTTTAAGAACCGC
>ENA-UOYA01000774-UOYA01000774.1-activated-sludge-metagenome-genome-assembly--contig:-NODE-774-length-38146-cov-7.107059_pt1 | contig 38146 bp, 31 predicted proteins | sample MGYA00238163_ERZ764804 | MGnify/ENA primary metagenome ERZ764804 (study PRJEB28919, sample SAMN05720223) | activated sludge metagenome | isolation source: Anaerobic digester | place: Hong Kong...
GGCGGAAAGCTGGTGGTCGCCCGCACGCACGAGGAACTCGAACGCGCGCTCAACGAGAAAACGGCCATGGTTTACACCACGGCACTCGGGGAGCGGCTCGAGAAGGCGCTCGCCATCACGAAGAAGGCAGGGGTTCCGCTGCTGCTCGACGACGCGGCGGGCATCCCGCCGATCGAAAACCTCTCCCTCTACGCGCGGATGGGCGTCGACCTTTACACCTTCAGCGGCGGCAAGGGACTCGCCGGGCCGCAGTGCTCGGGCCTGCTGCTGGGACGCAAGGACTTGGTTGAAGCCGCGCTGGCGAACTGCAGCCCGTGGGAAGGCGCCGTGTGCCGGGCGATGAAAGTCGGCAAGGAAGAAATCATGGGGTGCCTGGCGGCGGTCGAGGCCTGGAAGAAGATGAACCTGAACGCGCTCAATAAAGAGTGGGGCGCGCGCGTCGGCCGGATTGCGAAGCTGGTGGAGACGGTCGACGGAGTAACGACTGACATTCGGATCCCGGAGGGTGGGAACCGTTATCCTACGCTGACCGTAAAGTGGGACGAGGAAGCGTTCGCCTTCAGCGTGGCCGACTGCGTGAGGCAGCTCAGCGAAGGCGAGCCGCGCATTGAAGTGTTGAGCGCGAGCAATCCCAGCATGGTTCCCGCCGTGCACGAAGAAGGCGGCCAGCCGCCTAAACGCGGCACCCGGCCAGCAGGACGGAACCGGCTGCAGATCGTGCCCTCCACGATCCAACCCGGCGAGGACGTGATCGTCGGCAAGAGGTTGCGCTCGATTCTCGCACAGGCGCGCAGTCGAGCGGCGAAACGCGGATGATTGTCTGACGGAGATAACAATGAGGATCCTGAATGCTCTCCTGATTGGCTGTGCGCTCCTGGCGACAGCGAAGGCGGCCGATATCAAGTTGATCTTTCCTCCGGGAGCGAAGACCGTGGGCCCTTACTCGCCCGGACTGCTGGCGGGTAAATTCCTCTACGTTTCGGGACAAGGCGCCAAGAACGCCGCCGGCGAGTACCCGCCTACGCTCTCCGCCCAGGTGCGGCAGGTTTTCGAGAACATCAAGGACATCGTATCGGCAGCCGGCTTGACGATGGATCATGTCGTCTACGCGCAGATGTACATTGCCGGCGCGGGTGATTTTGAGGCCGCGCGCGCCGCTTGGCTTGAACTGTTCGCGGACGGCGGACCCGCGCTGGCGATCCTCGGCATTGCGCGCACTCCCGGCGACACTCCCGTAGAGATCAACGCGGTGGCGGTAACGGATCTCGCGGCCAAGAAGGCCGTGCGCCTTCCCGGGAGCCGCAAGGGCGGGCCACCGGACGCCATGATTGCGGGCGACCGTTTGTTCTTTTCGGATTGCTCGGGGCAAGGCGAGTCGGGAGCGGAGGCCGAGGCGACGGCGGCGCTCGCGCGCATGGGCAAGGTTCTCGCCGCGGCCGGCATCGGGTACGACAACGTGGTCTTCGTCAACCCGTATCTGACGGAGGGCATGGATGCAGGGGTGATGAACCGCGTCTACGCGAAGCACTTCAAGTTCGGGGACACACCGGCCCGGGCCACCATTCATGTGAGCCGGTTGCCCAATGGAGCCAACCTGACGTTCACCGGCGTGGCGGCGATGGACATCAGGACGCGGCGCAGCGTTCGCCCGAAAAACATGCCGCCCAGCCCGACCGCGAGCCCGTGCGTCTTCGTCGCGGATACGTTCTATTGCTCGGCGAAATCGGCGTTCATTCCCGGTCCGAACGCCGGCATCTATTCTCCGGATGTGGAGACTCAGGTCCGGCAGAGTATACGCAATCTCCTCGACGGGCTGGAAGAGGCTGGCCTCGATCTGTCCAGCGTGGTGGTGACGAACGTCTACCTCGACGACATGGAGGAGTTTGCGAAGATGAACCGCGTTTATGCCAGCTATTTCAAACAGCCATACCCGACCCGCACGACCGTTCAACAGCGGCCGCCGGCGCAGCGCAAGGCCAATGACCGCGATCAGTGGCCGATGCTCGAACAGATCTCGCTCGTCGCCGTGAAGTAGCGGGCAAGACGGGTGTAGAATCGAAGCTGTCAAGGTTCCGTGAGGAGGTGGCAGTATGACGGCATGGAATCTCTGGCTTCGTGCGATCGTCGTGCTTACGGCGGCGGTCATCCTCAGCGCGTCCGAGCGGGACGCACTCGATATCTCCAGGAATATAAGGCTGCGCCATACGCCTTATGGAACCATCCTGGATCCTTGGTTTGCCACCAGTGCGAGCGATGAAATCGCAGGCTACACCCGCTGCGGCGATTCGGCGATCTGGACCGGGCACTACCTCGCCGCCGAAGCCTTCCGCTACAAGGTGACCGGATCAGCGGATGCCCTGAACAACGTGAAAGCCGCTCTGAGCGGGCTGCGTTCGCTGGTGGACGTGACGGGAACGGACTTGCTGGCGCGCTGCCTGGTCCCTGCCGGTTCAGTGTACGCCTCAGGGATAACGCAGGAGGAAGCTCACCACGGCATTCACCTCTCCAACCTCAACGGTGTCCCGTATTATTGGGTGGGCAACACATCCCGCGACCAGTATTGCGGCGTGTTCTTCGGCCTCGGCGTCGCGTTCGACATGGTGGAAGACGCCGGGGTGCGCTCCGACATCTCCGCGCTGGGCACCCGCCTGCTCGATTTCCTGACCGGCAACGGCTGGAACGTTCGGATGCCGGACGGGAGTTACAGCACGACTTTCCTCATACGCCCGGACCAGCAGCTGACGTTTCTCCAGATCGGGCGCCGGATAAATCCCGACCGCTTCAGCACAAGGTACGCACTGTCCCGTTTCTTCGACGCGTCCTCGGTAAGCGTGCCCATCGCGACCGAGGTGCTCGACGATCATAGCTCGTACTTCAAGTTCAACCTGAACACGATCAATCTTTATAACCTGATCCGCCTCGAAAGCAGTTCCTTCAAGGTTTTTTACGACCAGGCGTACAACATCATGCGGCGCACGACTGACGACCACGGGAATGCGCACTTCAACACGATCGACCGGGCCCTGCGCGGAGCCGACGCAACTCGCGATGCGGCTACGCGCGCCTATCTGCGAGACTGGCTGCTGCGCCCGCGACGGGATCCTTACGTGGACCTGAGGGGCCGGATTCCTGCTTGCGGCACGGACCGCGCTTGCTCGCCCATCGCGATCGTGGATCGCGTTACCACGGATTTTCTCTGGCAGCGGAGCCCGTTCCTCCTCTACGGAGGGGGTGAAGGCAAGATCGAAGGAGCCGGCATCGACTATATCCTGCCGTACTGGATGGGCCGCTACTATGGGGTGATTTCCGCAAGTCCGCAGCCGCCAGAGGCCATCCGGGTTTCTCCATCCGAAGGCAGCGGCTCGAAGGCGAGTTTCAAGATCGGCATTTGGGATCCGAACGGGTACGCCGACATCACCGTCGGGCTGGTTGTCATCAATCAGACTCTCGCCGCCGACAAATCCTGTTACGTTTACTACGACCGCGGGCAGCACGCCATCTGGCTGGCTAACGACGCCGGAAACGCCTGGTACGGACCCGTCGTTCTGGGAACCACCGCCGCGCTGCAGAACGGCCAATGCAGGATCGATGCCGGCAGTTCCTCCGATGCGGAAACCGGCGAAATGTTGACGTTGGGTCTCCAGACCAGCTTCCCGGCAGGCGCCGGCCTCAAGAACATCTACGTCTACGTGCAGGACGCCGCCGGCCTGGGGACGGATTGGAAACACCTGGGCACCTGGATTGCGCCCTAGTGTTGCCGCCTGGCCCAGAGTGGGACAACAAGGAGGTGCGCCGGATGCCCGGTCATCCTGGAACTGTGATGCTGCTCGCCGCCGGCCTCGGTTGCGGCGCGTTGCTCCACAGCCAGGTGTGCAGGCTCTCCGTTGCGGGACTGAACCAGTCGCGGAAAGTAATGGGACCGGTTCATGCGGAGTGCCCGGACGAGGTCTTCCACACCGCTCCCTTCGGCAACTGGGGCGTGGCTTCCAATTATGGACAGAAGGGGAACAGCCACCAGTTCGACGGCTGGTGTCATGACAGCACTACGTGTGTGACTCCCGCCCTCTGCCAGGTCAGTTGCACCTCCGGATGGTACGAGTGGAACAGCTGCACGGACTACGCGCAGTTCCGGCCGCCGAACTGCACCCTCTACAACGGGACCAACTGCACGGAACAGGTCACGGCTACAGGTGTTAATGTCCATGGCACGAAGTACGTCGATGTTCCGGTGCGGTGTCCCTCCACAACCGCCGGCAAGAGCGCTCAGGGCGGCTGCGCCGATGTCCGCGCGTATTCGAGCGGCACGAATTACATGTCGCTGTATGAGTTGGACCCGGCGTCTTCCGATGACCTCATCCAGACGCTCTACTTTCCAGAAACCAAAGTAGACCTTACCTGCGACGCCTGGGGTTGCGCACCGGCCGGCAGTCCCTGGGTGACTCCAAAGGCGTACGACAGTCCCGCCAGCCCGGCGAAGGTGTATGCGGAGTTGGCAACGGCGATCAACTGGGGGGCGTTTGTCGACGATCAGCGCGTTTGCAGCATCTCGACGATGACGGTGACGTACGTTTCGGCAGCCAGCTATTTCGGCCCGGTTCTTGCGCCCGGCTCCATCGCCAGCGGATTCGGCCTTGGCCTTTCCCCCGTGACGGTATCGGCTCAAACGGCTACCCTGCCAACCTCCCTGGGCGGCGTGTCCCTCGTAGTCACGGACGCACGGCAACAGACGCACAATGTTCCCTTGTTTTTCGTTTCTCCGGAACAGGTGAATCTCCTGGTGCCCACCGGCGTCGCATCAGGTACGGCAGGCATCGCCGTCTACCGCGGCGAGGTACGGATGTTTTCCGGCAATGTGCAGATCGAGACCGTCGCGCCGGCGCTGTTTTCCGCCAACTGGGACGGCAAGGGCCCTCCCGCCGCGTACGCCGTGAGGGTTTCCGCTAGCGGCTTGAGGACTACGCGGCCGGCATACGTCTGTCCTACCGGTCCGGGCAGTTGTGTCGCCAATCCCATCGACCTGGGAGCGGCGGATGATCAGACGTTCCTCGAACTTTACGGCACCGGCATTCGGAACCACTCCGACATCACGTCGGTCACAGCCAAAATCGGAGTAGTGAACGCGAAAGTGTACTACGCTGGCGCACAAGGACAATACGTGGGACTGGACCAGGTCAACGTGGAGGTACCGCAACAGTTACGGGGCCGCGGGCAAGTGGACCTGGTTCTGACCGTGGCATCGAAGCCCGCGAACACGCTGACAGTGTCCGTGCAGTGAGGTGCGTCAGGAGGGTGGGCTGCTGCCCGCGCGGGCTCAAAGCCCCTCTGCCACGCCGAGCGAGGCACGATACTTTTCGACCACAGTGGGAAAGTCCCAGCGCTGCTTCTGATTGGGGCGGCTCGCGAGAGAGACACCACTCAAAGAGTTTAGGAGCGGCCGCGAGGCAGGCAGGTGTAACACGATGCGCTTGGGCGTCTCGCGCATGGGGCCGGTCAACTCCACGTTCACACCCTTCGCCGAACCGCGCACCACGAGATCAATGGGGCCGAAGTGCGTCGGCAGGCGCTCGACGCGAATCTCCTTGCCGTCAGCGAGCCACCAATCGGGCACGGCAGCCAGCAGCTGCAGCTCATCGCCGTCTTCGTGCACCAGCATATGGCGCAGCAGTATGGCGTAGTTGCAGGCTCCGGTCACGTGCGGGATGGTGTCGCTCCAGGCAAAGCGCCGTCTGAAAAAGATGCCTTCGGGGAACGCATTCGCGGCGGTGCTGTGAAGCAGGTACCAGTAGAAGCTCTCCACCACTTTTTCGTCCTCGCCACGGACCAGATTGTTCATCACCGTGTAAGCGCCCATGTAAGGATGGATGGCATCCTCCATCTTCGGCGACACCCACCGGATGGTTCCTTCCACGTATCCTCCGGCAAACTCTTTCTCGACGAATGCGCTGGAGGCGGCGACGCGGGCGTCGGCGCGGTCGAACAGACGAGTGGGCCAGAGCGTCTCGGTGTTGCCCCAGTGAGTGCCTTCGGTTTCCCAACTGGGCGGGAAGTAGGCGAACCCGGTGCGCTTCCAGGCACCCTCGATGGCCTCCCGGTACTTGGCCGCCTCTTCAAGCAGAAAAGTGGCGTCCTCCGTCTTCCCCAAGATGCGCGCTGCGTCGGCGGTGCAAAGCAGGCCGCGCAGGTTCCAGAAGTCGTAGCCGACGATGTGATGCTTGCCGTCCCAGAGGTACTCTCCGTCGGCCGGGGCGGCAGTCAGCAAGCCGAAGAACGGAGAATCGGCAGGGGCCTTGCGCCGCTCCTGCATCGTCCAGCTTACGGCTCGAAGCATGCGCGGGTAGACGCGCTCCAGATATCCGCGGTCGCCGGTGATTCTGGCGTACTGCCATAGAGCCCAGACGGCTTGGCCGTTGGCGTCATATTGATTGCGCTGCGATTCGAAGCGGCCGTCGCGCTGCTGCCGCGGCAGGTAATAGTCGATGGCGCGAGCCGCGAAATCGTCCAAGCCGGCCTCTTCTAACTCCATTACCTGGTAGGCGCCGTCGCGGATGTAGAAATCGTCATAGAAGCCTTCCCCCCCGCGCATATCGCCAAGGTCGTTGGCAATCATCTGGCAGACGTGAGCGGCCAGCAGCGCGCGGGTGGCTTTGCGGCAGGGTACCTCGATCTTCGCGGCCCGAGCCATGGCGCCTCGCCAGAAGGCCACCGTGCGATCGAGCCAGAGTCTGGCGTCGGCCTGATCGTAGCGCGCGGCATCGGGCGTGGGGTAGAACGTGTAGCGCGCGATGCCCTCCCGGCTTTCTCCCGGAGCCAGCTTCCAGTTCCAGGAGTATTCGCGCGTGTGCCGGGCGGCGGTGACGAATTCGACTCTCTTCGGTTTCGCAGCAGGCGCAATGGGACGTACGCGAGCCAGGGCCTCGGCGGGCGCGTTCGAAGTGTTGATTGCTTTCACGGCAATCCAGCAGAGGAAGTTCTCGGTCTCTTCGGGCCAGCGGAAGGCCTTCGCCCAGTCCTTCGAATCCGGCAGCGGCGTGGCCCAGTAGGTGATGTCGTAACGCACCGCGCCGTCTGAGGCCTTCACCTGGATCACCGGAATCCATCCGTCCATGGCTTGCTTACCGAGTTTGCGGCTGAGCGGCGTGAATTCGCGGCCGGTGCGGACCTGCACGAGCGCGCCGCCGGCCAACTGCATCTGGGAATCCGGCGTGATCCGGGCCCCGTACATGTAATCCGGAAGGCCGATCACGTTCCAGTTGTTCACGAAGTAGTCGAAATCGTCCTCGACTCCCCCAGGTGCGGCGGCAGGGGCAAAGATGCACAGAAGCAGAACAGCCAGAGTAGTCTTCATGAGCACGTCTCCGGGCTTCGGTCAGTATACACCGAACGGTTCAGCAGTAATCGTATACTGGATGCTCTGTCTTCTCTGATAACAAAGTGCCCCAGTCACTCTCCATCCTCATTCCGTTGTTCAATGAAGAAGAATTCATCGCCACCCTGCTCGACCGGGTCTTGCACGCGCCTCTGCCCGGCGGCATGACGCGCGAAATCGTGGTCGTCGACGACGGTTCGACCGATGGGTCCGGGGACGTCGCCGCGGAGTTCGCCGCCGCGCATCCGGGCATTGTCCGAGTCCAGCGCCACGACCGCAACCGGGGCAAGGGCGCGGCCATACGCACGGCGCTCGAACAGGCGAGCGGGGATTTCGTCGTCATCCAGGACGCGGACCTTGAATACGATCCCGGCGAATACGCTCATCTGCTCAAGCCGCTGCTGGAAGGCAAGGCCGACGCGGTTTACGGTTCGCGCTTCATGATCGCCGGCGAGCGCCGCGTGCTGTATTACTGGCACGCGCTGGCCAACCGCGCCCTCACGGGCTTTTTGAACCTGCTGGCCGATCTGAACCTCACCGACATGGGCACGTGCTACAAGGCTTTCCGCACCTCGCTGCTGAAGAGCATTCCCATCCGCTCGGACGGCTTCGGCTTCGAAGCCGAGATCACGATGAAGCTGGCGCGGCGGCGTGTAAGCATTTACGAAACGCCCATCAGCTATCACGGGCGCACCTACGAAGAAGGCAAGAAGATCCGGCCCTGGGACGGCATCAGGACCTTCGGCGTCATTTTGCACTACCGGCTGGTCCGGGACACTTACAAAGATCCGGGTCCGGAAATCCTTGACGTCCTGGCTGGGACGCCGAACTTCAACCGTTGGATGGCAGAGACGATCCGCCCCTTTCTGGGCGACACCGTTCTGGAAATCGGCGCGGGGATCGGCAACCTCACCCGGCACCTGGCGCAGCGCCGCCGCCGCTATATCGTCTCCGATATCGATCCGGAGCACTTGGCCCACTTGCGCAACCGTCTGCACCACCGTCCCAATCTGGTCGCCGCGCGCTGCGACCTGACCAACGCTGCCGACTTCACGCCGTACGCCGGCCAGGTAGACACCGTCGTTTGTCTGAACGTCCTCGAACACGTTACCGACGATCTGGGCGCTTTGCGCAACCTGCTCACTGTTCTGAAACCCGGCGGCTGCGCCGTGGTACTGGTGCCGCAGGGGCAATGGGCCTATGGTTCGCTCGACATTGTGCTCGGACACGTGCGCCGCTACTCAAAACCCCAGTTCATCGGACGCATGGAGCAGGCAGGTTTCACAGTGGAGCGCGTGATCGAGTTCAACCACGTCACGCTGCCGGGCTGGTTCCTCAGCGGGCGTATCTTCCGCCTGCGCTCCTTCAGCCGGTTTCAACTCGCCGTCTTCGATCACCTGGTATGGTTGTGGCGCCGTATCGACCGCTTTCTACCCTGGGGCCCCACGTCGCTCATCGCCATCGGCAGGAAGCCTCAGTAGCAGGCAGCAGCTACATGAAGTAGTCTTTGACTTTCTCGAACAGGCCCCTCTCTTGCGGTTCGTTCTCTTCGGGCAGAAGCTCGCGCAGCTCCTCGAAGAGCTTGCGCTGCTCGCGCGTGAGCTTGGGGGGGATCTTGACGTCGACGTGCACCACCAGGTCGCCACGCCCGTTGGCGTTCAGGTGCGGCACACCCTGGCCGCGCACGCGAATCTCAGCGCCGCTCTGCGTGCCCTCGGCGATACGCACCGTCTGCAACCCGTCGAAAGTAAGTATCTGGACTTCGGTTCCTAACGCCGCCTGCGCCACGTTGATCGGAACCGTGCAGTGCAGGTCGTCCTCGTGGCGGTCGAACACCGGATGTTCCTTGAGCCGGAGAACCACGTACAAATCGCCGGGCGGGCCACCGTTGGCCCCCGGCTGCCCTTCTGAGGTCAGGCGCAGGCGCGTGCCGGTATCGACGCCGGCAGGCACGTTGATCTTGAGCTTGCGCTCCGCCTGGACGTACCCTTCCCCGTGGCAGTGGGAACACGCCTGACGAACGATCTGCCCACGGCCGCCGCACTGCCCGCACGGCCGGCGGATCTGCAGAAAACTCTGCTGATAGACCACCTCACCACGTCCACGGCACGTTGGGCACGTAGCCATGCCTTTGCCCGGTTCGGCGCCCGTCGCGTTGCATCGCGGGCAGGCCTCGATGCGCGGCACCTTGATCTCGGCGCTCATGCCGCGTACGGCCTGCTCCAGGGTGATCTCCAGGTCGTAGCGGACGTCGTCGCCCCGCTGCGCACGGTTGCGGCGCCGGCCGCCTCCCGATCCGAACAGGTCGCCGAAACCGAAGAAGTCGCCCAGGATGTCGCTGAAGTCGGCGAACACGGCGCTGTTGAAATCCGGCGCCGGGGCGCCGCGCAATCCCTCGTGGCCGTATTGGTCGTACACAGCGCGCTTCTGCGCATCGCTGAGGATGCCGTACGCCTCGGCGGCCTCCTTGAACTTCTCTTCCGCTTCTTTATTACCGGGATTGCGGTCCGGATGGAACTTGAGCGCCAGCTTGCGATAGGCGCTCTTCAGCGCCTGCTCGTCGGCTTGCCGGTCTACACCCAGGACCTCGTAGTAATCGCGTTTGGTCACGGAAGTTTCTTAACCTTTATACGCCACCCGCACCATGGCAGGACGCAGCAGCTTGCCCTTGTAGTTGTAACCTCGCTGCAACTCTTCCAGCACGGTGCCTTCTTCTGCTTCATCGCTCGCAACGCGATCCACGGCGTGGTGCAGATTCGGGTCGAACTGTTTGCCGACGGCCTCCAGCGGCTCCAGACCGAGCTTCCGCACGCCTTCCACCAGACGCTTGTAAATCAATTCGATTCCGCGAGCATACTCCGCATCGTTGGACGTCACCGTCATGGCACGTTCGAAGTCGTCCAGGATGGGCAACAACGCCGTCATTATTTCGGCACCGGAAAACTCCAGGTATTGTTCCCGCTCGCGCTTTGCGCGCTTGCGGAAATTGTCGAATTCGGCATGTTTTCTCAACAGCCGGTCGTGCAAATCGGTGTTCTGCGCGGCCAGCTTATCCCGTTCAGCAGCCAGCGCGGCGAGCGCCACCGCCGGATCCTCCGCCACCGTGGTTGTGTCCTCCGCTGTGGTTTTCTGCGCCTCAAGCGCCGCATCGGACGAAGTAATGATTGGATCCTTTTCTTCCATCTCTACACTCACAATTCCAGCTTAACAGGTGGATTACATAGGCAGCGCGGGCTGACCCTACGACCCGGTCTCAGAGAACGCCTGCCCCACGCTGCGCACTGCCGACATCACCCGAGGGTAGTTCATCCGCATCGGGCCAAGCACGGCGATTTTCGCCGCCAGTCCGCCGGGCAGCCGCACCCAGAGTCCCACCAGCGACAGGTCCTTCATTAGAGGATCCGTGTCGCCCAGTCCGACTTGCAGACCCAACTGGCCCGCCGGCTGCTCCAGAACGCTGTCGAGGAGCTTCAGGATGCGCTTCTTCTCCTCGAGCGCCCGCAACAGGTCGCGCATGCGTTCGCGCGTGAGGTCCAGATCCGAAGCGAGCAGCGTGAACGCACCTTCAAGGTGCAGTTCCTGATCCGCTTCGTAATCGAACAACCCTTTACGGTAGAACAACATGAGGCGAGTGAGCAGCGCATCGTAAGCGGCGCGCTCCTCTTCCAGGCGGCGCTCCAACTCGGTCCGGATCGCGTCGATGGTCCAACCGCTGAACTCGCGGTTCACATAATTCCGGATCGACGCCAGTTCCTCGTGCGTGACCGCTTCATCCAGCGCCACGACACGGTTGTGGACCATGCGGTCCTGCGTCACCAGAACCATCAGGACACGCCTGTCGGCCAACGGGAGCAGTTCCACCTGCTCGAGTGTTTGGCTGAGTGCCGGCGCCGCCGCGGCAATGCCAATGTTTCTCGTCATTTCCGACAGCAAATGCGAGGAACGCTCAATGCGCTCCTCCACGCTGACAGCGTCGCCGAAAAACTTCAGCAGATACTCCACCTGCGCCCGCGCCACACGCTCCGCCGAGAGAGCGCACGCATACAGGCGAAAAGCCTTGGCCGTGGGCACGCGTCCAGCCGAGGTATGCGGCTGGGACAGATACCCCTGGTCGGTCAGATCCGCCATGACGTTGCGAATCGAAGCGGGGCTCAACGGCTCTCTGCGGCGCTTCGAAATCGTTCGTGACGCCACTGGAAGACCTGTCTGGATATAGGCCTGCACAATCTCACGCAGGATTTCTGCGTTGCGCGGCGCCATCACTGTGTCGTCAAGCTTCACCTTGTTTGGTGATACTCCCCCTAATCACGATTTTAGGAAACCGCACACATGCGGTCAAGAATTGCACGCACGGGCCAGGAGGAGAACGGAAGCCCTGCCCTTCCCAATGCCGGCTTACGATTTACAGGTACTCCGCCGGGAACTTCCAGGGGCGGCGGTACACGGGGCGCGCCAGTTTTGCGGCCTGCTTGTCGCCTACGATCTTTTCGGTCTTGGGATCAAAATGCACCGAGCGTCCCACTTTGTACGAAAGGTTGGCCAGCGTCAATGCCAGGTCGATCTTATAGTGGTAATTCACGCTACAACTGGGCTCTTTGCGCGACTTGACCGAATCCAGCCACTCGCGCTCGTGTCCCGGCGAAGGCGGGATAGTCTGAGGCGGCGGCACCGGATCCTTCAGGAATTCACCTTCGGGGACAATCTCATGCTTCCCGTAGTCGGTAAAGAGCGTGCCATTGACCGCGTGGAAGTAGATGCCCAGGCGGCGTGCCGGCTTGCCACGACCGAAGTCGAAGGCGAAGCTGTTGGCGCAGTTCATGCTCCAGGTCATGGTGAGGTTCGGATAGCGCCAGGTCACTTCCTGGGTGTCGGGCGCGTCGCCGTCGTCCTTGATGACGTAACGTCCGCCGATGCAACTCGTCTCGGTGGGCACGCCGAGGTTCAGCGCCCACACCGGCAAGTCGACAATGTGCGGCGCCATGCCCGGAGTCCAGCCGCCGGTGTAGTCGAAGAATGAGCAGTGGTTGTAGCTGTTCGAGTACAGCAGCGCATTGAACGGGCGCGCCGGACCGGGGCCCAGCCACATGTCCCAATCCAATCCCTCCGGCGGCTGCTGCTGCGGAGCGTGACCGATGCCGTTGACGCCTTGGTTCATGACGTTGAAGGTACGGACCACGCTGACCGGCCCCAGTTTGCCCGACTGGATCCACTCGACGACGCGGCGGTAGTTCGAAGTGGCGTGAATCTGGGTGCCGATCTGGCTGATGCGCTTGTGCCGGTTCACCGCATTGCGCACCGCCAGCGATTCGGCGGGGTGCAGGCTCATGGGCTTCTGCAGGTAAATGTCCTTGCCGGCCTTCACGGCTTCGATGGCCATCAGTGCGTGCCAATGCGGCGGCGAGGCGATGATCACGGCATCCACGTCGGTTCGCGCCAGCAATTCGCGGAAATCGCGGTGGCCTTTGGCTGTGGCCTTGTGAACTTCGAGAGCTTTCTCGCGGCGTTCCGTGGAAACGTCGCAGATGGCGGTCACGGCGACGTCCGGGTGCTGGGCGCAATTGGCCAGATTGCTGCGCCCCATGCCGTTCACGCCGATGATCCCAAGGCTGATGCGATCGCTCGGCGCAGGCTGCCCCGCCCTGCCGAGCGCGGAGGCCGGAACGATGGTGGGAACAGCAATCGCCGCGGAGACGGTGGCCTGGAGCATGCGGCGGCGGGTGACATCAGTATCAGTTGGCATTCTGTAATTACCTCTTAGACATGAAACCACAAAGCCAGCCAACGGGTGTGGGAAGTGTCGTAGACTTGTGCTGATCTATCTTCCGAGGAGGGGAATGCCGTTCATGTGGAACCGTCGAGAGTTCGCCGGGCGGGGCGCCGCGGCGTCCCTGGCCCTCCCCGCCGGGCTTCGAAATGCGGAGGCCGCGACCGGCTCATATCAACCTTTCTCAATCAAGCCCGGAGAACCCGTCTTCCTGCTCGAAGGCTCCACGCTGGAGGACCTGTGGGCGCTGCGCCGCAGGGTGAATCCACTGGTGAAGTCGTCGCGCAATCCGATCATCGTGAAGGACCGCGAGTGGGAAGGCTCGGGACCGTATGTCTACGGGTCGGTGCTGTACGACGCGCGGGAGAAACTGTTCAAGTGCTGGTACACAGTGTTTCATGACCACGAATACCGCAACAGGCTGCCGGGCTCGTACCTGGTCTGTTATGCGACATCGAAGGACGGCTACGCGTGGCGGAAGCCGGAGCTGGGCCTTTTCGAATGGAAGGGCAGCCGGAAGAACAACTACCTGAGGCTGGGCCGCAAATATGTCGGTTCGATCACGGTAGTGGAAGCGCCCGCGGAGGCGCGGCTGCCGCACCGCTTTGTGGCCTGCTACCTGGACGAGCCCGGAGTCTGCCTCGCGTTCTCCAATGACGGCGTCGACTGGGTGGAGCATAAACGCAACCCGATTGAACCCCGGCACAGCGACACGCACAACTCGATTGTGTGGGATCCCGCTCGCAAGGTCTGGCTGGTCCATCTGCGCGTGCCCGTGAATGCGGGAGGGAACAACCGCCGCATCGCGGCCATGGAGAGCGCAGACCTGGACTCCTGGAGCCGGGCGGAATCCGTGCTCGTGCCGGACGAAGAGGATGTCCCGGAATTTTACGGGATGCCGGTCTTCCGGCGCGGCAACCTGTTTTTCGGGCTGCTGCAGGTGTACGAGCGTCCTACGGGCAGGATCGAGGAAGAGTTGGTTTTCAGCGCGGATGGCTACCGCTGGCACCGCGTGCCGCCGCGGGAACTCTTCCTCACCAGGGGACAGGCGGGCGAGTGGGATCGAGGCATGGTGTTGACGGCAAACGGTCCCGTAATTGCGCACGGGGAGATGCGCTTCTATTATGGCGGCACCTGTGTGGATCATAACCAACGGACGCCGCCCGACGTCCCAGTGTTCGCTGTTGGAATGGGCAGCGTGCCGCTCGACCGCTTGTTCGGTTTGTACACCTCCTCGAAAGATCCCGGCTTCGCCGTCACCCGGCCCATGCGATTGAACGGGGGCGCGATCGAAGTGAACGCGACCGTGCGCGGCGAACTGCGGGCCGCCCTGCTCACAGCTGACGGGAAGAAACTGCCGGGATTCGATTACGCGGATTGCACGCCCGTGAAAGGCGACGATCTACGCTTGCCTCTCGCATGGAAGGGACAGAGATTGCCAGCGTCCGAGCTGGTGCGGCTGAAGTTCCAGATCACAGACGGAGCGCTCTATGCCTTCTATGTCCGATAGCGCGCCGGCTTCTTCCCCACAGCCGCGCGAAGTGGATAACCGGAAGTTGCTGATGATGGACCACTCGCTGGTGGAGTCCAGCCGCGGAGTCACCTTCAGTTTGAATCCGGCGCATCAGCCGCAAGAGCGCCTGCTACCGCAGGACCGGCCCTGGGAACGGGTGCGCGCGGGCGCGTATGTCTCAATGGCCGAATACGGCGGCCAGTACCATATGTGGTACACAGCGTATCCCGGAGGAGCGGACCCTCAGAGTGAAGAAACCGGCCCCCGGTTCGAATGTTACGCGGTTTCCAGCGACGGCATCCGCTGGGAAAAGCCCGAGTTGGGGTTGATCGAGTACAACGGCTCCAAGGCGAACAACATCGTCCGCGTGTATTCGATCGGATCGGTGTTCGTGGATCCGTTCGACGCACCTTCGCGGCGCTTCAAGAGCATCCACTACCAGGCGCCACGACAGTATGACGGATGGCCGGCGACCAGGAAAGTGAAGGGTGGGAACATATACCTTGGCTACTCGCCCGACGGGATCCGGTGGAACATAGAACCGGAGCCGGTCCTGCCGTTCTACACCGGCGCTCCTACGAGCACGGTGTGGGACGAGGCTCTGGGTAAGTGGATCCTTTACCTGCGCGTGAACCCGAAGGGCCATGCGAACGACCCGTGGAAGACGCACATGGCGTTCGCGCGGCTGGAGATCGACCGAGACGCACTGGCAAAGCCGTATCCGTTCACCTCCAACCCGGCAAAGAAGCGCAACCAGTTTGACTCTTACGCCGCGCCCACGAACGAATTCCCGCCGGTGTTCGCAACGGACGACCTGGACCCGGACCACCAGGTCTACACGCTGAATGCTTTTCGATATCCGGAATCCGACTACTACATTGCCTTCCCGAACATGTGGTATCCGAACACCAGCGATTGCGACGATGTGCAGTTCGCCTGCTCCCGAGATGGGATTCGGTGGGAACGCCCCTCGCGCCAACCCGTGATCCGGCTGGGACTCCCGGGCTCGGGCTCGCAAGGCTACGTCACCAGCGCCGAGGGTGGCCTGATCCGCCGCGGCGATGAGTTGTGGCTGTACTACACCGGGCTGCCGCAGCGGCACCTCTCGCCGAATGTGAACCGGGAGTCGGTAAACGCGCGGGTTATCTTCCGAGTGGACGGCTTCGTTTCCGCGGACGCGGATCACCTCGGCGGCGAACTGACGACAGTGCCCCTGATTGTCCGCGGGCGGTTCCTCGAATTGAACGTGGACGCGAGTGCGGGAGGAGCCGTGCAAGCGGAGCTGAGGGACGCAGCCGGGCAACCGCTGCGAGGTTTCACTCTTGAGGACTGCGACCGGCTGCGCGGCAACTCCACGCGCCTGCGCGTGAGTTGGGGTGGCAGCCCGGACCTGCGCCGGCTGGCGGGTTCGCCCGTCAGATTGCGGATCGCGATGCGCAGCGCCAGGTTTTACTCATTCCGCTTCGTCTGAGCGCCCGCCGCCTCGCGCCAGTACCGGAACGTCTCCGCGGTGATGCCAGGGCGGGGATCCTCGTTGTACAGCTTCTCGAGCGCCGCGAAGAAAGCCGCCGCTTGAGCCTCCAGCCCCACCAGCCGCAGACACTTGAGGATGCGCGTAATGCGGAGGTGGTTGTGGTTCATGGGGTAGAGCCACGCGCGAGCGCGCTCGGCGAAATTCGGCGCCCGGCGAATTCCCGGCTCTTCGTCCGGCGCCATTTCAAAGCCGTAAAACCGCAGCATCCGCCCGAAGGCCGCCGTCACGGCGCGGCGCAGATCGTCCGAACGGCGGAACTCCCGGATGGCCGCCTGGTCCAGCAGCGGAGCGCGCGGATTGAAGGCACTGGGCTCGGTGAGGGGGAACAGCCACTGTATGTAATCGTGAACGTCCTCGAGCGCGCCATCCGGCCATGCCAGGATCTCCCGCAGCAAGCGTCCCCGGTCGTCTCGGCCACTACCCGAGTAGAAATCCAGCAATCGTTCGCCGCCGCTCATATACCCCTTCCGCCGGCCTCCAGCAAGCCGTCCGAAGTCAGGCCACCGATCTCGAGACCCACAATCCTGTTGGGCTCGCGCGGCGCAGCCAACCTCACTTTCAGATAGTTGCCCGTGAGCGCCGTGCCGGGCTCGTTCAGTATGACGGCGGAGAGCGTCCGCCCCACCATGCCGCGCCGGAACTCCAGGTTCTTCGCCGCGGCCAACTCTCGCAGAATCCGGTTCCGATGCTTGCGCACCGCCATGGGCACCTGATGCGGCATCCCGGCCGCAGGTGTGCCGGGGCGCGCCGAGTAGGTGAAGACATGGAGGTAGGTAAACGGAAGACACTCGATGAAACTGCGGCTCTCTTCGAACTCCGCCTCGCTTTCACCAGGGAATCCAACCATTACGTCGGCGCCGATGGCGGCGTCGGGCATGAGCGCACGCACCAGACGTACGCGCTCTTCGTAGTGGCGCGGCCTGTAACGGCGCCGCATGCGACGTAGTACGCTGTCCGATCCGGACTGGAGCGGAATGTGCACGTGAGGCGCCATACGAGGCGAGGACGCCACCAGATTGAGCAGATCGCCAGACCAGTCCATGGGTTCCACCGAACTGAGCCGCAGCCTCCGCACATCGGTCTCGTCGAGCAAGCGCCGCAGCAGATCGACCAGACGGAAGCGGCCGCCGTGTTCCCTGCCCCACCGGCCCAGGTTGATGCCGCTCAGGACCACCTCGGCGTGGGATAGCGCCAGCCTACGCACTTCCTCCACGACCCAGTCGGCATCGGCGCTCCGGCTGCGCCCGCGCACGCTGGGAATGATGCAGAAGGTGCAGCGGTTGCCGCAACCGTCCTGAATCTTCAGGTTGGGACGCGTGCGATCGCCCGAAGCGTCATCCACCGGGGCGGCCATAAACTGCTGTTCGGCGGCAATGTCGCCCACCCGGATGAGGCCATGGTAAGGCGCACCGTCCTCTACCCGGACCAATTGCGGGATGTTGTGCTTGTGGGTATTGCCCACCACCCACTTCACGCCCGGGAAACGGATGAGTTCCTCGGGCCGGCGTTGCGCGTAACAGCCGGTCACCAAAATGGACGCTTCAGGATTGCGGCGATGGACGCGGTTTAAGGCATGCCGCAAATCTTCGTCGGCCGCGGCGGTGACCGTGCAGCTATTCAGAACCACGATGTCGGCAGATTCGACGTCTGGCGCGGCTACCAGTCCTTCGACGCCCAGAGCGCGCTCGATGGCGGCGCCGTCGGCCTGCGCGGCCCGGCAACCGAAGTTCTGGATGTAGAAGCGGCGCCCCACTACTCCATAATAAGGCGGGGAGTACGGATTTTTCCCAATGGTGCCGCGGACGGCTCCTCCCGATTTAAAAGTAAGGCCCCGGGTAAGGGCCGGAAGGAGTCCTTCACTTTGAGTTCAGGCCGCGTTCTGTCGCAGGATGAAATTGACAGCGTATTCCGTAACCTGAAAGACAGCAACCAGGGCGAAGATCCCGCCAAGAAGGTGCGGCCGTACGATTTCCAGCGGCCGGATCGCATCGCCAAGGACCAACTGCGCGCCATCCATTTACTGCACGAGAACTTCGCGCGCAGCCTGGCGTCGAGCCTGTCGGCATATCTGCGTGCGTACGTCATGGTGAATCTGGTCTCGGTGGAGCAACTCTCCTACCAGGAGTTCTCGCAGGGCCTTCCCACGCCGACGTGCCTGGTTACCTTGGGCATGCGCCCGTTCGACGGCAACGCGGTGCTGGAATTGAACCCCTCGCTGGTGTTTCCGATTCTCGAGATGCTGTTGGGAGGGTCGGGCAAGGCAAACGTAAAGCTGAATCGCGAGATCACCGAGATCGAGCAGAACATTCTTGACGGCTTTTTCCGGCTCATCCTGCACGACCTGAGGACGTCCTGGCACGGCGTCACCAACATCGACTTCAGCATTGAAGCCCACGAGACGGAACCGCAGATGCTGCAAGTGCTGGCCCCGAACGAAGCCATTGTGGCCATCAGCATCGAGGTGCGTGTCGGGGAGAATTCGGGGTTGATGAACATCGGCATGCCGAGCATCATCATCAAGATGCTGCGGCAGAAATTCGACCAGCAGTGGTCAATGCGCAAGACCCAATCCACCGAGGACGAGCAGGAGCGGATGTTCCGCCTGATTTGTCCAGCGAATCTGCACATAGATGCCCGCCTGGAGGGCCCCACCCTGAGCGTGGAAGATATGCTGCAGCTGGAATGCGGCGACGTGCTGACATTCGACTTCCCCGTGGATCATCCGCTGGACCTGAGAATCAACAACAGCCTGAAGTTCCGTGGATATGTGGTGAACACCGGACGGAAGAGGGCCTTCAGCATTCACGAGCCATTCGTGGCTCATGACTAGGTTCGCTTGAGATAGCGCGTTGCCCGATGGTGTAATGATTCCAGCGGAGCGACACACACCAGATGCAGTTTGCCACATACCGGGGCGTGCCCCAGTGCACGATAGAGGACTATGAACAGAGCCTCGCGGGGCGCCACCGCGTACAGGATACGGTTTCTTACTGGGCCCAACGGAAGCCGCAATCGGCGGCCATCATCGATGCCGACACCCGTGCGGAGCTGACCTGGGCCGAGTTCGACCGCGCCACCACCGCTCTGGCCATGAAGCTCATCGAAATGGGCCTCCGCAAGGGCGACTACGTGGCCACCAGCCTGCCGATGCTTATCGAACACATCCTGCTGGCCTACGCCTGCTTCAAGATCGGCGTAATCCACGCTCCGCTCGATGTGCGCCTGCAACCGGCGGAGGTGCTGCGCTCGCTCTCACTGCTCAGTCCGCGGGTTTACGCTCACCTGGGCCGCACCGCAGCGACGGATTTCCGCGAACTCGCCCGGGCTGTGAAGGCGCATTGTCCTTCGATCGAACATCTCATCCAGTTCTCTATGCCGGAAGAAACCATGGAGGGCACCATCAACGCATACGCGCTGGCGGCCCAGGCCCGCGAAATGCAGCCCAGCGGACAACTCGCCGCGGCCTACCGCGAGGCGTGCGCCGGCGTCACCGAGTACGACGGCGCGCAGGTCATCTTCACCACAGGCTCGACGGGTATGCCAAAGGCCGCACTGCTCAGCCACCGCAACATAACCAGCCAGAACATGAGCCTCGGCGCTGCGGGCGAGTTCACCGAATCCACCATAATGCTGAACAACCTGCCGCCCTCGCACGTAGGCGGGCAGTCGGAAATCCTGATGACAACGCTGTTCTGCGGCGGCACGTCGATCATCCTTCACGTCTTCGACCCGGCCAAATCGCTCGAGGCCATCCAGCACTACAAGGTGAACAAGCTGGGGCAGATCCCCGCCATGTACAACCTCGAATGGCGGCTTGCCGGCTACCGCGACTACGACCTCTCCAGCATCGATATCGCCGTCTACGGCGGCCAGCAGGTCTCGCGCGCGTTTCTGGAGAAGCTGGCGGCCATGGCGCCGCGTTTCGGCACCGGGCTTGGCCTGACCGAGGCGGCGGGCTTCTGCACTTACACCCGCATGAGCAGCAGCCTGGATGAGATCGAAGGGACGCTGGGATACGCCACGCCCGCGTATCCGGTTTCCATCCGCGAGCCAATGACGGAGTCCGGCGCCGCCGGGCGGGAACTGCCGCCGGGGACGGAGGGTCATGTTTGCTTCCGGGGGCCGCAAACATTCCTCGGCTATGTCAACGATCCTGAGGCCACCTCGCGCGCGGTTTCGACGGACGGCTATCTCTACACCGGCGACATCGGTTCGATGGGGGATCGCGGCCTGCGGCTTTCGGGCCGCGCCCACTGGATGATCAAGGCGGCCGGCTACCAGGTTTTTCCGGAGCAGGTGGAAAACCACTTTTGCGCCCTGGCGGACAAGGTGGCGTCCTGCGGAGTGGTGGGAGTTGAGCACGCCGTGTTTTCGGAGGCAATTGTCGCGTTCATCGAGAAGAAGGCCGGCGCCTCTTTGGACGTGCGAGAACTGAGAAGGCACGCCCGTGGATTGCCGGGGTACATGCGCCCGCTGCACTACGTGCTGCTCGAGCCGGGGCAGTTGCCGCTCAACCGCGTGGCCAAGACGGACTATGTTCTTCTGTCGGAGGAGGCGAAACAGGAAGTGGCCCGCTTGCGCGCCGCGCGCAAGTGGGACCGCTAGCGCACTTCCTGCCCGTTCCTTCTGGCGGCGTCGCGATTGAAGTAGAACAGGTACCCCGCCAGCACCAGGCCGGCCGCAACGAACATGATGACTGAAACTCCGGCGAAGACGCCGCCCAACCCGAACCGGCTCTTCAGGAAGCCGGCGATGAGCACGCCGATGCCGCCAGCCAGGCAGTTGGCGGTATTCATGAGCGCCAGCGCCGTCGAGCGGAGCCGCGGCTGGAGCAAATCGCAGGCCACGGTGGGTTCTGTGATGGAGCCGAGCGCGCGCAGCAGCGCGAATCCCGCGATGAAGACGCTCACCAGCGCATAGGCGGGGTGCCCTAAGAATCCTAGAAGCAGAGGCGCTGCTCCGAAATAACACACAGCGCCGTAGAGCAGCCTCCGCCGGGACACATTTCGAGACACGCGGTCGGAGAGCCAGCCCCCCGCGATCGCCCCCACGGTCGCCGTCATCTGCAGCATGAACGTGCCCGAGAAGCCCGCCGCCGTGAGACTCAGGTTGAACGTTTCTTTGTAGTAAAGCGGGAGCCAGCTGAAGAAGATCCAGGTCCCGATCGAGATCAGCATGCCGGAGCCGACCAGCAGGCGCCAAGTAACGATGCCGGAAAGCGCGCGCAGATCCGTCCCAACGGTGCTCCACGACGGCCGTGCACTCTCGTTGCCGGCGGCCTCACACGGACGGTCACGCAGGACGAGCAGTCCGAGCACCGCGAGCAGCAAGCCCGCCGCGCCCAGGACATAGAAGCTCGGACGCCATCCCAGGTGGTCGCCCAGATAACCCGCGAGCGTGCCTCCGGCGATCAGGCCGAAGTTCAATCCGGCCAAGTGCAGGCCCAAGGCTGTGGCCCTCGTGTCGGTATCGTGGTGATCGGCCATCAACGCCAGAGCGGCCGGCAGATACGCGCACTCGGTCACGCCAAGCATGACCCGCGTCACCAGCAGTTCCGTGGCGCTGTGGGCGAACCCGGTCCAGATGGTGACCAGGCTCCAGGCCGTCAGGCTCAACACGACAAGGCGGCTGCGCGAGAAACGGTCCGCCAGGACGCCCGCGAACGGCGAGCAGGCCGCATAACTCCAGAGGAAGAAGGAGCCCAGCGCAGCCAGCGCCACGTCGGACATCCCCAACTCGGAGCCGAGCAGAGGGAACACCGCCGAGATGGCCGTCCGGTCTGCGTAGTTGACCATCGCCACCACGCAAAGGAACACTACCAGCTTCCACTTGTATCGCGGCGAGAACTCCCCCGCGCGGCTCATGGGTTCACTTTGATACGGCTGAATTCTTCGAAGGCTTTCTGGAAGCCGGCCATTAGCATTCCGTGGTCGCTTCCGGCTGTAACCATGCGCGCTCCACGATCCAGCATCTTCTGCGCGGCTTCGGGCGAGCCCGACGTGGTGCCCCACCACTTGCCGTGCTTGCGCGCGGCCTCGTCCACGCGCCGGAAAGCCTCCTGCATCTTCGGATGGTCGAATTGGAAGGGGATTCCCAAGCTCACGCTCAGATCCGCCGGGCCGACAAACAGCAGATCGAAACCGGGCACCGCGGCGATGTCGTCGATCACGTTGAGCGTCTCGGCGTCCTCCACCTGCAGCACCAGGAACACTTCCTCGTTGCCCTGCTTCAAGTGATCGAGCGGAGAGGCCATGCCATGATCCGCGTCCGCGCCGACGCCGTCGAAGCCGCGTTTGCCGATTGGCGGGAACCGCACCCACTCCACCCACTGCCGAGCCTCCGCCACGCTGCGGCAGTGCGGCACCATGATGCCGTTGGCGCCGAACTCGAGCGCCCGCATTGGCGCGTCGTAGCCGCTCTTGCGGATCCGCACCATCAGGTCCATGCCCGTGGCGCGGCAGGCGAGCGAGATCGGATCGATCGAATCGTAACCCCAGGCGCGATGCTCCAGATCCAGCCAGATGAGGTCGAAGCCCACGCGGCCGAGAAACTCGATGAGCCACGGCTCCTTCACGCGGCCGATCCCCACCGTCAGAACGTAGCCTCCCTCGCGCAATTTCTTAAGAACTCTACTGTTGGTCATGAAGCTATGGAGTTTAACTCATTTCACGACCTTTTCGCTTGCGGCGCCGCGCAAACAGCAGGCCGCTCCAGACCTGATCCACCGCGCAGATTTTGTAATCCACGAAGCCGGCTGCCAGTCCGAACGCGCGAACGGCCGCTTGTGAAAGATCGCTGTTTGCTCGCGACGTCTTCTTCGGCCACAGGATCCACACGGCACCCCCTTCGCTCAGACTCCGCACTGCCGGATCGAACCGCTTCTCCAGTTCGCGCCGCGTCCTGACGAACAGCAGCACCAGGTCCGCAACCGATTCCGCGCGCGTGGTGAAGCGCAGGTGCTCGGGCAAGCGCCCCACACGTTCCGCGAAACCCGCCGGTGCCCTGAGCAGCGCTACCGTTGAGCCAGGACGCATGCCCAGCTTCTTGGCCAGCGGCACACCCGCATACTCGGCCATCGCACTGGGCACCACCGGCGCGGCGGGGGGACTCTTCAGAAGGTTTACGACGGCCTCTTCGATGTTCTCCCAGGACGAAAAACCGGCATCGGGTAGAATCTCGCGCGTCTTGCCCACCTTCTCCGGCTGCCCGCCCACGAAGAGCAATGGAATTCTACGGGTGGCTTTGAGGCCTCGTAGGGCAACTGCCACCGCACGGCCTTGTGAGGGCAAACGCTCAAGGTCGATCACGAAGGCGTCTGGCAATTCCGCCGTCATGGCTTTGACGCCCGCCATGCCGTCTGGCGCCACGGGCCGGGCGTCGAATCCAAGCGCGTGGAGCCGCGCGACGCGTTCCTCCGCTTCGGACGGGTTCCAGTGAATCAGAAGCAGACGAACGTTGCTCATGGTTTTCTCCTTACGCTGGACAGATTATATCCGGGTGGTATTCTATTACGCGGAAGATTCCAGGAGGTGTCAGCATGCAAATCTCCAGGCGTGATTTCTTTGCCGCCGCGACAGTTGCTACGCAACTGGACGCCAAGACGGGAATGCCCATGCGCATTTTAGGAAAGACGGGCGTGCGCGTCAGCGCCCTGGCCTTCGGATGCGGTAGCCGTTTCGTGAGTTACAAGACCGATGAGGACGCCGTCGCGGCCCTGAACCGGGCCCTCGACCAGGGCGTCACTTACGTGGACACTTCGGCCTCTTACGGCAACGGCGTCAGCGAAACCCGCGTCGGCATGGTCATGAAGACCCGCCGCAAGCAGGTATTCCTGGCGACGAAAGTGCCGCCGCGTGGAGCCGACGAGGCCATGCGGTCGATCGAAGCCAGCCTCAAGCGCTTGCAGACGGATCACGTCGACCTGCTGCACATCCATGGATTGATGGATGAGAAGGACCTGGCGGCGGCCGAAGCCGGCGCTCTCAAAGTGCTCTACAAAATGCGGGACCAGAAGGTGACACGCTTCATCGGCATCACCTGCCACGCCTACCCGGCCGTGCTCAAGACGGCACTTGAGCGCCACGACTTCGACGCCACGCAAATGGCCCTAAACGCCGCGCGCATCGGCGCAGCGCGGTTGCGTCCGCAAGAGGAAGCGCTCGAACCGCTCACGCGTGGCTTCGAAAACGTGGCCCTGCCGGTAGCCCTGCGCAAGAAGATGGGCGTCATCGCCATGAAGGTCTTCGCACAGGAAAAGCTGGTACCGAAGGCGCCTATCGAGAAACTGGTCCAGTACTCGCTTTCCCTGCCCGTCACGGCCATCGTGATCGGCATGCCCAAGGTGGAGCACATCGACGAGAACATTCGCCTAGTGAAAACCCTGAAGAAGATGCAACCCAATGAGATGCGCAGCCTGTCGCAAAAGCTCATCGCGACGGAAAAAGCTTCGCTCGACCGCCACTTCGCCCATCACGTGGACGCCTGAAGATTCCGGACACATTCCGGGGGAATTATGAAACGCGCGCTTCTGCTGCTTGCGGTAGCATTCATCCTTAACGCCCAGCATCTTCCCCGCGTTACGATCCGCACCACCGCGCCGCCTCCCGAATGGGCCCAATGGCAACGGCGGCTGCTCGGCGAATACTGGCCCTCGGCGCAGGAATTCGTCAAGCGCTACACGCGCCCGGACGGCACGCTCATCTTTCGCAAGCGCTGGCCCGGCATGGACGGCTCCGACGACGGCTACGAATCCTGGTACAACTTTCCGCTCTACTACGCGCTGGGCGGAGACGCCCGCATGGATCCGCTCTCCCGCCACCTCTGGAACAAAGTTACGGAACTGTTCACCGGCTACGGTACGGTCCACGACGAGTTTGATTCTTACTACGACTGGATGCATCACGGCGAGAGCTACGTCAACTTCTACTTCTTCGGCCTTGCCAATCCATACGAGCCGGAGATGCGCCGCCGGGCGGTGAAATTCGCGGCGCTTTACATGAGCGGCCCCAACTGGGACCCCATCCACAAGCGCATCACCTCGCCGATCACCGGCTCGAAAGGCCCGCGGTTCGAGAACACCGCCGAGGACTGGGTGACCCATCGCCCGGTGCTCGCCAACTATCCCCTGCCGTACGACGACATCCCCGGCGTCGCTGATTCCAAGGCCTGGGTCGACGACAAGCTCTTTCCGAATATTCTCGCGACAATGAACAAACGGATGATGCGCGCCGACGTGCCGCTGAACCTGGCGGCCACCTCGATGATCGCCAACGCTTATATGTATACGGGCGACCCGAAGTACAGACGTTGGATCGAAGAGTACGTCGAGGCCTGGATGAAGCGCGTCGAGGCGAACGGCGGCGTGATTCCCGACAACATAGGACCCAACGGCAGGATCGGCGAGACCATGGATGGCAAGTGGTACGGCGGCTATTACGGCTGGCGCTGGCCGCACGGTTTGTTCAACCAACTTGAAGCCACCATGATCGGCGGCTCGAATGCTTTCCTGGTGACCGCCAATCCCAAGTACCTCGAACTGCCCCGTTCGCAGCAGGTCTTCATGCTGGGCAAGAGTAAGGTAGAGAACGGCCACCGCCTGGTTGCCAATCGTCACAACGAGAAGGGCTGGTACGACTGGCGTCCCGCCGTGCCGCAATACCCGGTCAACCTCTGGTACATGAGCTTCGACAAGGCGGACTGGGAGCGCCTGCTGCGCCTGGTGGACTTCGATGCGCTGGCGAAGAAGCCTTACGCAAAGTCCAAGGGCGATGACAAGAACGAATTCCCGTGGATCCGGTTCCTGCGCGGTGAGAATCCGGGCTGGCCGGTGGAGATCCTGCGCGCGAACTGGGCCGAGAGCCAGCGCCGGCTGGGCCTCGTTCGCAGCGACCGGACTGATCCGGAGGACATGGACGTACACCACTGGCAGGACCGCAATCCGTTGGTGCTCGAGGGGCTTGTCCAGCAGATGTTGGGCGGCCCCAATCACATCTATCACGGCGGCCTGCTGCACGTTCGTCTGCGCTATTTCGATGCCGAAAAGCACCGCGCCGGGATTCCGGAGGACGTGGCGGCCCTGGTCGACAAAATCACCGCGGACAGCGTGCGTGTGACACTGGTGAACACAAGCAAGGAGCACCGCCACGAGGCGATCCTGCAAGCCGGAGCGTTCGGGGAACACCAACTCCAGGGCGCTGAAATAGACGGCAAGACGATCCGCTTCACAGGCAAGCATCTGCGGGTCGAACTGCCTCCCAGTGCCGTGGGGACTCTCACGTTGCGGATGAAGCGCTATCAATACGCGCCGACGTACGAATTCCCGCCCTTCTAGGTCGCGGTCCAGTCGGATGGGTTGAAGGTCAGCACGCGCCGCTGGCGATAGGCCATCACCGCCATCGTGACGCCGACCTGGGCGTAGGCGCCGGTGACAACATCGATGTGCGGTTGCTGGCGGCTGCGCACGCATTCCAGCCAGTTCATCAGGTGCGCGTCTTCCGGCGTGGGGTCGACCGGCACCAGGATGTCAGAGTCCCCGAAACGCGCCTTGTACTGATTGGTGATGACCGGGCGCTCCGGAATGATATGCAACGCGCCCTCCTGCCGGTCGATGACGATGGTGCCTTCGCGGCCGCGGAACGACGCCGGCGTGGAGAAGGAATTGGCCATCGAACCTGTCAACACCACGGAGAAACCTTGCGGGTACTCGGCCATCATATGGAAGGTGTCGGGCACTTCGCGGTCGGGGAAAGCATAGATGCCACCCGAGGCAGTGACCGTGGCGGGCAGCTGCGGCTTGCCCCACATCATGTTGAAGGGCGCCAGCGTGTGGTAGAAGAGGTCGGTGGCGATGCCGCCCGAATAATCCCACCATTTGCGGAAGTTGAAATAGCGGTCCGGTTCCCATTCGCGCTGGGGCGCGGGGCCCAGGAAGCGCTGCCAGTCGATGTGGTTGTCGCCTTCGGCGCTGGGTCCGGTGCCGGGCCAGATCTTCCAGTTCCACTCGCCCTTTATGGAATTGCGGTGGGCCGAACCCTGGCACATGATGAGTTCGCCGACGGCTCCCTTGGCCACCAACTCCTTGACTTTGAGATTCAGGTTCGATGACCCACCGCCGGAGCCTACCTGCAGGATGCGCCCGGTGCGCTGGCCGGTCTCCATCATGCGCCGCGCTTCGTCCAGCTTGTGGCACATGGGCTTTTCGACGTAGACGTCCTTGCCGTTGTTCATAGCGGCCAAAGCGACGGTAGCGTGCCAGTGGTCCGGCGTGGCGACAACCACGGCGTCCACGTCGCGGCGGTTCACCACCTCGCGGTAGTCCGTGTAGCCCTGGCACTGGTAGCGCTCGGCCACCTCCCGGCGCCGCTTTTCCCAGACGTCGCATACAGCGACGATGCGGCACAAGCCCTTTTCCCGGCCGATGGCGTCGAAAGCCCGGGCCAGCCACTGGCCCCGCCCGCCGACGCCAACAAAACCGAGCTGAAGGCGGTCATTGGCGGCCAGAGTGCGTCCGGCGGCCAGGCCTGCGGCTGCGGCGGCGGACTCCTTCACGAAAGATCTGCGGTTCATGACAACGGCTCCTCTGCGAAGAGTGTAAACGCCAACCGTCCAATGTACACCAAACAGGCGCAGCGGCAACCCTAGTCCTCCAGTGCTAAGGCAACTTTCCCGGCGAGATTTCCTGACAGCCGCCGCGCCGGCCCCGATAAGGGAATTGAAGTACGAAGCGGGAACCCAGAAGTTCCCCCGGCAAGAAGCCGGGTAATATCAACCAACAGCAAAGGATTGAGCTTATGTCAATGTCTATTGTTACCAACGTGAGTTCGTTGATCGCCCAGGAAAACCTGCGTGTGAACAACAACTTCCAGAGCCAGACTATTCAGCGGTTGACGTCCGGCTACCGCATCAACTCCTCGGGCGACGACGCGGCTGGCCTAGCCGTGGCCAACAAGTTCCGGTCGCAGATCGCCGAGCTGACCCAGGGCGTTCGCAACGCCAATGACGGGTTGAGCACGCTGCAAATCGTCGATGGCGGTCTGAACAACATTTCCCAGATGCTGGATCGCCTCAAGACGCTGGCCACCCAGTCGGCTTCGGCGACGTTCTCCGGCAACCGCGCTACTCTGCAGTCGGAGTACAGCTCGTTACTGACGGAAATCGACCGCCAGGCGGCCAACATCGGTTTGGGCGCCAGCGGCGACGGCGCGCGGTTCAACACGAGCATCGACGTGTACGTCGGTGGCGGCGGCGACAGCGGTGTGCAGGCGAATTCGAAGGTCACCATCGACTTGAGCGGCTCCTCCAACAAGGTGGACAAGGCGTCGTTGGGCATCGGGTCGACTTCGATCTCCGGCGGCGGCAAGAACCTGGTTTCAAACGCGGTGGACTTGCGTTCCGGTACGTTCCTGCTAAACGGAACAGAGAGCTTCACATTCAATTTCTCGGGCAACAGCGTGACCGTGACGGTGGGCAACGCCGGGACCGCCATGACCGGCCAGCAGGTGATCGACTCTCTGAATTCCCAGTTGGCCAGCTACGGCGTGTCGGCTTCCATGTACGAGGGCGACGCCGGCACGGGCACGGACGCAGGCAAGCTCCAATTCTCGGGCGGCACGAAGGCCTTCACGGTTAGCGTAGCGACCGCTACAGCGGGCACGGGCGTAGTGTCCGCGGCCGGCACGGCGGACAACAATACGCTCTATCGTGTTCAGGGGCAGGCGACTTTCGCGACCCCGGCTGCCGGCCACACGGAGACCTTGACATTCAAAGACGCCAGTGGCTCGGTACTGGCAACCACCACGGTCAGCGACTCCTCGACCATAGACTCAGTCCTGGCGCAGGCCAACGCGGCCCTGAACAGTAAGGGTATCTATGCGTTGAAGAACGCCGCCGGGACCGGAATCGACTTCCAGAGCTCGTCCAGCTTCTCGGTGGACTCGCTCCTCGGTGGTGGCGGCGCCGCAGCCGAAGGCGTGTTCGCTACCGATGGGACAGCCGCCGCCACCGCGCCAACGGCCGGATCTTCGACAACCGCTGGAGCCCTGGACGCGCTGAGCAAACTGACCGCCGCGGTGACCTATCTCGGCGCAGTACAAGGCAAGGTCGGTACGGCGCAGAACAAACTGCAGTACTCGATCCTGCTGGCTCAGTCGCAAATCTCGTCCTACTCCTCGGCCGAGTCGCGCATCCGCGACGCGGACGTGGCGGCCGAGGCGGCCAACCTCACCAAGGCGCAGGTGATGCAGCAGGCTTCGCTGGCGGCTATGGCGCAGGCCAATTCCGCCCCGCAGGCCGTGCTCGCTCTGCTCCGCGGCTAACCGGCAGCAGTCTGATTGACTTGCACCGGGGGTCCCGAGGGGCGCCCGGTGCAAGTTTTAGATGGCGAGGACGAACATGAGCAACAATTCCACGATCTTCAGCGGATCGAGCAGGTACGCATCCGATTTCCAGTCGGTGATCACACGCGCGGTGAAAATCGCCTCGCTCCCCTTGACGCAGATGGAGAACGTCAAGAGCACTCTGTCGGACAGGTCCAGCGCGCTCAGTTCGCTGGACAGTGTCTTCTCCAACCTCTCCTCCGCCATCCAAACCGTCCAGAACAGCACGGGGACCAGTTCCTACACATCGACGACGTCCACCGCTGGCGTGGTGCGAGCCACCGTGGGTGACGGTGCCGTGGAAGGCACGTACCAGGTCGAAGTCACAAACCTAGGCTCCTACTCAAGCTCGATGAGCAAGGACGGGCTCACGCGCGTCTCGGATCCCGCGACCGGAAACATCGCCTCCGGGAACACGTTCAAGCTTACGGTCGATGGCGTCGACCACGAGCTGACGGGCTTTTCCACGCTGAGGGACTTGGCTGCCGCCATTAATGCCGATACTGACGCCAATGTGCAGGCCACCATCGTCAATCTGGGTTCCACGTCAACCCCGGATTATCGCTTGTCGCTGCAAAGCAAGAAGCTGGGCCCTACGTCGATTCAACTCTCCGACAGTGAGTCCAATGTGCTGATGGATACGCTGGCGACCGGCGCCGCCGCCAGTTACAAAGTGAACGGTTCGAGCACGGTGGTTTCGAGCGACTCGCGCACCATCACACTGGCGCCCGGCCTGACAGTCGACCTGATCGGCGCCAGCGAGAGCGGCAAAGCCACCACCATCACGGTCAGCCACAGCACAACGGCGATGCAGAACGCGCTATCGAGTTTTGCTACCGCCTATAACGCCGCCATGACGGAATTGGACAAACATCGCGGATCGGGCAAGGGGGCGCTGGCAGGAGACAGCATTGTATCCACGCTGCAACAGACCTTGCGCAACATCGCTGGCTATTCGACTGGGAACGACGGCGTCTCTTCGCTTACCGCGCTCGGTTTCTCGTTCGACAAGAGCGGCCGGCTATCATTCGACTCGTCGGCGTTCACCGCCGCAACCGGAGACGACTACCCGGCCTTATCCGAGTTTCTCGGCAGCTCCACGGGAGGTGGTTTTCTCAAATCGGCGACGGATGCGCTGGATATGGTGTCCGACGGTGACAGCGGAATCCTGACGAAGACGATTGATAACGTCAACGACCAGATAACGAGGCAGAACACTGCCATCAGCGATATGGAAGACCGCATTAATCAGCTCGAGCTTTCGCTCAACACGCAGATGGCCGCCGCCGACGCCTTGATCGCCGGATTGGAACAACAGGTGCTGTACATTCAGGGCTTGTTCAGCGCGATGGACACCGCGACAAATTCTTTACAATGACGCCGGCCACCGAGAAATTCCGGCAAGCGGTCGCCGCCGGCTCCCATGCCGAGGCCGCCGCCCTGCTCCAGACTTGCAGGGAAGAACTGGAGAGTGCCCTTAGCAAGCTGCCGCCGCAAAGCGCCGAAGCGGCCCGGCTCGCCCGGGATGCGAAGGAGCTGTTCGAATGGGCCCGGCGCATGACGCTCGCGGCCCGTTCTCGAATGGAAAACGGCCGTCGCACCCTGCCGCGGCGCTGCCCGTACCTGGTCACGCCGCGTCCCAGGCGCACATGGTCGATGGAAGGCTGAGGAAGACTGCCGGATGGAACACCGCGATTTGGACATCGGATTGCTCCTTGGCGCGTTGATAAGAGAGGATCATGAACCAAATCGCCACCAAATACTTCGGCCAGCTCGCCTACACGGAGGATTCAGTCGTCGAATTCCCCGACGGCATCCCGGGATTCGAGGACCAGCACGGCTTTGTAATCGTGCAGCAGCCAGCCACGAGGCCGCTCGTGTTTCTGCAAAGCCTCACCAAGCCAGAACTGTGTTTTACGACTGTACCCGCGCAAGCCGCCTGTCCGGACTACCGTTTGTCCATCCCCTGCGAAGACCTTGCAGCGCTTGAACTTCCGTCCGGGCGGCAGCCGGAAATCGGCCGGGATGTATTGTGCCTGACGGTCATTTCGGTTGGCGATGACGCTTCGGTCACCGCCAATCTGCTGGCTCCGCTGGTGGTGAACATCCAGACCCGGCGCGGCCGGCAGCCGATTATGGTCGAGTCGGAGTACTCCCACCGGCATCCGCTGGATGCGCCCCGAGAGGCAGCCCAATGCTCGTGACTTTCCGGCGCGAAGGCGAATCCATCCTGATCGGCGGGGAGATTGAGATTTCCATTTTGGATATTCGCCGTTCCAAAGTGAAACTTGGAGTGAAAGCCCCGCGCCAGTTTGCCATCACCACTAAGGAAATGCAGTTGGTAAAGGAGCAAAACCTGGCGGCGGCTCAGCCACGTTCCGACGCCGTGCTCCAGGCCCTGGTGGCAAGACTCGTGGAGGAGAAGGACCGCGGCGCATAATTGCCGCGCGGCAAATCCTTGGCGGGTACTCCGTCGTCCGAGGGGGCCTCGCCGAGCGTGAGGCGTTGCGCAGGTCAACATTCGGTTCCCGTCGAACTACCCGGCCATTCTTCTCAACCGCTCCGGCGCCTCGATGCTGCGCTGGCCGGGCGTCCCAAGACTCGTACCGCGTTGCGGCTCAGCACAGCCTGTTCTTCCGCCGGCGGAAGGCCTGCTTCCCGCACCTTCAGCCACGCCGAATCGAAGTAGTACAACGGGAAATTCGAACCAAACAGTACGCCGGGGAACGGAACGGTCTGCCGCAGCCGGGCCAGGCCCTCGGCGCCCTCCAACATCGCCAGATCGAAATACACCCGCCCGGTCCCTGCCAAACGCCGCACCACATCCCTGCCAGCGCCTCTCCAGTTCAGGATCTCGACACGGGCTGCCGGCACACGGCCCAACAGGTCCGCGAGCGGCGCAAGGTCCACATCCAAAACTCGCACGAGCGGGTGTTGGGTGCGGACGTCCTCCATACATGCAGCGATTTGCACCAGGAGGCCTCGGGCGGCGGCGGTTTCCAGGAGGTCGGTGAACAGCGGACTGTCCAAGCCGTAGCCGTGATAGTTCGGATGCAAGCGGATGCCCGGCATATGGTGCCGCTCGTGGCATCGCCGCAGGTCTTCTTTCCAGTCCGGAAGCGCCGGATTCACAGTGCCGAAGGGTAGCAGCAAGTCATCGCCGTACCGGCGGCAGTCGGCGGTGAGCCGTTCGTTCACGGCGGCCACGTCTTTGTGCAGAATGCCGTCGAAGCTGCCGGCCCAGGCTTGGCTCACGCCACGATCGCGCAATGCCGCCACAAGCTTGGCCGTCTCGTCGTCTGGCAGACGCCGGAAAGGCCAGCGCGAGAGGTAGACGTTCGTATCGACGATCACGCGCGGACTCCTTTCGCCTTGAGAATTGGCCCCAGCAGGCGGCGCAGGCTGCCGCCCAGGATCTCCCGTTTGGCGGATTCCGGAATCGCGGCGCCGGTGACCTTGCCAAGCTGCGAGGCAAAGCTGCGCCCACCGGCATCGCTGCCGAAAAGGGTGCGAGCCTCGCCCAGTTCGCGCACCGCCATCTCCACGAAACCGGCGGTGGGATCAGATCCGGCGATGTCGATCGAAACATTCGGGCAGTCGCGAATGGCGCGGATGCCTCGTTCCCAATCCGCTCCGGCGTGACCGCAGACAATGGACACTTTCGGATGGCGCCGCGCGAGTTCGGCGACCTCGAACGGCGTGGACTCACCGGGGAGGTTCCCGGTGATCTTGAGAAAAGAGTGCTGGTAAACCACCGCGCCGAGGTTGCCAGCGCGCTCGACGATGGGATCCAGATCCGGCCCATTGCAATGGGCTGCAATCCAAAGCTTGACGCCTACCATCGGCCCGTCGCGCACGCAGCGGTCCAGTTCCAGCAGGCTCGCGCCGACCTGCCTCGGGCTCAAATAGACGTACCCGAGCAAGCGATCCGGAAACGCTCGAATCGCGCGCAGCACCTGGTCGTTCTGTTGGCGCAGTTGTTCCGCCGTGGGATCGGTGATGAAGGGATATCCCATGAAGACAACGAGCCGCTCAATCCCCAGCCGGTCCGCGACGCGTATCAGCCCACCAGCGCGTTTTTCGGGCGAGTCGCCGTCCACGCCTGCAAGGTGGCAGTGCGCGTCCCAAATGGGGCCGGATGGGTACCGGGCCGACGTTGCTGGCATGGCCGCGGCGGTCTGAATGAGAAACGACCTTCGGGTAGAGTTCATGGCTTAGGAAGGGCCGGCTCGCATGCCCGGCGAGGGCTTCGGCGCCGGGGCCACGTACCTGTCCGGGACGACCTTCACTCCGGTTGTGAACTTGTAATTGAACTTACCGGGTCCCGGATAAGTCATCTCGATGAAGTAGGCCGTGAAGCCGGAGGGAGGCGCGGGGAGTTTCGCGGTATACACTCCGCCCTTCCCCGTCAGCACCGTGCTCTTGTAGGCGGGCCCGATGGTTTGCAGGCGGAAGTCGCGCGCCTTCGGATTGGTGGCCTGCCAGAGCTTCACCTCAGTTGGCGCGGTGATGGATTGTACGCGGATGGCTCCGTCCTTTCCGATCTTCCAAGTGAACTTCGGCCTCGGCGCTCCTTGCAGTATGGACTGGTAGAAGGCCGTCACGGTCTGAACGGCATCCGAATTCCTGAGCGAGTGGTCGGTGTTCGGGACGTACCGCAGGTATTTCTCGCCCGGCAGATCGTCAAAGTAAAACTGCGAGGAGTCCGGAAGGAAGAACTGGTCGCCGGCGGCGTTGACGATGTACTTCGGCATCGTGTAGCGCTTCCGGTACTCGTACGGCTCCACCAGTTTCATAAGCGCCTTGAACTCCGGCCGCCCCACCCAATCCATGACATTCGATTCCACGTAGTCGTGTATCGCCGGAGCCCAGAAGCCGTACGCGCGGTAATGGTGAATCATGGATTTCTCCATGTTCAGCAGGTCGATCACCATTGGCATGAAGGCCACAACGCGCTTGTCCACGGCTGCAGTGGTCCAGGTGGTCCAGCCGCGCTTGGAGCCTCCGGCGACCACAAAGCGGTCGACTTTCAGGTTGCCGCAGGCGGGCGACGCCGCGAACGCCGTAATGGTGTCCATGGCGCGGACCGCGGCCTTGGTCATGGGCAGGCGCAAAGGCCACTTCGTATCGCCCGTGCGCATGAACTTGTCCCAGGTATAGGCGATGATCTCGTCCTCGCGGCGCTTGCGGGTCTCTCCGGCGAAGACCAGCGGCTGGTTGGGAACCATGCGCAGTTCGGCCACAATCGTATTCGTCGCCACGGCGATCGAGGACGACATTTGGTCCGCCTTCGTGGGAGCGGTGCTCGTGTGGTTCCCTCCTCCGATGAACAGCATCGCAGTGGGACCAGAGGCCTTATCCGGTTTAGTGATCGTCAGCCAGTGCTTCCACAGCGGGCGATCCACTTCCTTCTCTGTGAGCCAGGTCTGCGAGGTCATATCGATCACATACGACGTGTAGCCGTTACCCGGAATGGTGCTGACCAGCTCGAACTTGTAAGCCGGGTCGGGCTTGGCGACGTACTCGTCAAGCGCCGTACGATTCCCGGGAGCCGCGCAGAGGGCGCCTGCCAAAAGCAGCGCCGCCGCGAGCCGTGAAAAGAGAATCCTGGATCTGTTAAGCATGGCGATCAGAACCTGGTTTAGAATGAATGAACATTTTATCTAATGACCGACACGCTCATCGCGGAGGGCTTGTCCAAACAATTCGGGGAAGTCCAGGCGGTGGACAAAGTGAGCTTGCGCGTGAGCGCGGGCGAGATCGTGGGGCTGCTCGGTCCCAACGGTGCGGGGAAAACCACCATCCTGCGCATGATCGCCGGGATTCTGACGCCGGATGAAGGCAGCGTCCGGATCGCGGGCCTCGACGTTGGCACGCAATCGCTCGAAGCGAAGCAGCGCATCGGCTTCCTGTCCGGCGACACTCAGATGTACCGGCGGCTCTCCACCCGGGAAGCTCTCGAATACTTCGGACGGCTGTACGGGATGGAGGAAGACCGGCTGGCGCGGCGCATCGGGGAAGTCACACGCCAGCTCGACATGTCCGAGTTCGTCACGCGAGCCTCCGGCGGCCTGTCCTCGGGCCAGAAGCAACGCGCCAACATCGCCCGCGCGTTTCTGCACGAGCCCGAGTTGCTGGTCCTGGACGAGCCGACGGCCGCGCTCGACGTGGTGAGCGGCCAGTTTATCGTGGAAGCCATCCAGAGAGAGAAGGCCGCTGGACGGGCGGTCCTGTTCTCCACGCACATCATGAGCGAGGCCGAATACCTCTGCGACCGCATCCTGCTCTTGCACAAGGGCCGCATCGTGGACGAAGGCACGTTGTCCGAATTGATTGAGCGCGCCCACGCGCGCAACCTTACCGATGCATTCCTCAAGAAGATCGGCGCCGTCGCGGCCGAGGGGGGCGACGCGCAATGAGAGGCCGCATCGTGTGGACCATTTACCGCAAGGAACTCATCGAGTCCTTGCGCGACCGCCGGACGTTGTTTCTCATGATCGTGCTGCCTGTGCTGCTCTATCCGATGCTGCTCATCTGCATGAGCAAGCTGATGGAATCGCAGTCCGAGGCCCAGGAGGCCCGCACCAGCCGCGTGGCGGTCTGGGGCGTCATGCCCGGCGGGCTCATGCGGGAAATCGCGGCCAAGAATCGCGTCAGCGTCGTGCCCTGGGGCGGAATGCCCGAACGCCTGAGGGCGGATTTCGAAACGGGCCGTTTGGTTCCGCCGGACATCGCGAAAGCGGAAAGGGAGAAGGAGACAGAGCAGGAGCGCGCGAAGGAAAAGGATGCAGTTCCGGACACGCCCGTAGTGGCCGCGGCGCGGCCGCTGATCCTGGAGCGGCGATTCGACGCCGTGATGGTGCTATGGCCCGGATTCGCCAAACAGATCGAAGCGGGTGGCTTCGGCCAGGTGTCGCTTCTGTACGACTCCGTGCGCGAGGATTCGCGCACAGCGCGCCAAAGGCTGGACAGCGCGCTGAATGTGTTCCGGCGCAAGCTTCTCGAAGCGCGCGAGACCCAGGCGGGACTCCAACCCGGCTTTGCGAGCGCCGTGCGCGTCCAGGCGCGGAACGTCGCTCCGAGCCAGCGTAAGTCGGGCTTCTTTCTGGGCACCGTGCTGCCCTACATCCTCATCTTGTTCACCGTGATCGGCGGCTTCTACCCGGCCCTGGACCTCACAGCCGGCGAGAAGGAGCGCGGCACCATGCAGACGCTGTTGTGCGCGCCGCTGCGGTCCACCGAAATCATCGCGGGCAAGTTCCTCACGGTCTGGACCATCGCCCTGATCGCCAGCCTGGTCAACATCGCCAGCGTTTCGGCGACTTTCGCGCGCATCAAGATGCCGGGCGTCGAAGTGTCGATCTCGCCGGGCGCGTTCGTGCTTGCCTTCGCGCTGCTCGTTCCCGTCTCCGTGATGGTGACCAGCATCTTCCTGGCCCTGGGCGCCTTCGCCAAGGACTTCAAGGAAGGCCAGAACTACATGACGCCGGTGATGATGGCGCTGACGGTTCCGATGGCCGTCACCATGGCGCCGGGCATCGAGTTGAACGCCTACATCGCTTTCGTGCCGGTGGTGAACATCGCGCTGCTCATCAAGAGCTTGTTTGTGGGAGAAGCACGGCCGGACCTCGTCTTCCTGACCTTGTTGGCTTCCGCGATTTACGCCGCCGTCGCTTTTCTGGCGGCCGCCCGGGTATTCGAGCGCGACAACGTGCTGCTGGGGGGCAAGGTCGAAATGCGCGCGCTGTTTTCGCTCCGGCGCGGTGAGACCTCGCCAACACCCGGCTTCGCGCTGTTCGGTTTCGCAGTTGTCCTTGTGCTGGCTTTTTACGGCAGTCTGCTGCTCACGAAGTTCGGCGCGGCGGTGCAGCTTGTGAGCGTGGAATTCGGCTTCTTCCTCCTGCCGTGCCTGGCGATGGTCGCGCTCGGACGTTTCCCTATGCAGGCGACGCTGGCGCTGCGCCTGCCGCCTTGGCGCGGACTTCTCGCCAGCGCACTGTTGGGCTGCGCGGCCTGGACCGTGGCGAGCGGGGTGTTACTGCGGCTGATGCCGCCGCCCGAATCGCTGGTGCGGGCGCTGGAACAGATTCTGCTGCTGGACCGCAAACCCGTGCCGCTGTGGGTGCTGTGGCTCGCCATCGGGGTGATGCCGGGGGTGTGCGAGGAGATCTTCTTCCGTGGTTTCGTGCTCAGCGGATTCCGGCGGCTCGGCAAATGGCCGGCCATTCTCATCGCTGCCTTCCTGTTCGCCCTGGCGCATGCCTCCATCTACCGGCTGCTCCCGACGCTGTGGCTGGGTATCGTCTTCGGCTACGCCGTCTGGAAGACGCGGTCCATCGTCTGTGGCATGGTCGCGCACGCGCTGAACAATGCCCTGATGGTCACCCTGGCCCGCACGCCGTCGCTCGCCGAAGCGGCCGGCGGCAAGGGCGCCACTGCCCTGCCCTGGAGCTGGACGGTGACCGGCATCCTGGCAACGGCTGCGGGGTTGGCGCTGTTGGCTTCCATCAGGACGGAAGCGGCGGAAGTGGACTCCCGCGCGGAGTAAGCTCCGACCCCCGCGAACCACGCTATCCTGTCAGGTGTGAAACGCAGA
>ENA-UOYA01000775-UOYA01000775.1-activated-sludge-metagenome-genome-assembly--contig:-NODE-775-length-38104-cov-44.385871_pt1 | contig 38104 bp, 41 predicted proteins | sample MGYA00238163_ERZ764804 | MGnify/ENA primary metagenome ERZ764804 (study PRJEB28919, sample SAMN05720223) | activated sludge metagenome | isolation source: Anaerobic digester | place: Hong Kong...
CATTGGGAAGATTCTGTGACTCAAATCATGGGTAATATTACAAATAGAATAGAAAAGGAGAATTGATATGTTTAAACCTTACGTTGCAAGCTTTTCTGAGCAGATAAGAGTGGCGAATATCTATCGTCATTTTAAAGGTGGTTATTACATAGTCCATTCTGTAGCAAAGACCGAAGAGACGGGCGAAGAAGTTGTAGTGTACCAAAGTCTTGAGACGGGACAGATTTGGACAAGACCTGTATCTTCCTTTAACGAAAGAGTTCCCGCAGATAAAGAAAACCCGACAGGACAGTTCCATAGATTTGAGAGAGTGGTTGAGTTTGAGAATCAGCTTTCTCTTATAAGTACTGAGAATCTTGTTGCGGAGCTTGAGAAGAGAAACGACAATCCGTTTGCAGGAGTCATGTCTGTAACCGATAACTCTAAAGTGTGGAGAACAGATTACCTTGTAGGGAAATATGTTGACCACTTTATAGACAGTGAAAACACGGTGAGAGACTTTGAAATTGAGACTTCGCATTTCACTCTTGAGGACGCATTGAAAAGACTTGAAAAGTTAGGTCGTTCAGACCTGACTATAGTTAAGAAAGTATTCATGGACGTAGACTTTTGACTTCATTTTATAAGTGATGTATAATTAAGTCATAAGTTGAGCATACTAATTAAGGAGGAGATTAAAGTGACACAGAACGCAGTAATCGACACAAGGGAGTTGTTGACTCCCGTTGCTAAGTTAGGGTTGTCTTTTGAAGAGCTTTCAGATAAAGCTCATGCAATCCAAAACAAGTGCAAGGATTTCAACATTTCCAACGCTTCATCTAACAATATCCGTTTTGACGGAGACTCTGGACAGTTGATTTATGTTCCTGATGAGACCAGTACCCCTCGGCGTGTTCCGATGAGTAAACACTCTATGAGTCAGCTTTGCAATAAAATCGGAGTTCCTGCCCGCTATATGGACAAGTGCCTTGAGTCTGGTATGACAGACCTTGCCGCAGAGAATATCAACTCATGGTTGCAAGACTTTGGGAAGAACCTGTTTATCAGAGAGTATGACAGCAGAGTAAGAGGTATTTTGAGTGACCGCTACATGACACTTGATACTCCCGATATTCTTGATGTATTGGGAGAAGTCATTGACCCGCATGAGTATTCCACTAAGGGATTCTTTCTGACCGAAGAGCGTTTCCATGCTCGTATTGTTCAGAACCGCATGATGAAGGTAGACAATGAAGATTTATTTGCAGGAGTGCAAGTAGACTCTTCTGATGTTGGAAGAAGTACACTGATAGTCCGTTTCTTTATCTTCAAGCAAGTCTGCACCAACGGACTTTGTATTTCCAAAGGTGGAGGTATTTTGTTTGAGCAAAGACACGTCGGAATTAGTCTTGATGACTTTCGCTCTGAGTTTAAGACTTCTATGTCCCGTATTCCTGACCTTATCACAAATGCGGCTGAGATGATTGAGCTTGGGCGTAAAGAGAAAGTCAACCTGCTTTCAGAAAGTGACCTGACTGCTTTTACGGATAGACTCAAGCTGACTACAAAGCTGTCTGATGAAGCTATGGGTAAAGTTATTAACCTTATGCAAGAGCGTTATTCCACTACCCGTTGGGGACTTGTAAATTCGCTCACCGAAGTTGCTCAAGACTACACTCTTGAACGGAGATTAGAGCTTGAGAAAATTGCGGGAGAAATTTTAGTCGGCAAAGCCGCTTAACAAGGAGATGAGTTTGTGATATAATGCTCTTGTGTACATATTCTATAAGGAGGTAATCAGAGTATGCAAGAGCTTTATCACAGACTTTTAACCGATTTGAGAGCACTTGGTATAAGGGAGAAATTCACGCTTGAGTTGAAACCTTATAGCAAGACTTTCTTTGGAAGATATGACCCCAATACTCGTAAAATCACTGTATATGTCTATCAGGACGAAACCTGCTTGAGAATGTACCCATATGAGGATATTCTTTTGACCACTATACACGAAGCAGTTCATTGTATTCAATGGAGCAGTGATAATTTTGTGAGACTAAAAGGAGTCATGCACGACCCAGAGTTTTACAGACTCTATAATGAATATGCAGACAGAGCAAGAGCTTTGTTTTTGCTGAGGGAGGTAAAGAATGATACGATTCATATTCCGAGGATTTTCCAAAGTCCTACTTTATGTGGTCAATACTGCTAAAAAACTATTGACCATGCTCACACTGTTTTCAGTGCTTTTCTGCTTAGTCCTTTTCTTCCATTATTTCTTTGCGGGAGAGTTGCTTTCTGCTTTAATCAGTCTTGTGGGTATGTTGTCGTTTCTATATGTCAATTTAAAATGTTGAGAGGTGGCGAAGTTATGAGTGACAAAGAGGGAATATCACAGTTAGTAGACTGCACTGAGGAAGAGTTCAGAGCTTTTTGTGCAGACAAAGACGCAGGGTACATTTCAGGGTTGTGTAATTTGATGACCTTGATTTATAATCAAGTCTCAGACTTAAATAAAGACCTTGTGGCAAAGACTTCCACTATTTCAAGGGATAGTCCTGAATACGAGCAATGCAAGACAACGCTTGAGGGACTACACGTCAAGCTTCTGCGGATTGAACAGAGAGTATTTATTCTGCGGGAGATGATAAAAGACCGTGAAATAAAAAGCTAAGAAGTCCCTGATATAAGGGATTGACAGTGCTTATTCTGTGTGCTATACTAATGACAGTGTTAAACCACTGTGAACAAAATGCTAAATTTGAGATGGAGGTAATGTAAATGAACGCAAAAATTATTGACGCATTGAAAGGTATTCGTGACGAGATTGATTCCGTTATCGGTGAGATTGAGAGTGCTACCCCTAAAACCACAATTGCTCCTGCCGATGGCGAGAAAAAGAGTAATGTTGTTCCGATGGGTAAGAAGTCTGCATCAACTACCAATGCGGCGGCAAGTCGCAAAGAGCGTGAAGCCGCTGAGGAACTGCCTGATGTTACTGGCAACCTGTCCCGTGAACAGCTTGATAGTCTCTCTTACAACAATCTGAAAAAGCTTGCAAAAGAGATGGGACTTACCGCTGTGGGAGACAGAGTCTCTTTGACTGAAAAGATTCTCAATACTCCTGTTTCTGCACCTGCCAAAGAGGAAGAGAAGAAAGCTCCTGCAAATGGCAAGAAGTCCGAAGCTCCTACTCCTAAGACTTCCCCTCGTAAGTTGGTCAAGAAGAATGAAGAGCCTGAACCCGAAGAGGAGGAAGCTGAGGAAGAAGTTGACCCTATCGTTGAAAAGGTCAATGAAGCTGTTGCTGACATGAGTGATGAAGATATTATGGACTTCCTTGCTGATGTTGGTGTGAAAGCTAAAGGTAAGCGTCAAGCACTTATCGCCGCTGTTATCAAAGCAGTGAAAGACGGTAAGATTGAACTTGATGACGATGACTCCGAAGAGGAGGAAGCTGATACTTCTGCCGATGTTGAAGAGAATGACTCTGAGGAAGAGGTTGACCCTAATGACACCGACAATGAGGACATGACAGATGAGAGACGTGCGGCGATTGAAGCATTTGATGAAGAAACCCGCAATGACTTTGCTGAGGGTAACATCACTCGCCAAGAGCTTGTTGATTGGCTGAACGAGTATCACAATACCAAAGACAAGATGAAGAAGAAATCCGATGAGGAGCTTCTTGATGAGTATATCTACTACTCTTGCTTGTTTATCAATGACGAGGGTGAAATGCCCGAAGAAGAGGGTGCATACACTGTGAATGGTGTTCCTTACTGCTGTGGTCACGCTTTGCAGTATGATGAAGATAACAACACTTTCTCTTGTGAGCACTGCGGCGAAGAGTACGAAGCCGGGGAATAAGAGTAATCTCTTAGTACTCAGTAGGGAGATGGCAAAAGCTGTCTCCCTTATTTTATTATAAGGAGGACTCTTATGTATAAGTTAATTGTAGATGACTTTGAAAAACTAATTGAGGAGCTTGGGGAAGATAGTGATAAAATGTCTCCACAGTCCTACCCCATTTTGAAGCGTCATTGTAGACCCTGTATAGACTCTATTTTCGGAGAAAATATGCGACCTGTAAGAATGCTTGTCTCAATAAGAACAGACCGCACAAATGAGGTTATAGTACCTACAGACGGTAAGTTCTATACTGACTGCACAAGTGCATACCCCAGAGAGCACCCACTTGATGATACGATACTGCTTGCGGCTCAAAGTTTGTTTAACAAGGTGTTTGATGAGGGAATGACTCAGAATACAAACGCCATTCTCCGTACTACTGTTTATCCTGTAGGAGCTGGTGTTATTGATGGACAAGTCTATGTGTACACTCATGTGGTGATAGACCATACCCTAAAGTCCGAAGAGTACTTTCATTTGACGGATAGCAGATTTGAGAGTATTATTGACTTGAAGCCTACAAGTGCTTTAGAGGAAGAGCTTATTAAAAAACTTATCATTGTGAGAGGAGAAAAATGAAAATGTCTGATATGATGACTACAACGGATAAATTTCCAACCATAGATATTACCCATAAGCCAAAACGAAGTCAGGGCGATAATTTGAAGAAAGCCATTCAAGACCCTGATAAGTCCGCAGAGGGTGTTGAGATTGCCACTTCTGATATTCCTACAGTTTTGACTGTGGAGAGAGCTATACGCTATTATGAAAGTCATGCAGAGGGAGAATTAAAGTCCCTTTATTCCCAGACTGCTAAGTGGCTGACTGAGCTTATTGCTCGAAAGCTCCCAGAGGGAGTTGATATAGATAAAGCGGCAGAGTTAATGTCCAAGCTGAGAGAAGGACATAAGTGAGTGAAAACTATAGGGTTGAAAAGGAGGTCACTATACTGAATGAAAGCATTATTTAATACTTACACTTGTAAAGAGGACTATGAAAAAGCAGGTGTGTTGTTTACTATTCCGATGACAGCCAAAGAAATAGAAGATGAAGAAGCACAAGACCTTGCACTCAAAGACGGAGGAAATATTGTTGAAGAGAAGCTTGACGGGACTCGTGCTACTCTTCATTTCTTTCCAGACTATGCCCGTGTATTTAGTCGCAGAGTAAGTGAAAAGACGGGGTGGTTTTGTGAGAATAGTGATTCGTTACCACAACTGAGGGATTTAAAACTCCCTCAGCTTAGTGGGACTATTCTTGATGGAGAGATGGTAATACCTAAAAGACCTTTCAAAGATGTAGCCAGTACTTTGAATTGTGTGTGGGAGAAAGCTATTCAGAGACAAGAAGAGCTTGGGTACATAGTGTTTAGAGCCTTTGATATTCTTTACTATAAGGGAGAGTGTATAGAAGATTTACCACTCATGCAGAGAAAAGAGTATCTGCGGAAAGCTGTTGAAGAGATAGCAAGTCCTTATGTAGAGGAATTGAAGTACTATTCTTGTGATAGAAAAGTACCTTTAATTATAACAAGGACTAAACTGTTAAAGCTTTTGAAGAGTGAAAGGGAGTATTGTGACATATACCCTACTTTATACTCTGAGATTAGGAACAGAAAGTCCAAAGAAGTATATGCAGTCAATTTCTTCACCTTTACCCCTAAAGCTTACTATGAGTATATTGTTCTTACAGGTGGTGAGGGAGTGATGATTAAGCCTAAAGACGGAAAGTACTTGCATAAAAGAGCCAGAGAATATCAGAAGATAAAGAAGTTCCTGACAAGGGAAGTCATCATTATGGGATTCTCAGAACCTACTAAAGAGTACAAAGGGAAGTTCCCTGATGACCGTTGGGCATATTGGGAAGATTGCAGAGGAAATAAACAAAGAACAGACATATCCTTGACCACTTCTGCAAAAGCCTTAAAGAACAGAGGACTTATTCCTGTATCAAAATTCTATTACGAAGGTTGGGTAGGAAATATCCGCTTCGGTGTAATCATCACTGATGAAGAAATTGCAAAGCTTCCAAAGAGCAAGAAGTTTAATATCGAAACTATGGTTATCCAAGACCATTTTGTTAAAGTTCTTGAAGTAGGAGAATGCTCAGGATTTGATGAAGAGATGAGAGCATTGTTTTCTTTTGGGTACTATGACCATGACGGAGAAATGATTGCTATGCACTCCAAAGAAGAGGTAGAATCCGCAGAGCAAGCAGATTTGAGTGCTATTGTATGGACAGGTAAAGTTGTTGAAGTCAAAGCTAATGAATTGTTTGCAGATACAGGCAAGCTTCGTCACCCACGCTTCCTGAGATTGCGGGAAGATAAGTCCCCATTGGAATGTGTGTGGGCAAACCATGTAAGCAGTGATACAATTTAAGCTTGAAAAGAGTATGTAGACTTTCTGAAAAAGATGGTGTATAATAAAGTCGGTGGAGAAATCTGCTGACTTTATTTTTTTATATTCTTGTAAAGGTGGTGAGAATTTGTGAACAATATTATGCAGAAAATAATGCAGTCATTATTGCGTATATGGCTTACTATAAGCTTCTTATTCGTTGAAAAAGTGAATGCAGGAAGAGTTCCCACTACTGAGTTAGTAAATAGAATTTTTACCTTTTGTGAGATATACTCAGGGAAAAAGATGTTTCCTTATCAGGAGCAGTTTTCAAAGAGAGTTATTCGCTCAGTACTTGAGAATGACGGTGAAGAGATTACAGCATTATTCGCAAGACAGTCAGGCAAGTCAGAGACTATAGCTTTGACTGTAGGTGGAATGATGATTATTCTTCCGACTCTCGCAAATATGCCTATGTTTGCAGATGACCCAAGATTGACTATGTTCAAAGATGGGTTATGGGTAGGTATTTTTGCTCCCTCTCAGAGACAGTCCCAGATTACTTACAACAGGATAAAGAGTCGTATTCAAAGTAAGCAAGCTCAGGTCATTATGTCAGACCCAGAGTTCAGACTTACTTTTACCACTTCTAACGGTCAGACTGTAGCTCTAAGTAATGGGTCTTTTGTTACAGCTATTTCTGCTTCTGATGGGTCAAGTATTGAGGGTGAGTCCTTTAAGCTCATTATCTGTGAAGAAGCTCAGGACATTAGTAACTTCAAAATTCGTAAGTCTATTCACCCGATGGGTGCGGCGTACAATGCGACTATTGTTAAGATTGGTACAGCGACTACTTTCAAGGGAGACTTCTATGACGCTATTCAGCGGAATAAGAGAGACTTTGAGAGTAAGACTACTCACATTAGAAACCACTTTGAGTATGACTGGAAAGTTGCGGCGAAGTACAATCCTAATTATGCAAAGTATGTTGAGAAAGAGAAGAAGCGTCTGGGTGAGAAGTCCGATGAGTTCAGAATGTCTTACTGTCTTGAGTGGATAATTGAAAGAGGTATGTTTATTGACATATCAAAGTTTGAACTCAACAATGGTGAGAGTGCTCTTGAGAGAGTCATGTATGACAAGCAAGCTACCCATGTTGCAGGTATTGACTTAGGTGGTAAGGGAGACAGTACCGTTATCACTATGGTTGAAGTTGACTGGAATATGCCTGTTATTATGGAGTCCCGTATCAATGAAGAGACAGGCGAAGAAGAAACCTATATAGCTTACAACACTTATATTAAAGACTGGTGTTGTATTGCTGATGAACCTGACTATGAAGAGCAGTACCCACAGATTGTAGATTATCTGGGACATTTCTTAGTAGTCCGTGTAGTGTGTGACGCAACAAGAGAAGCGGCGGTGTCCCATCGTTTGAGAGCTAATATGCCTTTTGAGGTTATACCCTTTATCTTTACTACCAAGTCCAAGTCTGAAATTTATAAGCATTTAGATAAAGAAATTTCCGCAGGGAGAGCAAGAGTATGTATGGGAGAAGAGACTGTACAGACCAGAGAGTACAGAGACTTCTTGCAACAACTTGGAGATTTGCAGAAAGGTTATAGTGGAGCTAATCTTGTTGTCTCCCACCCTGATGAAAAGGAAGCACATGATGACTACCCTGATAGTTGGGCATTAGCTGTGTGGGGTTGTAGTTTTAAAGGAGAAGTTAATAACACTGAGACCCGAAACCATAATAAGTTTACAGAAAAGACTCAGGCAGAAAGAACAACGTGTCGCATGAAAAATAAGATAACTGCAAGACGTAGATAAGGAGGAAAGTCAAGTGAAGTGTAATCATTCTTTTCGTTATGCAGGAGGAGTAGCAAAGTGTATTAAGTGTAAGAAGTACCTACAGCCTGATGGCAGAGTCACCGACACTCCAACAGGTCGTAGAGCAAGAGCGAAAGGAGGTAAGAAAACAGTATGATTGGTTTTGAACGCAGAAGAGACTTTAATGACTTTATGAATACCAGTCTTATAGGTATTCAAGGAGAGTTAGACAATCGTCAAGTAGAAAGACTCCGCAGAATTAAACAAGCATGGAACTTCTATGAAGGTTATCATTGGGAAGATATGCCCGAACAAGATACTCCTGAGTTGACGGTCAACTATTGTAGAGCTTTTGTAGACAAGTTCGTGTCTTTTGAGTTGGGGAAAGCATTCTCTATTTCCACTCATAAGAACATGGAGGGAAAGAAAATCACAAGTGATGGAAGGACTATCTTTGAGTACCTTGAAGATGTGTGGGAAGATAATAGTCAGTATTTGTTTGTCACTGAGATGGGGCAGATGAAGTCCATCACGGGTGAAGCATGGATTCAAGTGAGATACTTTGATACTACAGAAATTGATGACCCGTTTAATGAGTACCCAGAGGGAAGAATCAAACTTCTCTTAATGCCTACGAGTGTGGTGTTTCCTGAGTATGACCCGCATCAGAAAGGTGTTCTCACAAAAGTCACTATTATGTACACTTATGAAAAGATGGTCAAGACTGGACTTTTAGGTAGAACTCGTAAAGAGCAAACCTTGTTCAAGCAAATCTGGACTAAAGATGAGTGTGTGACTTATGACGGGAAGAGTGAACCTATTGTTGTTCCTAATAGATATGGGACTATTCCTTTTATTCAGATTAAGAACTTACCGATTGCAGGTAGAAATGAGGGAAGAGGAGACCTTGAGGACATTATCCCTTTGAACACTGAGTACAACATGAAAGAGTCCAATGTATCGGAAATCATTGACTATCATGCCGCACCTGTAACTATTGTTTACGGTGCAAAGATTGGTAATCTTGAGAAAGGTGCAAACAAGATGTGGGGAGGACTCAGCAAAGACGCTAAAGTTGAGAACCTTGAACTCAAGAGTGACTTGGGAGCAAGTACCACTTACATCAATACTCTCAAGCTTTCTATGTGTGAAGTTGGTGGTATTCCTGAGACAGTACTTGGTGGAGCACAAGCTATCAGTAATACCAGTGGTGTAGCTTTGCAGTATATCAATATGCCACTGATTGAAAAAACCCGCATTAAAGTTTCCTGCACAGAAGATGGACTTGAGAGATTGAATAAGCTTATCCTTTTAATCTCTATGTTTGAGGGGTTGATTACAAAACCTGCTGATGTAGCCACCAGAGACTTCTTCTGGAATGAAGTCAATATTCCAGATACTCTTCCAAAGGACACTCTTCTTGAGCTACAGCAGATTCAGCAAGAGATGAAGATGGGACTTGAGAGTCGTAAGAATGCTATGACTCGTTTAGGCAAAGAGAACATTGAGACTCTTATTGAAGAGATTGATGAGGATATGAAAAAGCACCCTCACATCTATGGCATTAACCCAATGATGGGAGCTAATCAGAACCCGCCTGACCCTCAGTTAAACAGTGGTATGACTAATGGACAGACTCCCATAGAACAAGTCCGAACTGAGATAACAGGTAGTAATGGTGGAGGAGAATAATTCTCTTTTTTTATCCACTTTTCATAATTTAGTATGACCCCTCTTTACTAAACAATTTAATTGTGGTATAGTGAGGTTATAAACTTAATAGGAGGTTGAATAAAATGCAAAGAAAAAGTGCTTTTAAAGCAGAACTCTACAAGGGACTTAATATCATGAGACTTCTCAATAGACTTTCTCTCAAGGCTTATGCCGAAGAGACTGACCCTGCAAATGAGCCAGAAGATAAAGGTGGAGAGGGAAACAACCCACAGCCAACCTTTAACTTTGAAGCCATGATTGCACAGGCAAGAAAGGAAGAGAAAGACAAACTTTATCCAAGACTCAAGAAAGCCGAAGATGAAGTGAAAGTTTTGACTTCTTCCGTGAACAAATATCTGTTGGAGATTGCGGCTCTCAAAGAGGAGCTTGAGAAGATGAAGTCCTCTAAGGGAGACAGCAAAGAAATCACTGAATTGAAGTCCAAGATTGAAGCATTAGAAGCTGAGAATAAGGCTCTTAAAGAGAGTATTTCTAATGAGGACGAAATCAGAAACAAGATTAAAGCTGAGTATGAAATCAAGCTGTACGCTAAAGAACAGCTTGAAGCCAACAAAGGTGAAATTCTTAGTATATTTGCTTCTGAAATCGTTGGTGACACAAAGGAAGCGATTGACCAAGCGATTATTGCCGCAAAGGAAAAGACTCTTTCAATTAAGAAAGACTTAGGACTTGTCGATGAAGATGGTAAAGAAATCACCACTCCAAAGAAGAAGAGTCCTGCGGACAAGAAGAAAGCTCCTCCTGCCGCTCCCGCAGATGGAGGGGACGAAGAGACTTTTGACGCTGAGTACATTCGTAACCTTGACCCTCGTTCACCTGAGTATGCGGAGTTCCGCAAGAAGATGGGTCTAAAATAAGACCTAAAGAGACTTATTTAAATAATAATAATTTAGGAGGTCATTTAAACATGAACATGAAGAAAATGCTGAAAGCAGTTTTTAACTCTTTCGCCCTTAGAGCTTATGCGGCTTCTGCTGTGACTGTTGTTACTGACAATGGTGTCACTAATGGCGGTACAAAAATGAGTGACGCAGTGCGTACTGTGTATTCTAAGGAAATTGAATTTAAGGCTTTGCCTAACATGAGGTTTTTCCAGTTTGCGACTGTAAAGACTGAATTGGGTGTTGAGCCAGGTCTGACTATCTCCATGCTGACTTACAATAATCTTGTACTCGGCGGTGCATTGCAGGAGATGAAGAATCTTGAGACTCAAGCACTCAGCGGTTCTACTAAGCAGATTACCGTTACCGAGTATGGTAATGCGATTGCTGTGTCTGAGCTTATGGTTCAGAGTTCCTTTGATGACGTTATGGCTTCTGCCACTACTCTTTTGGGTCGTGACTATGCTATGGTTGTTGATTGTGAACTTCGTGACGTTGCTCTCTCTGGTACTAACAGAGTTTATGCAAGCAAGAGTGATGGCACAAAAGTTACTTCCAGAGCAGACCTTGACGCTACTTGCACTATGAAAGTGTCTACTATTAAAGACGCTATTGAAATTCTTGCTACCAACAATGCTCCAAAAGCCGCAGGTGGTACTTACTGGATTTGTTTTGTTCACCCTCATCAGTCCAGAGGACTTCGTGATGACAGTGCGTGGATTAACGCTTCCAACTATGGTGCTCCTGAACAGCTTTTCACTGGCGAAATCGGCAGAATTGATGATTGTCGTTTCATTGAGACTACTCTTATGTGCAATGGTGCGGCTTCTGCCACTGACCCCGCTTTTGACGCTGACTTGAAGAAAGGTGCGGAAGGTGGTTCTGCGGCTACTGATGTGTACCAATCCGTCTTGTTTGGTGACGCATACTTCGGTATTGCTTTTTCTCTGCCTGTTGAACTTCGTGACAACGGTGTTGAGGACTTCGGACGTAAGAGAAGTCTTGCATGGTACTCTATTTTTGGTGTAGGCAAACTTCACGATGGTTATGGTGTAGTCATTGAGACTGCGTAAGTAATTTAACTGATAGCCTATATTAGATAGTAAAGGAGGATTAATCATGGCATTAGCTTCAAAAGAACAGTTGAAGAATGCAATCTTCTATTGTAAGGAGAAACCTGATTTGCTTTTTGACATTTTTAATTCATTTCAGGCGAACAACCGAATTACTTCAAGAAGTCGTGTTTATGGCATTGAATTTGATATTACTGATAGTAACCCTGCATGTACACGAATTGCAGATGCTGCAAAGCTAAAAAATGATTTTGTTGTAGGTAGTACGTTCCAGTTGAACAATGGCATAAATGACTTTGACAATGTATTTCCATGGTGCGATATAAGATTATGTAATCTTAGCATTGTAAATGGTAAAAAAGTAATAACCTATCAAGGTGACCCTGCTTTTAAACGTGATGGCTCCAACGGTGATGTCATGGTTGAAATACCTAAGTTTTATTCCATGCGAGAGCGGATAGGGAATATTGAAAGGTGGGCAATTACAGGAGAGCCGAAGAGTGGTTTTAACGTTGAACCAGCTTTTTTTGTTGGCGGTAAAGAGGTTGATTTTGTTTATGTTGGGGTATACAACACAGCAGATACTGCGGCTGCTAGCACTGGTGCATACAGTTATACAGGTACTAAGCCAAAATCGATGCGAACATTAACAAACTTTATTGCTGATTACGCAGCAAAAGGACTTTATTCCTATGATTTTGCTACATTCTTGATGTTGCAAAAATTAGTAACAATAGAATTTGGAACTAGATACGTAAAACAGTATTTAGGCGGTATCGGAGCTTTAAACTATGGTGGAGTAGCTGCAACTAACACCGCTGCTGGCAGCAATATTATAACAGCAAGCACTTCGGGGCATAGATTAACAAATTTCAGAGTTGGTCACCAAGCAGGTATTTCACCTGCTGGCAATATACCTCCAGCGATTACAAATTACAGGACTATAACAAATATAGTCGATAATGGTAATAACACCTGGACTTTTACGTTTGACGGAAGCCCACTTGACATTACAGCAGGGACATCAAAAATATATGGTATATATCAGATAAACGGTCGAACAGACAGCATAGCTTATCATACAGGAAGAGAGACTGGCGACAACTTTACATCTGCATTTAAGTATAGGCATATGGAAAATATATGGGGAAATATATGGGAACGAATGGCTGGATTACGGATTAAAGAGCTTAAATATTACTATACATTTGAACCAACAAAATATTCTGATTTGGTGATAGACGATTGGGATGTGATATCCTATGCTGCTCCGAACCAACCATATCTGGGAGATGATGGACAGAATAGAGCATGGATTGTACGTATGGGTTATGATGTAAACGATAGAATCATAGCTTTACCGGACTTAGTAGGTAATGCGAATGGTGGATTATCAACTAAGTTTTATGATAGTTGTTTTTATTCACAGTATGATGTTACAAGAACTGGTGCTCCACTTGACACAACACTTATGTATGAATCTGTAATAGGTGGTGCTTGGGACCATTATTTGTGCGGTGGTCCGTTTACATTAAGAATGTATGTACTGCCAGACAATACTGAGTGGTTATATGGCAGCAGAATAATATACCGCTGAGAAAGCACCAGAAGATTAAAAGAGATTGGAGGTAAAAACAATGGCGGCACCAAAATTTAAGCCAAAGGCTTCTACAAATATCATTGAGGGTGCAACTCCTGTTGAAGAGACAGAAGTTACTACAAACCCTGAAACTGCTGACGTGCAAGATGAGGAGGTCACTCCTGTTAAAGAAGAGGAGACTGTAGAAACGGATTCTGCTGACGTGCAGGAAGAGACCGCTGAATCCACGGAAGAGAAAGATGACACTCCTGTTGAAGAGACAGGTAATGACGGGGAGAATCCTGAAACTGCCCCTCCTGCTCCCGAAGTTATTTTTAAGGACACTTCTGAAAAGAAAGCTCCTGAGAGGAATGTAAAGGTAGTACTCAAAGTAGACCACTCCTGCTCTGTTGGCGGTGAGAGATACCACTTTGAGAGAGGGAAGCAGTACAATGTACCCGCAAGTGTGAAGTCTATCCTTATGCAAGCAGGTTTGTTAATGCCCCTTTAAGTAAAGGAGGTGTTCAAAGTGACAGTTGACCAGATGATTAGGTACTTACGTTTGAACGTGAGTATTCAAGACCCTACTGGTGCTGTACAGGACAAAGCCTATCTTAGTATGACTGACGAGGATATTTTATTGTATATGAACATTGTTCTGACAAGAAACTATCCTCATGTCCCGTCACTTGACTACCTGCCTACTGAGGACGTTTATCCAGTGATACTACTCTGTAAAAAGGAGTTGTATTATGCGTTAGCTGTGAAAGAAGCACCTTTGTACGATATTGGAGCAGATAATAACAACTATCTGAAACGAGACCAAAGGTTTACTCACTACATGAAGCTGATTGCACAAGTGGATAAAGAGTACCAAGACTACTTAGAAGATGGAGGGGCAGGGGGAAACACCTTAACTTCTTTTGATGTGTTGTTGTCTGATAGATACGCCACCAAGAGAAATTATGAAAAGGGTGCTCTTCCCGCCCCTCTTCTCTTTGTAGTAAATGTTACAGAGAACTCAGCGGAAGTTGCATGGAAAGTCAAGTTGAATAGATTTTTCGGGTATAAAGTGTATGTTTCAACATCTCCGATAGTGGACTTGTTTAAGTTCCCAAACCATATCAATGCTGACGCAAAGATGGTGGCAGAGATTAGAGACGTACATCAAACTCAGTGCAGAATTGAGGGACTTGAGCCTAAGACCAAGTATTATGTGGCTGTATCAGCTACAGAAATGTCATCACTCACTGGTTATGCCGAACAGTCCTTTGAGACTTTAAGTGTTGATGAAGAGATGGGAGGGTGATTTGAATGGCAGACCTTGACATTCAAAATGCTTTCTTAGATGGCATTGAAGAAGTGTTTAGTATCATGTTCACTGACAGAGCTTTGTTATGTCTTATGGACGAAGAAGCAACGAAAACGAATGTGTATGACGAGACACCAGAAAAAGTTTATCAAGACCCCATTGCTTTAGTGGCAAAGATTACTACCACTTTTGAGCAAGGGGAGTTACCAATAGAAGAGGTGCAGATTGACGCACTCTTTACTGTACCAACGAAACAGCTTATTGCTAACCAGATTCCGCATGAGACTGAGGAGGACTTAAATACTTTAAAGAAAGGGAAGTTTGTATATGATGGGACTGAGTACCTTATTGCTAAAGTTAAGCCAAAGACTCTTGTTGCTGATAAGTGGCAGATGTATGACTTCTCCTGCTATGTGGATAAAAAGACCTCCCTGAAAGGGGAATGACTTATGGGAAGATACATGAGCAAGTTTGGAGACTGGACTCGTGCGGGAGTAGTGTTGCAAGGACTATCTGTGAATCTCGTACCTGCATTTAAAGCACAGCTTGAAGATGACGGGAATTTGATTTTAGAGAAGTTACTTGACCACATTGACGCTCAAGACTTACCGTGGACACCACTATCTGAGAGAACTATTGAATTGAAAGGTGGAGACCAAACCATCTATGTAGAGACAGGGTATCTCAGAGATAATCTGACGGTGAGAAAAGTCCGTTCCTCACAGAACAATGTAACACTGTTTATAGGAGCTTCTGCGTGGAAGAGAACTCCTGACGGAACTAAGCTAAGTGACCTTATGATATGGCTTGAGTATGGCACTGATAAAGTCCCGCCAAGACCTTTAATAAGACCAACGTGGGACGAAGTAGAACCTATCCTGAAAGCTAATTGGAGGGACTTACTGCAAGATTTAATAGAGACGGGAGGTGTATAGAATGCCAAGTGAATCTGTATGGTTTGAGCAAGTGGACGAAGCTCTTATTGCTTATATCCAAAACATAGTCAAGTTGAAAAATGATAAAGGTGTTCTATCTCCTGTTCCTGTGAAAATTCGCAAGCCTGATGAGGACTTTAAGATAGAGACCTACCCAAGCATTACCCTTTATAACCTGTATAGTGTGAGGGACGAAGTAAGGTACAATCCTGAACCTGTAGTCATAGGTAGAGATGAAGTCAATGCAACTTTGATTGAGGAGCAGAGTGCTATTCCTTACAGTCTTTACTACCAGATTGATTTCTGGGCAAGACTACAGTCTCACATGAATGATATGACTCGACTATGGTTGGGTCATAACCCTGACAGATGTTTTAATCTTCCCGTTAAAGACTTGTCTGGGAATGATAGAAGCAGTTTCGTGCTTTTAACTGATGACCTTAAAAAGTCTGACTTGTTGAATGGCACAGACAGAACTTTTCACTCAATGCTGACTTACCGTGTGTGGGTTGAGCTTGATGAGAAAATCACTGTTGAGAAGCCTATGGTTGTTACTGTTGAAGTTAACCAGAGTCTTACCAACAAATAATTATAGGAGGTAGAATCAAGTGAAAATTACTGAGATTAAAGGAAACTCTCATGTGTTTACTTTGAAAGACAAGACTACTTTTCGTATCTTTGCTCATGAGACCAAAGAAATAGACAAGGCTCTTGTGTCCGAAGAGATGAAACGTGCAGAGAAGATGGGACTTATCTTGATGACTCCTGCTCCTCCGAAAGAGGAGAAAGTAGTCACAGAAGAAGTTCCTGCTACCAAGAAAACAGGAGGTGCTAAATAATGGCTGAGTATTTGTCTCCCGGTGTTTATATCGAAGATAACCCTAATCCACCTGTTATTGAAGCTGTAAGTGCTTCTACAGGTGGCTTTATGGGTATCACTCAGAGAGGACTTGTAGGTAAACCTATTCTCATTACCTCATGGAATGCCTTTCTTACCAATTTTGCATATGGCATGGACTCTCCTTTCATGCCAAACAGTGACCTCGCTTATGCAGTCTATGGATTCTTCCAGAATGGCGGTAAGAGATGTTACGTTATGAGAGTGGCTTCTACCACTGCCGCAATCGCAAGTGCAACCTTTACAGGAGAGAACGCACCCGTCATCAAAGCAAAAGATGAGGGAGCATGGGCAAATGCCCTGAAAATCAAAGTAGTTGCAAATGAGGACACACCCGCCAACTTTGATGTGAGTGTGTCTTTGAGCAACGAAGTAGTTGAAGTGTACAAGAACGTTAGTAACACTGCTAACAGTGATAACTACTGGATTGATGTTATCAATGCACAGTCTAATTTCCTGAACTGCATTTCTGGCAATCTTGCTGTCACTTCCGCTGACGTAACCTTTACAGGCGGTGCTGATGGAGTGAATGATATTACAGACGTTGACTTCACTGGTAAGCTTGCTAACTTTGATGTGATTGATGATGTGAACCTGCTTTGCATTCCGGGGCAAACTTCCGTTGCAATCAACAATGCTCTTATGACTTATTGTGAGAATAGGAAAGATGTGTTTGCAATTCTTGACGCACCAAAGACTGCTACAGTGGAAAGTGTAATAACTCTGAGAAAGTCCATGTCCTGCAAGAATGCGGCACTGTACTTCCCGTGGATTCGTGTTACTGACCCTCTGTCCAGAACTGGCAAGCTGAGAGATTGTCCTCCTTGTGGTCATGTGATGGGAGTCTATGCAAGAACTATTCAAGAACGTGGGGTGTGGAAAGCTCCCGCAGGAACAGAAGCTATTGTTAGAGGAGCTATCGAAGTAATGACTACTTTAACCACTGGTGACACTGATGTTCTTAACCCCGCAGGTATTGTTTCCATCATGCCTAAGACTAACTATGGCATTGTAATTTGGGGAGCAAGAAACTTGCACCCTGACTCTTCTATGAAGTATATTTCCGATGTACTGTTGGATATTAACATTAAGAAGAGCGTGTACAATGGCACTCAGCCTTTTGTGTTTGAGCCTAATGACTCAAAGACTTGGACTCGTGTGACTACCACTATTCAAGCTTTCCTTGATGGTTTGTGGAGAGATGGTGCTCTGTTTGGAGACTCTGCTTCCGAAGCCTACTATGTCAAGTGTGATGAAGATTTGAACCCTGCAAATGTCCGCAATGCAGGTAAGCTCATCTGTGAAGTAGGGTACGCAAGTAAGAAACCTGCCGAGTTTGTAATCTTCCGCTTTAGCCATGAAGTGGCGGCTCAGTAAGAAAGGAGGAAAGACAATGTTTAAGAAAGTTATGAGTCTTTTTATGATTCATGCGTTTGCGGCTCGTACCACTTCTGTAGACCCATTGCAGAAGTTTAAGTTCAGACTTACAATCCCCGGTCTCCCTGCGGGTATCGGATTCCAGAAAGTAAGTGGTCTGACACATGAAGTTGGCGTGACCGAGTATGATGAGGGTCTTTTCGACTACACTCACAAGTTGCCGGGGAGACCTAAAGTGGGAGAGGTTACTGCTGAAAGAGGAGCATATGCTGATACCAGTTTCCATGACCTTTTGAAGCAGACCTTGACCAATCCAAGCATGAGGAACACAGTCATTTTTGAGCGTCTTAACCGTTTTGGTGAAACTGTTCGTACTTACAAGCTTGCCGAAGCATGGGTAAGCAAGTGGGAAGATAGTGACTCTGACGCAAGCTCTGATGACGTGGCAATCGAAAAGCTGACCATTCAGTTTGAGTACTTCCTTGACTAAATAAAGCACTATAAAAGACCCCCGTAAGTAGCTCTTGCTATTTGCGGGGTTTTGGTTTATAATAAAGGTAAACTATTTAAGGAGGTTTTATATCATGGCAACATTAAAGCAGAAAGCTAAAGTCGAAGATATTGACAATGAGGTGGTTGAGCAGGAAGTGGTCAAAGAAATTACTCTTGCCGATGATGAAAGCACTCTTACCTTTGAAATGCTTGCGGGGTATGTAGACGAAGATGGTGTGACTCATAAAGAGTTTACCCTGAGAGAAATGACAGGTAAAGATGAGGAAGCCATTCATAAGAGTGACGTCAAGAATAACAGTTCAAAGGTAGCTTCTGTTCTCCTGTCCCGCTGTGTAACCAGTATTGGGACTCTAACTCCTAAGAGTGTTGGAGGTTTTAAGAATTGGGAGGACATCATCAAGAAACTTCAAGTAGGAGACCAAGACTATATGCTTCTTGAACTCCGTAAGATTTCCGTAGGAGAAGAAGTTGAAGTCAACCATGTCTGCCCGAATTGTAAGACAAAGCTCAAGACTATTTTGAACATTGATGAGTTGGACATTATTCCATTCAAAGGGGAAAGACAGATTGAGTTTGAACTCCATAAGGGATTTAAAGACAAAAAGGGAGTAGTTCATAAAGAGGGAGTTATGAGACTTCCTACTGGATTTGACCGTGAAGTGTTGACTCCACTTGCTCGTACCAATTTGGCGAAAGCCGAAACAGTTATGCTCACTCGTCTTTGTAAGTTCACTGATGGACTTCCTGTTGATGAAGATGTGATGAGCAGTTTGTCCATCAGGGATAGAGAGTACTTGAAAAATTTACTGCATGACAACTATTTTGGCGTGAACCTTGAAATGGAGGTTTCCTGCGACTCTTGTGGAGAGACCTTTAAAGGCACGTTCAATGCGACAAATTTTATGTAAGCACCTTTTTTGACTCAGACTTTATAAATCACTGTTCCTTTGAGATGGCAGTAGGTGATATGCACATTCTTGCCTACTGCTATCATTGGAGTAGAGATACACTTTGGAATATGTCCAGAAGTGAGAGAAGAATGTGGGTCAAAATGGTGCAGATACAAAAAGAAGTGGAACGAAAAGCTTTAAGCACTGGTGATAGTACTCCTGTCTCTACATATCAAGAAATGTAGAGAGGAGGAAAGTAAATGAATTCTTTTGGTCTTGGTCTTGTCTTGAACTTTACTGATAATGCGTCATCTGGTATGCGAAGTGCTTCCCAGACCTTTAATGAAATGAACGGGCTTGCAAGTCAATTAGTTGACTCCACAGACCGAGCGGCTTTTTCCATTCAGACTCTTGCCGCCGCAGGTACGAGTCTTACCATCGTGGGAGACCAGATGACTCAAATCGGTAGGTCTATCACGGGAATATTTACAAGCCTTGGTCAAGGAGTCATTGACACTGGTTTAGAAGTTCAGGGTTTCCAAAGACAGTTAGCCGCTCTTTACGGAAGTAATGAAGCGGGAAAAGCAAAGATGGAGGAAATCAAACAATATGCTTTAAACTCCGTGTTTGAAGTAAAAGGGTTGATGACCTCTGTTGCTGTTATGAAAGCAGTAGGTATTGAAGCAATGGACGATATTACTTCGTCCTCTGGTAAGACTACTCAGAAGCTTATGGACTATGCTTCTGACCTTGCCGCAATGTTCCCTAATATGCGAAACGCATATGGTACTGGTGTTGAAGCCGCTATGGGTGCATTAAAAGAATATATTGCAGAGGGTAACGCACTGACTCTAAAGAGAGGTGCGGGACTTGATATTACAGGACTATTAGGGGAAGATAAAGGAAAGTCCATTGAAGAGCGTACCCGTCAAGTAGCAGACCTTGTTGAGATGATGGGCATTGCAGGTTATACCACTTCTTTGATGAATACCCCTACTCAGCAGTTGAGTAAAATGCAGGACGCATTGTATAATGGATTTGCAAAAATCGCAGAAAGTGGAGTTTTACAAGTTTACACTGATTTACTCACGATTGCCGCAGACTATGTAAGTGACCTCGTAGGAAATGAGGAGAGAATGAACACTATCACCGAGATTGTAGGTGGAGTGTTGACTTCTTTAATAACACCACTCAAGTCTGTTTTGAGTTATGCTATTCAATTAGTGGACTCTTTCCTTAGTTTTGCAGAAGCACACCCCACACTGGCAAAGACTATCCTTACTGTAGTTGCATTTTCAGGAGTAGCTTTGATTGCTCTTGGGACTTTGCTAAAATTCGCAGGAAGTATTTTCTTGCTCACAAGTGCTTTTACTCAAATGAGTAATCTTGCAAGCAAGGGTATCTCCATATTCAATATTTTAGGCAGAGCAGTAGGTATAGTTGTTACTAAGCTATTGCCTTTTGTTGCACTTGCAGGACTCGCTTACATTGTGTGGAGTAAGAACCTGTTTGGAATTAGAGACTTAGTGACGGGAGTGTTCAAAGACTTGACCACCCTGTTCGCCATCACCTTTGACGCTTTTGCAGATAATACTTTGTCGGAAGAAATGTTCCTTAGAGCAAAAGACTTAGGTATCTTGCCTTTTATTGAAGCAGTACTTCTGTTGAAATATTATTGGGGATTTTTCGTAGAGGGTTTCAAGAGTGGATTTAATTCTGTGTTTGATACACTAAATGAGTGGTCTGCTAAGTTTGAACCCATGAGAGTCTCTGTGTTTGATTTTGCAAATAAAGTGGGAGAAGCTCTCTCCAAAATTACTGGTATTGATATGACTGGTGATTGGAAAGAAGTCGGAGATATTATCGGAAAAGTTGTCGCTATACTTACTATTGCAATGCCTGTGATTAAAGTTATCTCCGTACTCATTGGTGCTCTTTCCAGTCCTATCGGACTTATCGTTGCCGCTTTGTCTTTACTGTACCTTGCATGGGATAACAACCTGTTTGGTATTCAAGATAAAATGCAAGCACTTGTTGACTGGTTTAAAACTATAGACTTTGCGGGAGTATTGCAAAGTGTGTTTGAACCAGTGCAGGGAATTGTTGAAGCTGTGTTTGATGTTTTTCGCAGTGAAGATTTAAAGAACTCAGTAGCATGGATTGGAGCGTTGCTCGTTCCACTGTTCCGCAATTTGTGGGACATTTTGAAGAGTCTTATGCCTATAGTCCGAGTAGTCTTTGACTTCATTGGAAGAGTAGTCTCTGGTGTAGTCAAAATGATTAGCACTTATGTGCTTCCAGTCATTTCTAAGCAGATTGGCCGAGTAGCTGATTTTGCGGGTAAAGTAGTGATGTGGGTATCTATGCTTGTATCAGCAGTGAAACCTATTATCCAAAACCTTGTGAGTTGGGTACAGACTATCTGGGACGGTTGGTTAGGAGACCTTGTTTCAAACGTGATAGGGTTTGTAGGAAGAGTCATTGAACTGCTTGGTTTTATTGCCGCAGGAATTTATGACTGTGTAATCAAACCAATAGCAAACATTATTTCTTTCTTACTTGGAGTCCTGCTCCCTGTAATCACTCAAGTTGTAAATACTGTTGTAGATATTGTGATGATTGTCGTAAATGTCATTGGAGGAGTCATAAATGGAATCATGGAGATTATCAATGGTCTCATTGATTTCATTATCGGAGTGTTCACAGGAGACTGGGAAAGAGCTTGGGAGGGAGTCAAGGGAATCTTTAAGGGAATTGTTGACTCTATCGGAGCTATCTTCAAGGGAGTAATAAACGCAATCATTTTAGCTGTAAACACTGTTATCAGAGGTCTCAATCTTATCAAAGTGCCTGATTGGGTTCCCGTCATTGGCGGGTCTGGAATCAATATTCCTGAGATTCCTTATTTGAGTACTGGCGGTGAGATTAAAAGTGAGGGTATTTCTTACCTCCACCCGAATGAAGTCGTAGTTAATAGTGACTTAACAAAGACGTTGGGATTGTTCTTGAATGACTATAAAGAGAGAAGCTCCAAAAATGACTCTGAAATGGTTGTTACGAGTGAAGCACCCGATAATACCCGTAAGGTAGTTAAAACGTCTCCTGTAGTCACTGTAGTTCCTGAGAATAGTGGTACAGACAGACAGTCTGTTGCACAGCAACCGCAGAATGATAATCGTGTAATTTTTGAAGCAGGTAGTGTTGTTATTCAGATAGCAAATGCTACAGAAGCAGAACTTGAAAAAGCGGCAGAGAAATTGATGAAAATTATTGCTCGTAAGCAACAGCTACAGAACATGGCACTTAGAACAGTTTAAAGGAGGTGTAGAATATGAGTCAGCGTATTGGTGCAAAGACCAAAGGGTGGATAAAGAATAACTCTACGGGAGTGAAGAAGTCCTTTCAGTTTAACCCTACTGGACTACAATATTCCAGGGGTGCAACTTATGTTGACATTTCTGCACCGGGAATGGCTTATCCTAATACTCAATTTGTAAAGGGTAATGTCAGAACCTTTTCTGTAGAATTGTTTCTTTATGATAACCCATGTACAGGAGTCATTGAAAATCATATGAAGTTTCTTGGTGGATTTCTTACCCCTGAGACAAACACTCAGGGGTATAAGAAACCACCTGAAATGACTTTCTGTATGGGGTACTTTGTTAGAAAGTGTGTGCTTACAGACTTGGACATTAACATTGAAAGATTTGATGAAAATGGCAAGCCTATACAAGCACGATTTACTTTACAGTTAAGGCAGGTGGGAGTCTGATGGCAGTATTTCAAGGGTCACGATATGTAAAGACTTCTGTGTACACCAGAAGGGGTGAAACAGCAGTCCTCAGTATTAGAAATAAAAATAACTTTGACTTGACTAACGCTACCTTTTACACTGTTGTTCAAGGAGACACTATTGATGGTATTGCTTATAATCAATATGGTAATGCTCAACTATGGTGGGCAATCATGGATGCAAATCCTACTTACCAATCAGAGCTTGAGATAAAGCCGGGAGATGTGTTAGTGATTCCTCCTTTTGATGAGGTGGTGAAAGTCAGTGAGTAAAGTCCTCAGTTGTTTTTGGAATGTAAGTATAAACGGAAAGAACCTTGACCAGTCCAGAATGGAATGTGTTGATAGTATTGAAATCAATGAACAGTGTGACGGGTCTGATACTTGTACTTTAGTCATCAATGACCCAGACTTCTATTTCATTGAGGACAATATTTTCATTGAAGAAGCCACAATTTTAGTGACTATGGGGTGGCATGGTGATACTCACCGTGTCACTTTCTCAGGGTATATTTCAGCTATAGACATTAGCTTTCCTGATAGTGGTTTTCCTGTACTTTCAATCTTTTGTCTTGATGAGTCTCATATTATGAACCGCAAGAAGAAGAAGAGGTCATGGGATAATGTAACAAGACCAGAAGTCGTACAGAAAATTGCACAAGAATATGGATATAAGTGTGTAATACAGTCAGGGTACACTTTCAAGAAAGAGGACACCATTTCTCAAAGCAATGTTACAGACATTGAGTTCTGTGAGAACCTTGCGGGAGAAGAGCGTGAGCCTTTTATGTGCAAGTTAGTGGGAGACACTTTATACTATGTGAAGAAAGGACTTTTACAAGACCCTGCTTCTACCGTGTACTATAAGATGTTTCCTTATGACGTTATAAGTTTTAGTCCTCAAATCAATAAGGAGACCAGACAGGAAGAAGTCGCAAAAGCTGATATTGTTGCTAAAGATAAGTCTAAGGATTCTGCAAATGCTACAGATTCCAATACCGCTCGTGAAGTGCAAGGTGAACCTGTTAAAACTTCCTCTTCTCCGACTAAGAACTACACTTATGACCCTGTAACAAGAACATGGAAGTAAGGAGGTGAGTATAAATGCCACAAGATACTTATAAACCATCAAGTGGAGGACGTTCCAATACTGAAATGGTTTATGACCCTGTAAAGCGACAGTGGGTGCAAAAGTCCAGTAAAGACTCTGGTGGTGAAGCTACTGGTACAAGTAAGCAAACTACCACTGCAACAGATAAGAAGTCCGACTCTAAAGATAAAGCGGATAAAGAGTATATTGAGATTGAGTTTAATACCCTCAAGGGTGATTTAATACTCACTCCTACTGAGAAGTCCATTCGCATTAAAGTGGGAGATACTATAAAAATAAACGGGATAGGTAAGTACCTATCAGGACTTTACTTTGTATCAAATGTGAAAAGAACGCTGAATAAAAATAGTGGATATTCTCATACTTTGACAGTCATTAAGACAGGGTTTGGAAACAGTCTCAAGAAAGTACAAGTTGTTGAAGAGACCAGAAAACAAGAAGTCCCTAAACCTACAAGTGCTCTTAAAGTGGGAGATAAAGTTCGTATTGTTGGAGATAGTGCTGTGTACTCTAATGCTCATGATGGAGTTAAAGTCCCTGCGTGGGTTAAACAGCAGACTCTTACCATTGACGCTATAAGCAGTGATGGAACAAGAGTAAGACTTAATCCGATTTGGTCTTGGACATATATCAAGTATGTACAGAAAGTTTAAGGAGGTGATAGTGATATGGCAAATCCAACGTATTATGGAAAGTATCGTGCAAGAGTTGTAGCAGTGAATGACCCTGAACAGAGGGGTCGTGTTAGAGTTGAGTGTCCCTCAGTTCTGGGAGACGCTAAAAGTGCTTGGACTGAGACCTGTGTACCAGTTGCAGGAGATAATGAGGGAGACTTTTGTCTACCTGCTGTGGGAGAAACAGTGTGGATAGAATTTGAAGAGGGAAATGCTAATAAACCAGTTTTGACTGGCGGGTGGTATAGTCAATCAAAGTCTCCAAAAAGGAACTATGATGACGCTCCTAATGAGAGGATAATTAGTTTCAAAGGAACTAAGATTTCCATGAGGTCAGGTAACTGTGTAATAAGTACAGCAGATAGCAGTGTCACGTTGAAAGATAACCATGTGATTATTGCCACTGATGGCTTTCAACCACCGGGCAGTCCTCCACCAGACCCTATCTCTAAAGTCAAAGCTGATATTGGAAAAGATGATATTGCTTTCTCTGTAGATGATGGGCAAGTCAAAGCTAATATCAAGAAAGATGAGATAATCCTTGACATGAAAGGCAATGTAAAATTTACTTTGAAAGAAGATAAGATTACTATGGAAGTCATGGGAACAACCTGCGACTTTACTGTATCTTCTTTGACTACACTCAAAGGAATGATAGGAGGTTAATAACCATGAGACAAGGTTTTACAGGTATTAGCTTTCCGTTTCGAGTGGGCGTGAAAGGCGGCATAGTAATGTCCACTACTAATGCCAATGAAGTGCCGCACATTGTTGAAGCAATGGAGCAGATTCTTTTAACCCGTCCGAAAGAGAGAGGAATGGAGTACCACTTTAAGTCGGACATTGATACAGATATTTTTGAGCCTAATGACCCAAGTACTCATACTCTGTTAGCTTACCAAGTGGAGGAAGCTTTGAAAGAGCTTGAGGACAGAGTAAGAGTGAACTCAGTTGAGATTGAAGCAGAGGACTCAGTGATATATGCTGTCATTCATTATACGGTGTTGATGTATGACACCTCTTATACAAGCAAAGTAAAGGTAGGTGATATAAATGTCCAGAACTCCAACACAGGGGATAGACTATACTAATAAGGACTATGAGTCGTTCCGTAATATGATGATTGAGTCCTTAAAGGTAAAAATGCCTGAGTATACTGATATTCGCCAATCTGACGCAGGAATTGTTATCCTTGAGTTAAACGCTCAGGGACTTGACATTTTGAGTTATTATCAAGATGTTATTGCAAATGAAGCTTTCCTGATGACAGAGGAACAAAGAAACAATGCTTTGAAGTGGTGTCAGATGTTGGGTTATACTCCCCGATACGCTACCCCTGCAAAATTTAAGCAGGTGTTTGTACTTAGCTCCGCACAGTCTACTAACACTACTATTCCTGCAGGGACTGTTGTAAAGACTGTAGGGTCTACAGTGGAGAATGAAATCCGCTTTGAAACCATGACTGACCTTGTAATTCCTGCGGGAAAATTGGGGAATGAACAAGATGAAGAGGGAAAATACCTGTATGCAGTTGATGTAGTGCAAGGGACTACTGTGTCGGGAGAGCTTTTAGGCTCAAGTGTAGGAACTGCAAATCAGCGTTTCACCTTGAATTACACACCTGTTATTGTTGATAGTATTGTAGTCCTTGTTAATGAGGGAAGTGGTTTTGAGAAGTGGACTCGTGTTGACAATTTTGTTGATAGTACTCCAACTTCAAAGCATTATACTGTTTCTGTAAATGACAATGACGAAGCCACTATAGTATTTGGTAATGGGGTGTTTGGTAAAATTCCTGCTAAGTATCAGAATGGACTTTACTGTGACTACAGAGTAGGTGGAGGAACTGAGGGAAACGTAGGAGCATTCAAGATTAAAGTACTTGATACAAACATTGCCTTAGTTTCTGAAACTTTCAACCCTGAGCTTCCCTTTGAAAATGGGCAGGACAAAGAGAGTCTTGATGAGATTAAAGTCAATGCCCCTTTAGCGAACAGGACTCTTTGGGGAGCTTTAACTCTTGAAGATTTTGCGGGAGTGGTCAAGCTCAACTTTCCTGATGTACAGTTTGCGGTTTCAAAGAGAGACCCTAACAATGTGGATAACTTGTTTATCTATCTGTACCTGAAAGACGAAAAGCCTTTGACCCCTGAGTACAAGGCTCAAATCCTTGCCCTGTTTGATGAGAATAAGGGCGGGAGAAAGATAGTGGGAGCAGATGAAATATTCATTGAATATGCTACTTTTACTCCACTTGATTTAGTCAGCACCTTAGTAGTACAGGATAGATTTAAGAGAGCAGATGTTGAAAGCAAGATTCGGGAGTATGTTGAGTATTACTTCCAGAAAGGGAACTATCCTTTTGAGAAAGAGCTTTCTTTGACTGAGCTTGCTTCAAATATCATGAGTCCTGAGAATGCTATTGATGGGATAAAGTCTTTCAAGTTTACTTCTCCTGAGTCCGACATTCTCTCACCAGAAATCGGGGAGATTTATACACTGAACTCTTTGACCATTAACTCTACAGGAGGTGTGTAAAATGACTATTACTTCGGAGCAGTTGTTGAAACACCTTTACTATAACAAGCTTCCGCAAGTCTACAGAGATATGGACGATAAGTTGAAAACCCGTCCTCTCTACAGATACCTGTCCTCACTTATTGAGGGCGGGTATAGTGAGGTTATAAAGGATATAAACAATCTTCTTGACCTTGTAGACCCTGAGAAATGCCCGGAAGAATTTCTCCCCTATTTATGCAGAAGTTTTGGTCTTGAGTACTTTGAGGACATTGACCCTATTTATCAAAGAAGATTCTTGCTTAACATAGGGGAAATAATTAAAAGACGTGGGACTCACTCTTGTATAAGATTTTTAGTTAGGGTCTTGACAGGACTGGATGTTGAGTTACAATATATAAGGGGAGAATTTGAGGGAAATAATGGTAGACATTTAATTGTAACCCTCCTTGCCGAAACTCTGGAACAAGTAGTCAATATTGATACAAGTGTGTTTGTTGTAGAAAGGTATTTACAAACTCAGTTACCTTATTACATATATCCTCATGTATCTTCAAGAGTGGCTACTCAAAAAGTACAGACAGTTGTGTATAGGAAGAATGCCCTTACTACCCACACCGCCTATGACTTAGTGTCAGGTTCTTCCTCTGGTAGCATTCCGTCAACTATTTATGGTGTTAGAATTGACCTTACAAACAGTAACCCTGAAACAGCAGTAACTTATACTTATGATGCAGTTGGAATGACTGGTGGGGCTACTGCTTGGGATAGCATGGCAATATTCAAGGATATAAAGCCTTGTGTATTGAAAAATGGAATTGTTCAGTATTATTTGAATCCCAACGATTTTACAAAAAAAGCTGATGGTACCCCAGCAGATATTGAAAGTGGTAATGATGGGGATGTAATGATTGAGATTCCAAAGACAGGATTCAGCATCACAACTAATGGTAATTACATTGATGTAAAGGTAACAAATGACCAAAATAATCCTAATTTTAAATATTATGCCCATACAAGAGAAATGGAAGGCGATAGGGATAAACTTTACATTGGAGCTTACCTGGGTTGGAAAGATGGCAATAATAAATTAAGAAGTTTGAGTGGTAAAGCACCAACTAGAAACCAAACCATTGGAACATTCAGAACCCAAGCACAAGCCAATGGAAACGGATATGACTTGGTTTCCTTCTATCCTTTAACCCTTTTACAATGCTTATATTTAATTAAGTATAAGAACCTTGATTCTCAAACAGCACTTGGTAGGGGTTATGTTGATAGGAACAGTGCTGCAACTAATACTGGTGGAACTAATCAAAAAGGAATGTTCTTTGGAGAAACAACAGGTAAGCAACAAATGAAGTTCCTTGGTATTGAAGATTTTTGGGGTAACCTTCGTTGGTGGATTGATGGGTTGTATAGTGATGCTAATAGAAATATTAAGACTGCTTTTCAAAACTTTAATGACACAGGAAGCGGTTACACTGATAGAGGTCAAGGGACGACATCTAGTATTGGAAACTACATGAGTAAACCACAAGGAACAAGTGAAGCAGGATTTATTGCAAAAGAAGTTAGTGGTTCAAGTACAACTTACTTTGCGGATTATGCGTATTTGTATGCTGACCGGTTGCCTACTTTCGGTGGTCATCGGAGTAATACTTATCTTGCAGGTGCTTTCTCTCTTAATGTGTTTTATATTGATTGGGATTCGGATTCTTATTCGGGTGGTCGCTTGATGTATTTATAGGGTTAATATATGGGCAATGGTTTCTATGATTTAAAGAATGGAGGTTAATAACAATGGCAAAGTGGAACACAGACAATGTACTTTTAACTCAAAAAGGCAGAGAAGTCCTATCAAAAGTACAAGCAGGGATTGGAAAAATCACTGTGACAAGAATTATGACAGGCGGGGGTTATGTTTCACCCTCACAGCTTTACGCCCAAACTGCGGTAACAAATGAGAAACAACAAGCAGATATTATAGAAGTTTCTACAACCGCTGATGGAAGTAGTATTGAAATTCAGATTAACAACTCAGGTCTTACAGAAGAGTATAGTCTGTATCAGATTGGCATTTATGTGACTCACCCTGACTTTGTAGGTGAGGTGCTGTATATGATTGCTCAATGTGATACTACTGCTCCTGACCGAATTCCTCTCCCATCAGAGACTCCTGTGGCACTTAATTATAGTCTATATATGACCCATAGTGGAACAAGTCAAGTTACAATTACTGTGAGTCCTGCGGGGGCGATTACTCCTCAAATATTCGATGCTTTTAAACAGATTGTGAACACCCACATGGCAGACACTAATATTCATACAAGTACTACTGAAAAGACTACTATTTCAAACCATATTGCAAATGGTGACATTCACACCAGTGTGGAAGAGAAAGAAAGTTTTTTGAACAAGTACACTAAAGAAGAATCTGATGACTTACTTGCAGGTAAAACTAACACAGACTTTTCTAACATGAACCAAGACGCTTTCGAGAAAGCTATTGCTAATAGTGGAGCAGGTTGTGTTAGTATAATCACTACAGGCTCAGGCAGTGCCTACCTTGCTTCTGCTACAGGTGTCACCTTAAAAGACGGTCTTATAGCCAAAGTGAAGTTTCACGCAGATATGCAAGCAGGTGCAACCTTTAACTTTAATGATACAGGAGCAAAAGCTATTATTGACGCTGGGGGAAATCCAATTCAAGGTGGAATTAAAGCAGGTAATTATGCAACACTTGTGTACAACGGAATAAATTGGGTTCTTCAAGGTGGCGGTTCTGGTAGCATTCCGTCAAATAAGTTCCGCATTAAAGTTGCAGTGATTTCTTTTGACGGTGGGGAAATTAGTGGAAGAACACTCTCTTTTAGTTCAGATAGTTGGTCTGAACCTGAGATTGGCATAACAGACTCTACGGGAGTAGCAACAGTAGAATTTGACCTTGTAGCCACCACTGTTACAGTCTCTATGACTGATGTTCCACGAGGATATGGAAAACCCGCAGATGTGACTCTAACCCCTGTAGGTGGTACAGAGTTCAATGTTAATTTCTTTATGCCTGAGAAACTATTTACTATTTATGGTGTTAGAATTGCAAAGGCAAACTCCAATCCTGTGACCTCGGTTGAATATACTGATGACGCTGTAGGACTCACACCATCATCTTGTTCAGGAACTACTTTCACAGATAATGGTTGGCAAGCAAGACTTGAAAATATAGTTGGAATGAGACCCTGTATGCTTAAAAATGGGGTAGTCCAGTACTACCTCAATCCTGATGACTTCACTAAGAAAGCTGATGGTACTGACGCAGACATTACAAGTGGCGATGATGGAGATGTTATGATTGAGTTCAACAAGTGTTGGCTTCATATCTCTTCTGATGCAGATTACACTTATGTGAAAATTGCCAATGAACCAGAAGAAGGGTTTTCTGACTATCCTTTTAGCTATAAAGGAGTTGTTAAGGATAAGTTTTATATTGGAGTTTATAAAGGATGTATGCTCTCTAACAAGTTACGTTCCCTTAGTGGAAAAACTCCTGTAACAAACCAAACCATAGCAACTTTCAGAGGTTATGCTCAAGCTAATGGTGCAGGCTATGAGCTTGTTCCTTTTAACAAACTCATTCTATTGCAAGCACTTTACCTTATTCGTTTTAAGTCTTTGGATTCTCAGTCCGCTCTTGGCAGAGGTAATGTAGATAGTTCTTCTTTGAAAAACACTGGTGCTACAAATACTCGTGGAATGTGTTATGGAAATACTGCTACAAGTGATGACCAAATTAAGTGTAACGGAATTGAAGATTTTTGGGGCAACATCTGGGAATGGATTGATGGTCTTAGCACCAACGAATCCAAACAGATTTTGACTCAAGATGGCAATTTTTCCGATAATGCAGGTACTAATCGTAAGACCTTTAGTGCAAACTATAGTGGGTACATTCAAGATGTGTGTGCTACCCCTGAGCTTGGATTTTTAGCTTTAGAGGGCAAGACCAGTGGTTCAGAGACCACTTACTACTGTGATATTGGTTATGTCCATTCCGCTTGTGTCACCTATTTTGGAGGTCATTGGAGTAATGGCTCGAATGCGGGGGTGTTTCAGTTGAGTATGAATAATACCGCTTCTTATTCCTATGCCAATATCGGTGGACGGCTTGCGTTTTGTGGTTGATGTTACCACTTAAATAAAAACATTGGGCAGTAACGTGATAATGGTAATGTCAATTCCGCTTGTGTCACCTATTTTGGGGTAATTGGAGTAATGACTCGAATACGGGAGTGTTTCAGTTGAATGTGAATAATACCACTTCTAATTCCAATACCAATATCGGTGGACGGCTTACGTTAAGTGTTTAAAATGAAGCATTCTGAGGGGATATTAAAATGGTGCGACTCTTACCGATTGTCTGAAAGTACTGTACAAAAGGTAAGAAAAGCGGTATAATATTTTAGGAGGTGGAAACTATGATTATACTTGAAAAAGTAAAAGGAACTATGCAGGAAGTTCCCCCTGTGGAGATAAACATTGATACTGTATACCTCAGGGAGAAAATCACTAAAGTACCTGCAACAGAGGATTTCCCCGAACATTGGGAGTATCAAGAGACACAAATGACTCTACAGGAATACATTGACTACCTCAGAAATGAAGTTTATTCTAAAGACTTGGACAACAAGACAGCTATTGCAGAAGTCTTTGAGATGTTAATGAGCGGAGGTGTGGTTTAATGGCTAAAGTATATGCAGAACTTCTTATTGCAAAAGTTCGTGTTTGGAGCACTGTTCCTGAACAGATTAAAGAGTCTGTGAAAGGTGTTTTAAAGCAATATGTCTCAGAAGAAATTATTACTCCTGAAACCTATGAAGAAATTGTGGGTGAAGAGTATGTGGCTTAGACTGAGACTTTGCATACAACTCTTAGTGAAGGATATGTGAACAGTATGGTAGCTGTTTATGTTGCTTTGATTATTGCAAAGCGTAGAAAGTTTGCGGAAGTCTCTGAACTTTTACAGACCAAAGTTGCGGAAGAACTTACCGCTCTTGACCTTTCGTATCTTATCAATGAGTAATACATTTTCTTTTAAGTGGTCTTGAAAGCAAAACAAAATGTGGGCTACCCTCCCATCTATTATAGATGAGTGCTGGGTACTAAATTCATCTATGATTAGAAAGGAGGGTATTCTCATATGCCTGATTGGGTAACAAAATACTGGTTAGAAGCACTTTTCGGCGGGATTCTTCTTGTCCTCTCTACCTCTACAAAACTTCTGTTTTCCCGCTTGAAGAAAGACCAGTTAGAAAGACAGAAGAAAGCGGAGGAAGAGAGTGCAGAACAGAAGCTTATTAAAGAGGGAGTATTTGCAATACTCCATGACCGACTTTATCAAGCCTGTATGCACTACATTAACGCAAATGAGATAACTGCAGAGGACTTGAGAAATCTTGAGTACCTGTATAACGGTTATCATAATCTCGGCGGCAATGGTACTGGCACAGAATTATACAACCGTTGTCGAAGTCTTCCGTTGAAAGTCAAGTCGGGGAGGTGAGTAGACCATGAAGTGTTTAAGTGTGAAGAAGAAAAGACCTATGGAGTTCTCAAAGAAGTTGTTTATAGGAGTGTCACTGTTTAACATCATCATCGTTGTGTTTACACTCGTGATGATTTGGAGGACTATGGACTTGAGTCCTTTAAGTTATCTCATTCCCTCAGCTTTTGCTGAACTCGCTACTGCTACTGGTTTCTACTACAACAAGGCAAAGTCCGAGAATAAAATTAAGCTTATGAAGTCACAGGGTATTAAGCCTGACCATGATGACTTTCAAGCATAGTAAGAGAAAGGAGTTGAAAGTAATGGACGAAAAGAAGAAGTATCTTGATGAAAATGGTGAAGAGATTTCGGAAGAAACTCTTGACGAAATGTCAAACGGTAAAGGAGACGATGAATAATGGCTTACACAAACAGTCCTCTTGTGAATTACACAAAGTTGAGTCCTAACCACTCAGGACAAAGAAACCATGCGATTGACACAATCACTATACATTGTGTAGTAGGGCAGTTGTCCGTAGAGACTATTGGAGATATTTTTGCTTCTCCTGCCCGTCAAGCAAGCTGTAACTACAGTATTGGACATGATGGTAGAATTGGACTACACTGTGAAGAAAAGAACCGTTCTTGGTGCTCTTCCAGTGCTTCTAATGACCACAGAGCAATTACTATTGAGGTGGCAAGTGATAAGACCCCTCCTTACTTTGTCAGAGATGTTGCGGTTGCTTCTCTTATCAACCTCTGTGTTGATATTTGTAAGCGTAACGGAATCAAAGAGTTGAAGTGGAAAGCTGATAAGTCTTTGATTGGTCAAGTTGACAAACAGAACATGACTGTACATCGTTGGTTTGCAAATAGGTCTTGTCCCGGTGATTACCTTTACAATCTGCATGGTAAGATTGCAAGTGAAGTCAATGCAAGACTGAATGCAGGAGTTTCTACTCCTACTACACCAACTACCCCTGCACCATCTGGAACACTGTACAGAGTCCAAGTGGGTGCATTCTCAGTCCTTAAAAATGCCCAAGAGCAAGAGAAGAAAATCAAAGCTAAAGGTTTTGATACCTACTTAGTTCAGGTGGGAAATCTGTATAAGATTCAAGTAGGAGCTTTCCGTGTTAAAGCGAATGCTGACGCTATGGTGAACAAGATTAAGTCCGCAGGATTTGATTGTTTTGTTACAACTGAGGTTGGCAAAGCTGTGAACAGTGAAAGCACTACAACCACTCCCGCCCCTGCTGTAATCAAAGTAGGGAGCAGAGTTAAAATCAAGCAAGGTGCAAAGTCCTACACAGGTGGCAGTATTGCTTCTTATGTCTATAACAATGTCTACACTGTAGATGAGTTAAAGGGCGATAGAGCAGTTCTTGACCAAAAGGGAATCTGCACTCCTGTGAATGTAAAAGACCTTATTGCTCAGTAAAGAAAGGAGTATTTAAAGATGAATTTTGATGTAAATGAACTGGTTAAAATTCTTGTGATGACAGTCCTTATCCCCGCTATTCCTGTGGTTGCGAAGTATCTTACTTCTGCCATCAGTGCATGGGCGAAAGACAAAGCAGTGAATATGGAGAACACCATTATTGCGGGTTATCTTACAGACATTGCAGAAGTCATTACAGACGCAGTTACAGCAACTACTCAGACCTATGTGGATTCCCTTAAAGCTCAGGGAGCTTTTGATGAAGCCGCTCAAAAGGAAGCATTCGCTAAGACTAAGGAAGTTGTAGTTGCTCTTCTTGCTCAAGACGCTATTGAGTTCATTACGGATATGTATGGTGATATTGACTTGTGGCTCAAGACCAAAATTGAAGCAGAAGTTAAGAAGCAGAAGAAAGTTTAATTGTCGCTGTGGCGTTACACCTTTAGGTGTAAGTATATAGGTAATAATTATATAATATATAAATATATATATATATATATATAAATATATTAACTATGTATTATAATTGCCTATGTAATTTAAGACGCACACGCACGAGTATATAGGGGACTTCATGTAAAAGTGGAGTCCTCTATTTCTTTTGACTTATTTGCTTATTCATGTTATACTTGCTTCACATGAAATTATTAAAGAGAGGTGATTATTTTGAAGTTGCAAAAACTTCGCAGGAGTGTTGCAGAGCATAGTGACGGAATTGTTCTTAGTGGACTATCCGCTGAGAGTGTTGAACAGATAAAGAAGAGCCTGACTTTTGACAACCCTGCCTATGCTACGGTTCAAAGATATTCTCGTTATGCCTACACCAATGTCCCGCCTTTTCTTACCTATTATGAACATAGAGGTGGAGTCATCAAAGTTCCAAGAGGTTATAACCTTTCTGGTCTTAATTGCAGTGAGATAAATAGTACGGTAGCTCCTAAAGTAGACCATGCTCCATTTGTTTTAACTCTTCGGGATAGTCAAAAGGAAGCCGCAGAAGCTTATATCAATTCCAACAAGACTTTGACACTGCATGGTTGCATTCAAATGCCTACAGGTAAAGGTAAATCAATATTAGGTCTTTACCTTGCCGCATTTTACTCACTGAGGACTCTTATTGTTGTTCACAAAGATGACCTTGTGAAAGGGTGGCAGAAAGACATTGAGTTAGCTTTCGGGAAGAAAGTCACTCCGGGGTTGATTAAAGCTAAGAGCAGAAATGTAGGACACTTCCTGACTATCGCAACAGTACAGACCTTGAATCGACTTTCCGAAGAAGAGTTGGAGAAGTTGTATAGTCAATTCGGATTTGTGATACAAGATGAAGTACACAGATGTGTTTTAGGTGATACTCTTGTTCTCAAAGAAGACGGTGGTGCTGTTCCTATTATCAATATTCATGATGGAGAAAAAATCTTTGGAGGACAAGTATCAAATTCCTTTAACAAGCGTTCTCCTGTTTATCGTCTTTCTTACAAGCACGGATTTATAGAGGGAAGTCCAGACCACTTAACCTTTTGCTTGGACAAGAGGAAGTATTACAAAAAAAACTTAAAGTGCTGTGATTTTAGTAATTTTGAGTTTGAGGTTAAACCTATATCTGAATTGGACAGTAATTATGTTGTCCCTGTTAAAAGATTTATTCCACATGTTTGTAAGAATAATGTTTCTCCGGAAGAAGCCCGTTTTGCCGCTATGATTATGTGTGATGGACATTTAGATAAAGAAGGGAATAGGGTTAAAGTTAATGTTAAAAAAGATAAAGAGTTTTATGAGGGGATATTTAGAGCTTATGTTCCCACTTGCAAGAGTAGTATTGATTGCAGAGGTAATTTAACTGTGTGGATAACCTCTACTCAAATTAAGTATTACTTAGAGCATGTTTGGGGTATACCGAGAGGTAAAAAATCCTCTTTTATTTCTATCCCAGAGTTTTTATACTACTCTCCTTTGGAAACTATAAAAGCTTTTATAGAAACCTGTTTCTCTTGTGAAGGAGATTTGAATAAAGCTACGGGAGGGTACAGACTTAATTTTAACACCTGCTCCAAGTCCCTTGCACAGGGTCTGTCTTTGCTCTTGAGAAAGTTTGGGATTGTATGTAACTTTCAAACAATCCCCCATTCTCAAGAAGGACATTCAGTTTCTTATAGACTTGTTATTGGTGGTGCTGCATTTAATGATTTCTTTGACATCTTTACTATTCTTCCACGAAAAACACCCGCGGGAAGAAATTATAATAATATTAGACATAATAGAATTGTTGGAGAGTATTTATTAAGTGATGTAAAGTCTGTTGAATATTTGGGATATACAGATACTGTTTACGACTTTGAAGTACAAGATACTCATTCTTTTATAGCAAACGGCGTTCTCACTCATAACTGTCCAGCAACTTCTTTTTCATTAGTTTCAAGATTTAGGGCAAGATACAAATTAGGTCTTACTGCCACTCCTGAAAGAACAGATGGACTTGCTCATGTAATTAATTTGTACTATGGTGAGTTCTGTTACAGATATAAGAGTCAGGCAGAAGATACAGACATTCTTCCTGTTCATGTTATTGTCAGGAAGAACCCATTTTACTTCAATCCCCTGTGCGAAAAAATAGTCATTAAAGGGCGGGAACAGTATCGCATAGTAGATTTACTCTACCCAGATAGGAAAGACCTCACAGAGAGTCAAAAAAGACTATCTGACGTGCCTTATAATATTCGCCCAAAAGTATCTTTTCAAACTATTGATGACATTGTGGTCAGAGAGATTAAAGAGTTTGTTTGTGCTGATATTTTAAGGGAGTATAATAAAGGAAGAAGCTGTGTCGTATTCTTTACCCAAAAGGAGCATTGTCGTTTGTACTATGAGTATTTAGCTGAAAGTATATCCGAAGAGCATTTGGGACTCTATTATGGTGATAATACTAATAATGAAGAAGTCCGAGAGAAAGCCGAGAAAACAAGAAAGTTTGTGACTTTGACCACTTATGCAAAAGCTACAGAGGGAACAAATGTAAAGCAGTGGGAAGTAGAGTTTTTAGTTTCTTCTATTAATAATGAAAAGAATGTTGAGCAAGCGGTGGGAAGAATCCGTAGAACTAAAGAGGGCAAGAAAATTACTCCTGTTTTACTTTATGACTATAGGACTCCTTATGTGTATTCTTTAGCTTCTCATGGAAACACCCGTGATAGAAGATACAAAGCTCTTCATTTTACCTTTGAGGGTCAGAAGCCAAGACAGGGTTTATTCACTCGTGGGTATAAATAAATCGTTGACACCCAAATTTTTTTGTGCTACTATTGATATATAAAACCGAATGATATAAAACCGAAAAGGAGTTAGATGTTATGAAAGAAAAATCTAAGGTTGTATCTATTGTTCCCATTGAAGCGAAAGTGCAGGAGTATGACAAGCTCAGGGAGGAATCAAAGCTTATCAAATCCAGAATGGACGTTTTAGCCGCAGAAATTAAAGACTATGCTGAAAAGTTTGGTGTGAAGAATGACACGGGTAGCTTTTATGTTGAGAATGACACATTTATTTTTGGCAAGCAAGCAAAGAAGTCTGTGTCATTTGTTAAGGAGAAAGCTCTTGAGTTCTTTAAGAAACACAAATTTAAGGACTGTATCAAGACTGTAGAGACTATTGATGAGGACGCAGTAGAAGCTCGTATTACCGCAGGTGATATTTCTTATGCAGAACTTGAACAGATTACGGAAACCAAAGTGACTTATGCCATTGACGTGAAGAAGAAAGAGGACTTGCCTGTTGTTGAGGA
>ENA-UOYA01000776-UOYA01000776.1-activated-sludge-metagenome-genome-assembly--contig:-NODE-776-length-38065-cov-6.987556_pt1 | contig 38065 bp, 39 predicted proteins | sample MGYA00238163_ERZ764804 | MGnify/ENA primary metagenome ERZ764804 (study PRJEB28919, sample SAMN05720223) | activated sludge metagenome | isolation source: Anaerobic digester | place: Hong Kong...
TATCAAAATCCGGTGATTCATCGCAGTTTGCCGGATCCTACCGTAATAAAGGCAAATGATGGTTATTTCTATCTTTATGCGACAGAGGATATTCGTAATATTCCGATCTATCGCTCTCCCAATCTTATTGATTGGGAGTTTATGGGAACCGCTTTTACCGATCAAACGCGTCCTACTTTTGTATCGAGAGGCGGATTGTGGGCACCCGATATCAACTACATAAACGGCAAATATGTGCTGTATTATTCCATGTCGGTTTGGGGTGGAGAATGGGCGTGCGGAATCGGGGTGGCTACGGCCGATAAACCCGAAGGACCGTTCACCGATCACGGGAAACTTTTTCGCAGCGACGAGATCAATGTTCAAAACTCCATCGATCCGTGTTATTACGAGGAGAATGGAGAAAAATATTTGTTTTGGGGGAGTTTTCACGGGATATATGCCATTGAATTGTCAGATGATGGGTTGGCTTTGAAATCCGGTGCGGAAAAAGTACAAGTGGCAGGTACGGCATACGAAGGAACCTACATTCATAAACGCAATGGCTATTATTATTTATTCGCTTCCACGGGTACCTGTTGTGAAAGATTGAACAGTACGTATACTACAGTAGTTGGGCGGTCTGAATATCTTTTCGGCCCCTATGTCGATAAATCAGGTCAATCAATGATGGATAACCATCATGAGATTCTTATTCGTAAGAATACCGAATTTGTCGGTACCGGACATAATTCGGAAATCGTAGCGGATGATAAAGGTCAAACTTGGATGTTTTACCACGCCTATTGGACAGCGCATCCCGATAAGGGAAGGGTATTGATGCTCGACAAAATACAATGGATAAACGATTGGCCTTCTGTTGCGAATGGGACGCCGTCGTTAAAATCCGAAAGACCTGTTTTTGACGAATAAGCCGGCTACGAATTTCAGAAGAGCGGCATTTATTTTTTTCGGCTCAATCGAAAAATGGAAATGATCAGTCCAAGTCCCAAAACGCCGGCAAGAATATAGCCAATAATTCCAATGATGGAAACATTGGAAATTGTAGGTCCGATCCCTTGTTGCAAAATTAAAGAAGATCCCACGATGAGTGCTGCGATAATCAAGCTTGCCGAAATTCGGTTGCTCGATCCCTTAATTTCCTGGGTAATTTCTTCCAGCTTGTGATGTTCAAGTTTTACCTCAAACTGCCCTTCTCTTAATTTTCGGAGCAAATCGGATAAGTGGTGGGGCAAGTGTTCGACGAGCTCTACACTTTCATCCATTACGTTTACACCTCGTTCTTTCCATCGTCTTGGAGAATAAAGTTTAAAATATATTTTTCTGACAAAAGGTTGTACGAGGCTGAACATATCGAAATCGGGTTCCAATTGTTTCCCTACCGATTCGGCAATGGAAATGGAACGTAGCATCATTACCAGATTTGAGGGGATGGCCATTTTGTGACGCATCATGATTTCCAAAATTTGCTGATTCATTTTGGCCATGCTGATGGTTTTGAAAGGGCGATCGGAATAGAGTTCTATCAATTCGTCTAAATCTTGCCGCAGGGAAAACTTGTCTATTTTTTGAACGACCAATCCCAGATCCTGCAGTCCGCGAATGATGTGGCTATAGTCTTTTTCGTTGGCTGCGCGCAAGGTCTTGGCAATGATGATGATGGTCCTTTCGTCGAGATGCCCCGTCATTCCCACGTCGAGCATCACGATGGTGTCGGGAGGCTGCACGAAAAGATTTCCGGGATGCGGGTCGGCATGAAAGAACCCGTCGAGGAGGATTTGTTTAAGAAGCGCTTCCGCAGCCCGATCGGCAATTTTCTTCAGGTCAAACTGTTGTCTGTATTTTTCTTGGGTGATTTCTGAAATTTTTACCCCTTCGATAAATTCCATGGTCAACAGTTTCTCGGTAGTCAAATCCCAATAAACTTTGGGAACTTTAATATAATCAATCCCCTTAAAATTATTTCTGAATTTATCGAAATTATGGGCTTCGTTCAAGAAGTCCAGTTCTTTTCTGAGGGCTTTTTTTATTTCTGCCACCACAGCTTTGGGACTGTGAAAAGGACCGTTTCGCAGTCGTTTCTCCAACACATCTGCAAAGCTTTCCAAAATGGAAAGATCCAGTTCAATGGTATTCCGAATGCCGGGTTTTTGAATTTTTAGGGCTACAATTTCTCCATTGTATAAAACAGCTTTATGAACCTGGCTTAAAGAAGCAGAAGCAACAGGTTTTTCATCGAACTCCTTAAACACTTGGTTTAATGGTTTATTGAGTTCTTTTTCAATACATTCCCGAATCCGTAAGGTTTCTACCGGTAAAACTTTATCTTGAAGTTTTTCCAATTCGTAGATATAGTCTGAAGGTAGGAAATCGGGGCGAGTACTCAGAATTTGACCGAATTTGATAAAAGTAGGACCTAATTCTTCAAAAGCCAAACGAAGCCTTTCGGCACTCGATAATTTTTCATATCCTTTTCGACGGCTTCGTATTTTGGTAATAAAGTTTACGCGAGAAACATCCAAAAGGTAATCCAGACCAAATTTGATAAAAACAGAAATGATCTGGCGACTTCGTTTGACTTTATCCAGATTACTACGAAAACTCAACCCTGACTGTGGGTAAAATTCCGGCATTAAATCGAGGTTTTTAAAAGATTGCTATGCTGTTTTGTTCACCTGTCGGGATAATTCTTCCACTTTATTCTTTAATTCTTCAAATTCCTTTCGTGAAGGAATATTTATTCTGGATAAAATGGTTTCGACCGTTTTCTCGATTTTCTGTTCGATTTCTGTTTTGGTTTTTTCCGATTGATCCAAAACATCTTTTACGAATTTAGCTTTCTCGTTTTCGGTTAATTCACCTCGTTTAATAAGTTCTTTTGCAAATTCTTCGGCTTTTTCGCTAGTTAGCGAAATAAGACCCAATCCTGCCAAAACTGCATTTTTAATGAAGTCTGCCATAGCTATATCCTCCTTCTTTAAATGATTTATATTTTAAGGTACTGAGAACTTTTCTTTCATTTCTTTGTAAAGTTACACTATTTATTGAATATTTCACTTCCGGCATTCACTTTTTCTTAAGCTTTGAAAAAATAATTTTCATGCAGGGACCCATGCATCGGAATGGGTACAAACCAAAGCCGACCTGTCAATCACCGGTCGATGGGTTTCTCGTTCGTTTTTTAGATTTTTTGTCGATTGATTTTATTGCTTTAGCAATAAAAAACATGAGGATAAGAACAAAAATGATGAAAGCTCCTGAAGGTACATTCAGGTAGTAAGACAAGAATAAGCCGACGATGCACCCTACAAAACTAAAGGCGGAAGAAAGGTAGATGATGTGAGAATATTTTACGGTGAATACGTTTGCCGTCATCTGTGGAACGGTGATCAGCGACATGAGCAGGACGATTCCAACCAAGCGGATACTCAGCACAATGGTGACAGCAATAAAAAACATCATTGTATATTCGATGAAGCGAGTGGATATTCTTCGTGTTTTTGCAAACTCGATGTCGAAAGAAACGGAAACGATGGCTTGGTAATGGGTCAAAAAAAACATGGCAAGCAAAACACTAAGGGTCAACAATGCCCAAATATCGGTTTTTGTAATGGTGAGGATGTTGCCGAAAAGATATTCGGACAAATTGGGTGCGTATCCCGGCGAGAGAAAAGTAAGAATAATTCCTATAGCCATACCGAGCGACCAGAAGACAGCTATCGCAGAATCTTCGCGTACACCTTGTTTTGTTGATAGCCATTCGATGCCGAATGCCGAAAGGACCGAAAAACCCATTGCTGAGAGAATGGGATTTAAGCCGAAATAAAATCCGATTCCTAATCCCCCGAACGATGCATGTGTGATTCCGCCGCTGATAAACACCAGTCGGCGTGAAACTACATATGTTCCGATCATTCCACAGGCTATGCCGGCAAAAAGGCTACCCCATAGTGCATTACGAAAAAAAGCATAATCGAATAGTTCCAATAAATTCATGTTCAATAAACATCATGCATGTGCTTTTCGGGTACGCAAATCAGTAATAACCATCATTACCTCATCATTCATTTGCTCGGGAATAGAAATTTTGCGTATCTGCAAACTGTGTATCCATCGGGGTTTTTCTTCATCGAGAAGTGAATAGAAAACTTCTCGAAACTTCTCAACTTGTTCTTCGCTATAGTCGGAAGAGTCTTTACCTTTATATTCGTCAAGTTCCTCGTCGTCGAAATATTCCGGTTTTTGACCGAAGGCAGCTTTTAGATTGTTGCGTTCGCAAACTTCATGCATGCCACAGCATCCCCCCTCAATGAGGGGTGGAGCCGGCTTGTTTTCCTCTATATTTCCTTTTTTGCGCTGGATCGAATTCCAGAGATGAAGTGCAATTACGAAAAAAATGATAATTCCTATAAATAGAAACAGACTAAGCATGTTAATTTTCTTTTTCTTCAATAGTGAAACCTGCTTTTTTGAGGTCATCCCAAAATTTCGGATATGATTTTGCGACGACTCCCGGGTTATCGATAATTACAGATTCGAAGGGTATGCATGCAGGAGCAAATGACATTGCCATTCGATGATCGTTATAGGTTTCGATAACAGCATTTTTTTGTGGGAAACATCGTTCCTTATCCCATTCCAGCATTCTATATTCGTTATCGTCTTTCAACACATATCCGAGTTTTAATAATTCCGTTTTCAATGCATTAATGCGATCGGTTTCTTTTATTTTGAGACTTTGTACTCCCGAGAACAGAAACGGTACATTCAATAAACAACAAGCAACCACAAAAGTTTGTGCGAGATCGGGTTCGTTGACAAAATCGTGAAAGAATTTTTTTGCCGATTTTTTTGTCTTTCGAATAATCACGCCATCGGGAATGAATTCTGTGGACACACCAAGATCGGGAAAGAGATTTACAAGGTTAGAATCTCCCTGCAAACTGTTCCTGTTTAATCCTAAGAGCGTTACTTCTGCTTCCGGAATCAATGAGGCTATCGAATACCAATAGGAAGCCGCAGACCAATCGGCTTCAACCTTGATAGGGGTGGGGACATATTCCTGGTGTTTTACAGTGATGTCTTTTCCTTCCCATTTTGCTTTCACTCCATATTTCTCCATGAGTCCGAGTGTCAGATGAATGTAGGGTTTCGAGATCACTTCGTTTTCCAAATGGATGATGAGACCGTTGTCCATTTTGGGTGCAATCATCAGTAATGCCGATACAAATTGCGAACTCATGTTGCCCGAAAGATACACTTCGCCTCCTCCTAGGTGTTTGCCTTTGATTTTCAACGGAGGATAACCTTCTTTTTCTAAATATTCAATTTCGGCTCCTAAAGCAATAAGGGTGTTAACCAGTGGATAGATAGGACGTTCGTGCATGCGGTTGTTTCCCCTAATAATCCATTCTCCCTCCATTTCGGCCAGAAAGGCCGTTAAAAAACGCATGGCTGTACCTGCTCCTTTGACGTCGAAAACATTGGAGTCGGAGTTAAAAGCATCGATAAGTACTTGGGTGTCTTCACAGTTAGATAAGTTTTCAATGGGGTAGGGGCTGCAACTCAGGGCATTTAGAATCAGCACACGGTTGCTGATGCTTTTTGAAGGGGGGAGGGTAATGGTGGTTTGTAATTTTTCAGGTGGAAATATTTTATACTGCATGGATTTCCTTCTTTATTTTACACAAAAGTAATACATTTTGGAGGAAGAGCAAAACACTTGAATAGAACTTTTCTGCAATCCGCCGATTTATGAAAGGACTTTAGTGGATGATTATTATTCAACCTGCTTCCCGATACGATTTTTCTGAAAATGGCGTGGCGATAAGGCTCAATGAGAAAGATATATGTTGCAGTTTTGATTTTTTGCGAAAATGTTAGGATAACAAGCCGTAGAGAAATATGGCTAAGATTGCAATGGGGGCTACATAGCGAAGAATAAAAATATATCCTTTAAGAAATGCTCTACCATATTTGATAGTTCCTTTATTGGTGATATGAGCCATGATCATTCGTTTATCCAGATACCAACCAACAAAAAGAGAAATAAAAAATCCACCGATAGGGAGCATAAGTTTAGCAGAAGCATAATCGAGTAAATTAAAGAATTCAGGAGAGAAAGAAGAGATGGTTCCTGTAATGAATACACCGATACACACAAAGAATGTCGCTTTTTTTCGCGAAATTCGATATTCTTCCTGGAGATAAATAGTGGTTACTTCCATTAACGATATGGTTGAGGTGATGGCGGCCAGTGCCAGAAGAACAAAAAAGAACGTTGACCACAATGCCGATAGCGACATTTGGCCAAACAATTGGGGTATAGTGATGAATAATAAACCGGGACCACCGGCTACCAGATCGGAAATAATGGTATCGGGGTTTGCCGTTAGTGCAAAAGCAGAGGGAAAGATAACCACTCCTGCCAGAATAGCTACCAAGGTATCGAGAACGGAGACTTGAACGGCTGTTTTTGTTAGGTTCACATCATTTCTAAAATAGGAGGCATAAGTTGTCATGCATCCCATTCCGATGGAAAGCGAGAAGAAGGCTTGCCCCATCGCATCGAGGAAGACGGTGGATTTTACGTTTTTCATTTCGGGCTTAAATAAAAAAGCCAATCCTTCCGATGATCCGGGAAGAGTAACTGCACGAATTCCCAAAATAATGAGAAGCAGAAAAAGTATCGGCATAAAAATTTTGGACGATTTTTCTACTCCCCTTTTCACGCCGGACAACGTAAATAAAGCGGTCAAAATAATGAAAATAGTTGTTAACAGGGTTTGTTTCAAATGATTTTCCTGAAGTTGGACAAAGTTAGCGGCATAATCTTTAACGGAAAATAATTGCCCGGTAAGCGATTGAAAAATATAGTCGAGCGTCCAACCGCAAACTACCATGTAAAAACCCATGATTACAAATCCGGTAAGTACCCCCAAACGTCCTACCCATATCCAAGGTGTACCCGGCGCCAATTTGCGAAAAGCCCCTGCTGTATTTGCCCGAGATGAACGACCAATGATAAATTCGGCTGTCATCAGAGGTATGCCGAAAAACAATACACAACCAATATAAACCAAAATAAAGATGGCACCTCCTCCGCCGGCCGTTTGGCTTGGAAAACGCCAGATGTTGCCCAATCCTATGGCAGATCCTGCAGCAGCAGCTACCATTCCTATTTTCGATACAAACGTTACTCTGTTTTCGTCCATATTAGTAGGGATTGTCTTTTTATTTCAATCTCCATTCGAAACCATCTTTGGTATCTTTTATTTCGAATCCCAACGCAGTCAGTTCATTGCGTATCCTGTCTGCCAGTGCCCAATCTTTTCGTTGTTTGGCTTCCTGACGAATGGTCAAAAGTAAATCGACAGCTTTAACAAAAGCTTCATGACCGGCAACGTTGCTTTCAACTTCGTTTTTAATACCAAGAATAGTAAACAAAAAGTCGTTAAAGAGGTTTTTTAACTCGGTCTTGTCTTCTGTTGTTATCTTTTCTACTTCGCTTTTAGTGGCATTGATGAGGTGTGCAGCCTCAAACAGGTGTGAAATAAGAATAGGAGAATTCAGGTCATCGTTGAGCGCCTCGAAGCATTTTTGGCGTAGAGCCTTGACGTCTGTCGTTGAAGCATTGCTCACGGGAATTTTATCGATCATGTCATATGCTTCCAATAATCGTTTCAAACCCTTTTCAGAGGCTTGAAGAGCTTCATTACTGAAATCTACGGTACTTCGGTAGTGAGATTGCAGAATGAAAAAACGGATGGTCATGGGCGTATAAGGCTGTTCTAGCAACGGATGTTTTCCGGTAAAAAACTCTTCGAGCGTGATAAAATTACCGAGCGACTTACCCATTTTCTGCCCATTGATGGTGATCATGTTATTGTGCATCCAATATTTGACAGCAGGAGTTCCTTCGGCAGCCGTATTTTGAGCGATTTCACATTCGTGATGAGGAAACATCAGATCCATTCCGCCTCCGTGGATATCGAATTCCTTGCCAAGATACTTAATACTCATGGCAGAACATTCGAGATGCCAACCGGGAAACCCCTTGCTCCATGGCGATGGCCATTTCATGATGTGTTCAGGAGCTGCTTTTTTCCATAAGGCAAAATCGTAGCTTTTGCGTTTTTCCTCTTGTCCTTCCAATTGTCGGGTATTTTCGAGCAGTTCCTCGATGTTTCGTCCCGAAAGTTTACCGTAGTGATAGAGTTTGTTATATTTTTCTACATCGAAATATACGGATCCGTCGCTTTCGTAAGCAAAACCGTTATCCAGAATGGTTTTGGCCATTTCTATCTGCTCGATGATGTGACCGGAGGCGCGTGGTTCTATCGAAGGAGGGAGCACATTGAGCGCTTCCATTGCTTTGTGATAGCGAAGGGTATAGTATTGGGCTACCTCCATGGGTTCGAGTTGCTCGAGGCGGGCTTTCTTTTCGATCTTGTCTTCTCCCTCATCCGCATCGTTTTCCAGATGTCCGACATCGGTAATGTTGCGTACATAGCGTACCTTGTAGCCGATAAATTTGAGATATCGGAACAACAGGTCGAAAGTGATTGCCGGCCTTGCATGCCCAAGATGCGGATCACCATATACCGTGGGGCCGCAAACATAAAGCCCTACATGAGGCGGATTCAATGGTTCAAAAACTTCTTTCTTTCGGGTAAGCGTGTTGTAGATAACCGGTTTTTGTGCTATTGTATCGGACATATTTAAACTATTGGAAATTTTGTTTTGGGAACACAAAAATACAAATTTATATCTTATGTTGTATAAATCAGAGCAAAAAGTGGGAAATGCATTTTTTAATGATCCTGTTTCTACTCGAGTTAGGTTTCGGGACAGAATAAAGCGATATAATGGTGAATTGATATTGAAGTTAATTCACTACTTTTGCACAAAAAGCAGAATTCTTAATTGGCGTTTATTATTAAATAATTGAAAGTAAGCTAAAAAGAACGATAGAATGTTGGAGAAACTTTTTAACTTAAAGCAAAACCGGACGAATGTCAGAACAGAGATTGTGGCGGGAATCATCACGTTTCTCACCATGTCCTATATTTTAGTGGTCAATCCCAATACATTGGGAGCGACCGGGATGGATAAATCGGCGTTGTTTACGGCGACCGCTTTGGCAAGTATTCTGGGCACGCTTTTCATGGCCTTTATCCCCAATTTGCCGGTTGCTCAAGCTCCGGGAATGGGGTTGAACAGTTTTTTCGCTTTTTCGGTAGTCATCGGCTTGGGCTATTCTTGGCAAATGGCTCTTACAGCCGTGTTCATCGAAGGAATCGTTTTTATTATTCTTACGTTTTTTAACGTGCGAGAACTCATTGTCAAAAGCATTCCGAGAACCATTAAAGAAGCCATTCCGGTGGGGATAGGTTTGTTTATTGCCTTTATCGGATTACAGAATGCCGGATTGATTGTTAAAAATGAAAATACCATGCTTTCGTTGGGCGATATGTCCAATCCACATGTGTGGGTGGCTTCGTTAGGGTTAATTGCGACCAGTGTATTATATTATCGCAATGTGCCGGGTTCTATTCTCATCGGGATCATCCTATCTACGATATTTTCCGTTATTCTCGGATTGGTTGAAATGCCAAAAGAAGGTATCGTTTCGCTTCCGCCGGATATTTCGCCCGTTTTTATGAAATTTGAGTGGGGAAATATTTTTACACTCGACATGTTGATCGTGGTGTTTACCTTTTTGTTTGTAAATCTTTTCGATACGATTGGAACATTGTTGGGAGTGGCATCCAAAGCGGGGTTTATTGATAAAGACGGTAATTTTCCGCAAATAAAAAAGGCGCTTTTTGCCGATGCTCTCGGTACCACTTTCGGTTCAATGTTGGGAACGAGTACGGTGACTTCCTATGTGGAAAGTGTATCGGGTGTTGCTGCCGGGGGAAGAACCGGGCTTACTTCCGTATCAACGGCATTGATGTTTACCCTTTCTTTATTTCTCGCCCCTTTATTTCTGATGGTTCCTCCATCGGCAACGGCTCCTGCCTTGATTTTGGTAGGTTTGTTTATGATTACTTCTATTGTCAATATCAATTTTGCCAATATAACGGAATCTTTACCTGCCTTTCTGACCATCATTATGATGCCTTTTGCTTTCAGTATTGCTCAAGGGATTGTGTTCGGCATGCTTTCGTATGTATTTTTAAAAGCGTTGACCGGCAAGTTTCGCCACATTTCCGTTACCATGTGGGTTATTTTTTTGTTGTTCATTGTTAAACTGGCGTTGGAAGGGATGCATGTCATTTAGTAAAGGTGTTGATTTGGTTTTTTGAGGGGGAATAATTACTTTTGCTTGCAAAATACAGAATACAATATTAACTATAACCATAATTTATGGCAACAACTGCTGATTTCAGAAACGGAATGTGCATTGAGGTCGACGGCCAATATTATTTCATTGTGGAATTTCTCCATGTGAAACCCGGTAAAGGACCTGCTTTTGTGCGGACGAAATTAAAAAATGTAACAACAGGGCGTGTAATCGATAAAACGTTTTCTTCGGGCGTAAAAGTAGATGAGGTTCGCATTGAGCGTCGTCCATTTCAGTTTCTTTACAAAGATGAAATGGGGTATAATTTCATGAATACCGAAACCTTTGAGCAAGTTTCTCTCCCTGCCGAACAGATCGAAGGAGTAGACTTCCTTAAGGAAGGCGATATGGTGGATGTACAGGTGCATGCCGATACCGATACTATTTTGACGGTTGAACTCCCTTCTCATGTTGTTTTGGAAGTTACTTATACAGAACCGGGTTTGAAGGGCGATACGGCAACCAATGCATTAAAGCCTGCAACGTTGGAAACGGGGGCTGAAATTCGTGTTCCGCTCTTTATTGAGGCGGGCGATAAAGTAAAGGTAGATACCCGAAGTGGTAGCTATGTGGAACGAGTGAAGGAATAAATGACCCCTTTCGATTCCACGAAAATTTCCATTAAGCAATGGGCTGAAGAAGATCGACCGCGCGAAAAACTATTAATGAAAGGCGCTTCCGCTCTTTCCAATTCCGAATTATTGGCCATTCTGATTGGTTCGGGAAATGATAAGGAAAGCGCTGTCGAATTGAGCAAACGAATTTTGCAAAAGGCCGATAACGACCTGGGTAAACTGGCAAAATTTGCGGTGAGTGATTTGGTTAATAATTTTCGAGGCATAGGTACAGCTAAAGCTGTTACTATAGTAGCCGCCATGGAACTGGGAAAACGAAGAAAAGAGGCAGGCGCTGCGGAACGAAAAAAGATTCTTTCGTCAAAAGATGCTTATGAAATTTTTTCTTCTGTCTTTATCGATCTCAATCATGAAGAAACCTGGGCTTTGCTGTTGGATCGTGCCAATCAGATTGTAGATCACATGCAGGTTAGTCGTGGCGGTATAGCCGGAACGGTGGTCGATATTCGTCTTATCCTGCGTGAAGCACTCAATAACTATGCATCGGGGATTATTTTGGCTCACAATCATCCCTCCGGCAATTGTGTCCCCAGCGGGAACGATGTTCAGCTTACAAAAAAACTGAAGGAAGCCGCTCGTTACATGGATATTGTGTTGCTTGACCATCTTATCGTGACCGACCATACCTATTATAGTTTTGCGGATGAAGGGGCAATCTGATTGTTGAGCAGTCGATTTTTTTGAGGGGTCGGCATAAACAATACGTGAAAAAATTCGTTTAGTTAGAAGCGATTATTTTGTAATGTATAAATAAAAGACAATGAACGAAGAACTTCAGAAGATACAGGATCAGATAGTTACCTTGCTTCGTACAGTGTACGATCCCGAAATTCCCGTAAACATCTATGATTTGGGAATGATTTATGATATAGATGTGGATGAAAATAATAATGTAACCATTGAAATGACATTCACTTCGCCCGCTTGCCCTGCTTCCGATTTTATCCTTTCGGATGTGCAAATGAAAATTGAATCTATTCCCGAAGTCAATCATGTAGATATCAACCTTACTTTTGATCCGCCCTGGGATCAGTCGATGATGAATGATGAAGCCAGGTTGGAATTAGGGATGATGTGAAAGGGACAATGCCTCTTTTTTCTGTTGCTATAATTTGAATACAACGGATGATCTCGAAGAAAAGGATATATTTTCTGGCAGATGCACATTTGGGGTCGAAATGGCATGCCGATTCTGTTGAAACCGAGCGGAAATTATGCCGATGGCTCGATCAAGTAAAGCAGGATGCCCGTGCGATTTTTCTTTTAGGTGATATTTTCGATTATTGGTTTGAGTACAAATATGTTGTACCGAAAGGCTACACGCGCGTGCTTGGAAAATTGGCCGAAGTAAGCGATTTGGGAATAGAGGTCCATTTCTTTATCGGCAATCACGATATTTGGCTCACGGATTATCTCTCAAAAGAGTGCGGCATGATTCTTCATTTTGAGCCCTTTATTGCCGAGTGGAATGGCAAGAAATTTTTTCTTGCCCATGGCGACGGGTTGGGTGATGATTCACCGGGTTTTTTGTTCCTCCGTAAGTTGTTTCACAGTAAGTTTTTGCGTTTTCTTTTTTCTGCTATTCACCCCCGATTAACGGTTCCTCTGGCACATGCCTGGTCGAACCACAGTCGTGAAAACGGTGGGATGGTCGAATATTTGGGCGAAGACAAAGAGTACCTTGTGCTCTTTGCAAAACAAAAACTCAAAGAAATGCCCGATATAAATTATTTTATTTTCGGTCATCGGCATATTATGCTTGATCTGCCGATTGGCGAGTGTTCTCGCGTCATTATTCTTGGCGATTGGATTCGTTATTTTTCCTATGCCGTTTTCGATGGAGAAGAATTAACCTTAAAAACATTCGAAGAATAACTGCTTATAAAAGCAACTATCAAAATTTCCATCGCAAATAGGTGTAAATGTCTGTGCGCAGGTTCCCATCGATTTGCTCCGTTCCCGAGCCAAGGGTATCTCTGTCTGAATAGCGGGTAACTCCTCCTTTCACCGATAAAATTACGTTCCGAAGGATAGCGTATCGTGCCGAAAGCGTTATTCGGATTCCTTTTCCGTAAAATGACGGCATATAAAAAGTGTTCAAGATATTACGTTCGTAAGAATATACGCGTGTATTATAGGTGTCGGTGTGGAAGTAACCTACAAAAAAGTCACCCGAAATCTTGTTATCCCCACTATATCCAATATTCTGAGCGAGGATATATCCATATTCCTTGGGGAAGTATTTTGTCTGATACCTATTTACGTCGACGGTTGTGCGCATGTTCCATCCATTTTTGAAGGTTCCTGTGTAACGTAAACGGATTTTATGCGTCATATAAGGAAGAACCGAGGTTGTTGTGTTGTTGGGGTAAGTCGTGTTTTTTTCTTTCCGTTTTATTTTATAACGAATATCGAATAGGGAATTTTTCGAAAAAGAATAGGAAGTCATTGCATAAAAATCAACGGCTGATGAAGGTTTATTGATATTATATCGGAGCCATGGAAATCGGGCGATATCGATAAACATGGTTAATGAAGTACGGGGAAAAGGATAAAGGGTTGAACCGATATACAGGCCTTCTTCGTTTTGGATATGGCTGCTTTCCGAAAATGCGTTTGCATAGCTTGCTTGATATGCTTTCGAATAGTTTCTGTAGAGCAACGAAACGGATTCAATATGAGGCGTTGCCGGCTTCCATTCTATTGCATGTATTGTAGCCGCTGCTCCGTTTTGCGATATGGCCGTTTCGCCCGCTAAAACAAGACGGTAAAAACGATACGAATAATCTATACTCCCATTTGTGTTCATGCTGTCGCGCAGATAATAGGTATTGTAATCATGCAATACAGGGTTGTACATGCGGTTGTAACGATAGTATAAACCATTGATTCCGATCTGAAATCGGTTGTTGCTATAATGTATGTTCATGCCTGTCACTTCCTCGCGGGTATTGTTTTTCTTTTCCATATCCAGGGGTACACGATGATAGCCATCGGTTTTGAATGAGGTGATGTTCCCTTCTTCGGAGATAGTGGCATCGATGTACTTATTGGAATAAAAGGCAGTAATCATGATATTTTTTATTCCTATCGCTGCTGCAGCCCCTCTGAAAAAGCCGTTTTCAGCAGTAGAAAAATGGCGCTTAGGTTTTATGGTATTGCGAATCACGGTGTTGGATGTTCCTGATTTTGAGATCATGAAATCGTTGTTAAGCACCAATCCCTGACCGAATGATAATCGATAATCGCCTAAGGCCAACGTTTTCAGTATTCCCCTATCGCGTACGATCAGATGAAAGCCGTAATGGTCGTATCCTTTAGGATAACCGGTTTTTAGGAATGGTTCACCGGCGTCTTTTTCGCCGACAATGCCGAACTGGATTTTGTCCTTATAAGCAAACGAATATTTTAACGACGTGTAAAAATCTTCTCCAAGGTATTTTCTGTTGGGATAACGTGCGAGAATACTATCGGAGAAACATCCGTAACCGGCACGCTGCGTCAGGGTTTTATCGAAACGGTTTTGGATCTCGTTTTTGCCATTTTTTATTATTTCACCCAGTGTTTCTTGTTTTCGATCGCCTACTTCTCCTACGTAAAAGAAAGGGAGTATACGTTCTATTGTTGCATAATCCAATGCAAGGACATTCCTTAATTCATAAACAGTATAAACCGGTCTGTTTTTCTCCAGAAAATCGGCTATCGCCCATGCCTGGTCAATCGAAAGAAGCGGAAATCGTTGCAATTCATCTCGGGTCACGGCATTCAGGTTTATCGGATTATTTTCGAGGGAAGTAAGCTCTTCGTACATGTTTTCGATAGTTGTTCCGTCCGTTCCCTCTTCGGCCAACTGTTCAAGATATTCACGCCACGTTTGATTTTGCCCTTTCACTTGAATCTCTATACCTTCAAAAAGAATTATGAATAGCAAGGTAAGTATACGATATTTCGTAGGTATTGATGCTAGCGTCTTTCTTCTTTCCATTGTGCAAAAGTAAAGATTTTTTGTGAGTTTATGTGAATATCTGTTGTTTTATTCCGCTTTCAGCCGTAACGTTAGTTAAAGCAAATTGACTAACAGATACTTGGCGAAAGAGATTTTTTGTACCTTTGTGGTCGGTTTTTTTAGATCATATAAGGATGAAGAAGAAACAGATATCTATTTTTTTGAAGTATTCCGTGCCGGTACTGCTTGCAGCAATGTCGATTTCTTGTATGAGAGACACGAAGAAAACTTCAACGTCTGATTTTCCTCAGATTATGCAGCGAGATACGCTGAGGGTGCTGACACTGAATACTTCCATCTCTTATTTTATCTATCGTGATCAACCGATGGGGTATCATTACGAAATGATCAGCGATTTTTGCAATAAACATGGATTAATTCCGGAAATAGTTCTTGCTCATAATTCGGAGGCATTGATAAGTATGTTGAATGACAATCGAGGCGATGTTATTGCTTATAATGTCCCGGTGGATAATACCTTAAAAGATTCTCTCCTGTATTGCGGATTGTCGGAGATATCGCATCAGGTACTGGTGCAAAGAGCCGAAAAAGGAGATACTTTATTGAAAGACGTCACGCAATTGATCGGTAAGGAGGTATATGTAAAGTCCGGCACTAAATATTTCGACCGGCTGGTAAATTTAAACGAAGAGTTAGGCGGAGGGATCATTATAAGAGATGTAGATAAAGACACCATTGTGGAAGAAGATCTTATTCGGATGGTGGCTAATAGAGAAATCGATTATACAATTGCCGATGAGCATGTAGCGCGTCTCAACAAAACCTATTTTCGGAATATCGATGTGAGTCTTGCTGTGAGTTTCGATCAACGTTCGTCGTGGGCAGTGCGAAAAAACTCACCTATCCTGGCAGATTCGCTCAATAGTTGGTTTGCCCGTGTAAATACAGAGCCTACTTATCAGCGCATTACTAAACGGTATTTCGAAGAAGCAAAACGATTTGAAAGGGGTGGAATCTCGTCGTTTGTGACTTTTTTAAAGCCCGGACAAATTTCGTCTTTCGATCCTTATTTTAAACAGTACGGGAAAAAAATTGGCGTCGATTGGCGGTTGTTGGCTTCAATTGCCTATTACGAATCTTCGTTTGATCCTCAAAGTCGCGCATGGACAGGAGCCGGAGGGATCATGGGACTAATGCCCGTGACGGCTGCGAACTTTGGCGTCAGGGGTAACTTGCTTTACGATCCCGAAGAAAATATAAAAGCCGGGACTGAGTATCTGAAAACATTATTGGCTTCTTTTTCTTCGGTGAAAGACCGCATGGAGCAAGTGAAAATGGCGTTAGCAGCCTACAATGGCGGCATCGGGCATGTGTTAGATGCTAGGGCACTTGCCGAGAAGTATGGAGCCGATAAAGATAGATGGGATGGGAATGTGGAGAAATATTTACAACTGAAACGGCTGGAACAATATTACGAAGATCCCGTATGCAAAATGGGGTATTTCCGTGGAGACGAAACAATTGCATACGTACGTAATGTAATGGATCTATGGGAAGTATATAAAACGAAAATAAAGGATTAAAAGATCGATTGATTGCCGACATACCAAGCGTATATTTTTTCCACGCCTTCTTCAATTTCTATGTTGTGGCGCCATCCTAATGCATGCAATTTGGAAACATCCGTCAATTTTCGCATTGTGCCATCGGGTTTTGAAGGATCGAAAACGATGCTTCCTTCGTAACCGATGGTTTTTTTAATAAGTTGAGAGAGATTGTAGATACTAATTTCTTTGCCTGTACCGATATTGATATGACAATTTCGGATTTCTGTTTTGCCTTTTGCCAAATCGGGAAAATCCACATTTTCCATAATAAAGACACACGCATCGGCCATTTCTTCGCTCCATAGAAATTCCCGCATGGGTTTACCGGTACCCCATAACATCACTTTATCGATGAAAATGCCGTATTTTTCTAAAATACCGAGGATTTCTTTTTTCGGGCTTTTTCCGGAAATGTTCTCAATGGGTCGTCTATCCAGATCTCTTCTAAGACCATCCCAATTATTGGTCATGAGGCATTTGCCCAAATGGATTTTTCTGATCATGGCAGGTAAGACATGACTTTTTTCCAGGTCGAAGTTATCGTTTGGTCCGTAAAGATTCGTCGGCATCACGGCGATGTAATTTGTGCCGTACTGAATATTGAAACTTTCGCACATTTTTAATCCCGCGATTTTTGCAATGGCATAGGGTTCGTTGGTATATTCGAGAGGAGAGGTCAGCAAAGTCTCTTCACTCATGGGTTGAGGTGCTTCTTTGGGATAAATGCAGGTGCTTCCCAAAAAAAGGAGTTTCTTCACGTTATGACGAAAACTTTCGCCAATCACGTGGTTTTGTATTTCCAGATTCCGATAAATGAAATCGGCACGATAGGTATTGTTGGCAACGATACCGCCCACATAAGCAGCGGCAAGGAATACATATTCGGGTTGCACTTCGTCGAAAAAATGTTTTACCGCATCGCCATCCAATAAATCCAACTCGTGGTGGGTGCGCCCGACAAGATGGGTGTATCCTTTTTCTTCTAATTTTTTCCAAATTGCCGATCCTACCAAACCGCGATGACCGGCAACGTAGATTTTTGATTGTTTTTCCATTAAACTGCTTATTATCGGTGTTTTTTTACAAATTCCATATCATGCTTTACCATGAGTTTTACCAAATCTTCTAACGAAGTTTTTTTCGGATTCCAACCTAATACGTTTTTTGCTTTACTTGGATCACCTAGGAGCAGCTCTACTTCAGCCGGGCGAAAATATTTCGGATCGACTTCTACCAATACTTGTCCGGTAGCCTCATCGATTCCTTTCTCTTCAATACCTTTTCCCTCCCATTTGAGCTTAATCCCGATTTCGGCAAAAGCCAACGTACAAAATTCCCTGACACTGTGCATCTTACCGGTGGCAATGACAAAGTCTTCGGGTTTGTCGTGTTGGAGCATCAACCACATGCACTCTACGTAGTCTTTGGCATATCCCCAGTCACGCTTTGCATCTAGATTTCCGAGGTATAACTTCTCCTGCAAGCCTTGAGCAATGCGGGCTACTGCAAGGGTGATTTTTCGACTTACGAAAGTTTCCCCCCGGCGTTCGCTTTCATGGTTAAACAGAATGCCGTTTACAGCAAACATACCGTATGATTCGCGGTAGTTTTTGGTAATCCAAAAACCGTACAATTTGGCCACACCATAGGGACTACGCGGATAAAACGGTGTGGTTTCTCGTTGGGGTATTTCCTGCACCAATCCGAAGAGTTCGGAAGTAGAAGCCTGGTAAATCCGGGTTTTGTTTTCTAGTCCCAAAATGCGCACAGCTTCCAGCAAACGGAGGGTACCTACTGCATCGGTTTCGGCGGTGTATTCCGGCACATCGAAACTAACCTTTACATGGCTTTGTGCTGCCAAATTGTAGATTTCATCGGGTTGAATGTTCTGAATAATACGTATCAGCGAACTCGAATCGGTCATGTCGGCATAATGCAGGTTAACAAGACGTTGTTGGCGCATGTCGCGCACCCATTCTTCAAAATACAGATGTTCGATACGGCCGGTATTGAAAGAGGAAGAACGACGCAGTGTTCCGTGGACTTCATAACCTTTTTCGATCAATAGTTCGGCAAGATATGATCCGTCTTGTCCTGTGATTCCGGTGATTAAAGCTGTTTTTTTCATTGAATTTTGTTTAGTTGTTAGCGATCATATTGGAAAGTCTTCTCCATCGTTTTTTGACTTTATTGTTGCAAATTTACTAAAATCTCCTTTTTAACTATTAATTTGGTATAAAATTATCGGAAGAAGAGACAATTTTCAGTCAATGTCGATTAAGAGATAATGTGAATTTATCTTTTTAGTCTAAACATTTTATTTTAATCTTTTAAAAAAGTCCCATACCACAATGCCGGTTGCCACCGATATGTTGAGCGAATGTTTTGTCCCATACTGGGGGATTTCGATGCTTCCATCAGAAATATCGATTACTTCTTGCTGTACACCATGCACTTCGTGACCAAGAACAAGGGCATACTTCCCGGTTTTGTCAATCTGTATTTTTTCGAGCGATAGGCTGTTTTGGGTCTGTTCAACCGAAAAAACCGTGTATCCGTTTGCTTTGAGTTCATGAACTGCTTGCAAAGTCTCTTGATAATACCTCCATTTCACTGAATCTTCTGCACCCAGTGCCGTTTTATGGATTTCGGCATTTGGGGGGGTAGCCGTGATTCCGCAAAGCAGAATCTCTTCCACTCTGAAAGCGTCGCACGTACGAAAAACGGAACCAATGTTGTTTTGGCTGCGCACATTGTCGAGTACGATAACTAAAGGGATTTTTTTTGCTGCCTGAAATTCTTCAATACTGATGCGGTTAAGTTCTTCTACTTTTAGTTTTCTTCGTTGACTTGGCATAATTTTCTTTATTTCTCCGGTTTAATAATGGCCCTAATAACGAACCAGATATGATATAGAAAGGTGGAAGCCGTTCCGTAATGTTTTTTCATGATGTGGTAACGTTCTCTTAGGGAGGCTTTTCGGTTGGCGGTGGTCATGCCTGCATTGAGGTAATTGACCAGGATCATGCCGGTGTTGCGAATAGTTTTTGCTTTTTTCATCATGCGGATGCACCAGTCGAAATCGGCCGAAAACCGATACGATAGCTCATAGGGTTCGAAGAGTTCGCGTTTTACAATAAATGCCTGATGACATACCACCATGCCGTGTTTGAAGCTCTTCCATGTAAGGTTTTTTGGTGCTCGCAAACGGCGTAGATGCAAAAAACGGCCGTTGTCGTCAACGATTGCCGTTTCCCCATAAAGAATGTCAGGGAAGTCATCTTCATCCATAGTCGTGAACATTTTTTCCACGGTATCGACATTGTAAAAAGTGTCGCCGGCATTTAAAAAGCAAAGATAATCGCCGGTTGCCATCCGGGCTCCTTTGTTCATGGCATCATAGAGGCCATTGTCGGGTTCACTCATCCATTTTAATCGTTCGTTTTCATACCGGCGAATCAGAGCTACGGTGCCATCGTTTGAATTTCCGTCCACAAGGATATGCTCAATGGCAGGATAAGTTTGCTCCCGCACACTTTTTAATGTCCGTTCCAACGTATGTTCTGCGTTATAAGTGACCGTTATTACCGATAGTTTTTTCATTTTTCGGCATATATGGCAATAAATGGCGAGAGAAATCGTCCTTTAATCGGGAATAATTTTATTGCATAACTCAGCATCTTGATAAGTTTTTGTTTATCCTTGTTTTCAGGTTTCGGCTCAAGCCATAACATGGGTTTACCGATATATTCAATACGAACATCATTCAATCCGAATGTTTGCATAATTTCATTCAAATAATGGATTTCCATAGAACGAAGATTATGAGCGTTCAGATTATCTTTATCAAAACCTCGTTGGATCCATCCATTCAGTCCCCGAAAATTTGGAATGAGAATCAGTAGTTGTCCATTTTCGGAAAGTAAATCAACGTGGCGGCTGATGATATCATGAGTATTATGAAAATGCTCCACAAAACCGGATGAAAATACGATATCGTATTTCTTATCGGACGAAAACTTGAAAAAATCGGCGTTAATGCACTGTATCGTATTTTCAGGTATGTGATTTAATTTTTCAAGTTTGCGAACTATTTTGCTATCCATGTAAAAATCAAGGATTGTCACATCAGTGATGCCTTGTTTATAAAAATAGGCTGCATGTATCCCCGGAAATCCTCCAATTTCGATAAAACTTTTGCCTTGTTTCAGGAGTGGCATATATTTTTCGAAAACCACGTTGTCGGGAATTTTATCGAAGCGGTAGTTTCTCCAATAGTCTTGCCAGTCTGATTGTGTGGTGATATTGTTATTGTTATTGGTCATATACTTTTTTATATTGTTCGGCAATGATTTCCTGAGCGTATGTCTTTACCGTTTTTTCCCGTGCATTGGCCGAGAGGGTTTCGGTGTCGGCTTCAAATAATGTCCAAAACAAGCCGTTGGCCAGATCGTCTGCATTTTTGTATTCGGCTATGTATCCCGTTTTCAAATGGTCGATCATTTCAGGAATTCCGCCGATGCGAAATCCTACGCAGGGTGTACCACATGCCATAGCTTCCATGATAGTGTTGGGCAGATTTTCCTGTAACGATGGGGTGACAAACACGTCGGCAGCATTATAGATATCGGGCATGTTTTCGGGAGCAACATATCCCATGCTTTGAGCAGGCAAAGCAAAGCGGGTTTCGATTTCTTTTCCGTTGTTGCCGGCGATAAGGAATAGAACATTATCGGTATGTTGTTTCATTAGCCGGCTTGCCTCACTGAGGTAATCCGTGCCTTTGCGTTTATCGGATGTTTTTACGGCAGCAAACAATATGATTTTTTTATCGAGAGGCAATTGCAATTTTTTGCGTGCACTCATCTTGTCTTTTGGGTGGTAGTGTCGGGTGTCGATGGGGTTGGGTATCGAAAGCACCCTGTGAGCTGTAGTGAGCGGACTTTTTTCGGCTAGGTTTTTCAGCCAGTTACTGCAGGCCACAAAGGTGATGTTTCCTGAAGAATAAACTGCTTGTTTTCGTTTGAAAACCTTGTGGGAAAGATCATGGGGTGAGGTACCGACAAGATAGGGGCATCGGCCGCATGCCTGTTGATAGTGGGTACAATCGCCGGCATGATGGCAGATGCCGGTAAAAGGCCACATGTCGTGCATGGTCCATACTACTTTTTTCCCGGATGCAAAAATATTATCCAGCTCTTTTAATGATAACATACCTTGATTGATCCAGTGCAAATGAATGATATCGGCATGCTGAAATTGGGGAAGTTCGGTAACAGAAACACCGGTATTGGCAAGGGAAATGTCAAAAAGATTTTTTCGGGAAAAACGATTTGCCATAAATATTTTTCCCCGTTCCCAAAGAAAATTCCACTCATTTAAGGTTTTACTGCCGACTTCAATCACATTATTATTGGAAGAACGTTTATCCCGCACAAGCATGTTGACGTTCATTCCCTCGGCTTGCAAGGCATTCATTAGTCGGAAAGCCGCAATGGCAGCCCCGCCATGTAAATCGGATGTGCTGATGAAAAGGGTATTCATTTTACGAGTCTTCTTTTGACTTTAGCCCAAAAAGAATTGGTCTTTCTATAGTAACTTTCAAATGCTTTTCGGGCATTTTCGTTTTCTTTGATTTCCGACACTTCCGTTGAGAGTTTCCCGTTATATAAATCGGTGACATACATGTTTTTGTTGCCACTGTGTGTACCTGTTCCGTCGAAGCCGATGTTTTGCACCAGCGATTTGCCGGCGTTGGCAGAAAGGATATCGGCCAAAAAAAGAGAAGCATTCCATCGGATAGCCCACGAATCGTTTTCACCTTTCACCTGTCGGCGTAGCATACGTGTGTAAGGATAACTTCCGTTGAAATCGAAAGTGTTGGTCAGTTTTCTTCTTTCCAGTTCGTAAAGAAGGTATTCGCCGTCGGGATTAAAATATTTCCAGGCCCTTTTCCATGTCCCCCATCCCCAGCTGCCCGTCCATTTAATCAAAAAAAGATCCGGCAGTCCCATGTTGGGATAGCAGTAGGCGTGTACATGTCCCACTTTTTCTTCCTTTTCAAATTTATTCAGGACATCGTTCATAAAGGTCAGAAAAAAAGGGGAAGTGATCAGGTCATCTTCCAAAACAATCACTTTTCCATATTCATTGACTAGTTGGGTTACACCTTCTATAATGTTGGCAGCTAATCCTTTATTTTCCGCGTTTTCTTGAATCCGGATATCTTTAAATCCGTCAACTGAGCGAATGACATTTCGCACCTCTTCAACCTGTTGCCGGTCTGTCTCATTTTTGTAGCCGTCCGAAAAAACAAAAAGCGTACTCTCTCTGCATAGCGGGTTTTTCTGTAGCGCCTCCAGCATTTGTTGGGTATGTGCAGGACGGTTGTAGGTAAACAAGAGAACAGGAGCAAGCATCATAATGAAACAGGTTTAGAATTCGGTTTTTAAAGACAAGGTATTTCTTTTTAGCACTTGCAGCGATACTTCTATTCCCACTTTGATGCCTTTCTGAACAAGTTGTTTTTCCACCGTTTGGTAAGCAAGGTCGGGATGGTTGTTATTACTGCTGAGATGGCAAAGCCAAATATTGCGAAGTTTCGATGAATAGTTGGCTGCCAGAAATTCGGCAGTTTGTCGATTGCTCAGATGGCCTGAGTCGGAGCTGATGCGCTGTTTCAAAGGATAGGGATAACGGCCGTTTTTGAGCATATCCTCATCATAGTTGCTTTCAATGATCAGATGGTTGGCTTTGCAAATGTAGTGTGCCACTTCTTCGGTAATAGTGCCTGCATCGGTCACCAAGGTAAGGTTATGCCCTTCGAACTCAAAAAAATATCCTGCATTGTCGATGCTGTCATGAGGTACATTAAAAGCAGTGATTGTGAAATCTTCGATTTGGAAAGGAACCCCTTTTTCGATGTATCGTGCAGAACCGTTCAGTCGGGTTTTTGTAAGAGGGGAATTGGCAATACCGTGATGTACTTGTCGAGTAGCATACACAGGGATATGGAGTTTTTCCCCCAGATAACCTATCGATTTGATATGGTCGTAATGATCGTGAGTGATCAGCACGGCATATATGGAAGAAAAATCGATGCCGTATTCGGCAAGCCGTTTTTTGGTTATTCGGGGTCCGATACCCGCATCAATCAGCATTCCGTAACGGCTGTTGCCCAGATAATAACAATTTCCCGAGCTACCACTACCCAAGCTGAAAAAAATAAATTGTTCCGAAGGAAAGAGTTCTCGTTGCATAATTACCGCAAAGATAATTATAATTGCCAAGTGTCGAAATTTTCTTATTTCAAAAAATCATCGAAACAGCACGCAATATGTTCGTGCAAATGGAGACGGTCGTAGCCCATGACATTGTGTTCATGTATGGGATATACAAATCGTTTTTTAATTTTAAAATTGTTGTTGATACAAAGAGCGAATGGTTTTATTATAATGGGCAATGATTTCATCAATCACTTGTTTTGCAGGAATAATTTCAGTAATCAATGAAGCAACCTGTCCGATTTCGAGTTCACCCTCTTCAAGATCTCCTTCAAAAATGCCTTTTTTTGCACGGCCGTGTCCCAAGAGTTGGCGCAGTTCATCGGGGGAAGCTCCCCGATCTTCCAGTTCCTGTACTTGTTGATAAAATCGATTTTTAATGAGACGGGTCGGGGATAATTTTTTTAAAGATAAGACGGTTTCGCCTTCGTTTAGTGAGAGACATCTTCTTTTGAATGCTTCGTTGGCCGAGCTTTCCGTGGTGAGGGCAAAGCGTGTTCCTATTTGCACTCCTTCTGCTCCGAGTGCAAATGCTGCAGCCATACCTTCACCTGTGGCAATGCCACCGGCAGCAATCAAGGGCAGATCAACGGCTTTACGTACCAATGGAACGAGAACAAAGGTGGTGGTTTCCTCTCGTCCGTTATGCCCTCCCGCTTCGAAACCCTCGGCGACTATGGCATCCACCCCGGCTTCAACGCACTTTCTTGCATATTTCGTTCCCGCAACTACATGAGCAACAGTGATATCGTGAGATTTGAGTTTTGATGTCCATGTCATTGGATTCCCGGCTGATGTAAACACAATCGGCACTTTTTCTTCTATCACGATTTGCATAATTTCTTCCACCCGGGGATACATCAACGGGATGTTTACCCCAAAAGGCTTATGGGTTGCAATCTTACACTTTTGAATATGTTCTTTTACTAATTCGGGGTGCATTGACCCGGCACCGATTAATCCCAATCCTCCGGCATTGCTCACGGCCGAAGCCAATCGCCATCCACTGCACCATGCCATCCCTCCCTGGATGATAGGGTATCGGATGCGGAAGAGAGAAGTAATTCTGTTTTGCGTCATGTTCTTTTGATTTTGCGTATTGCAAATGTAGTTTTTTTTGTCGAATGACTCTCTATAATAAAAACTTCTCTTTAAATTTCGTAATTTTTTATTAGCTTTGTGACATCAATCTATGGCAACAATTTTGTAATTATCAATACGTATATGAATGTTTTACTGTTGGGATCGGGTGGAAGAGAACATGCATTTGCATGGAAAATGAGGCAAAGTAAGGAACTGAATAAACTGTTTATAGCCCCGGGTAATGCCGGTACTGCGGCTATTGGAACAAATATTCCTTTAGGTGTGACCGATTTTGGGAGTATAAAAAAATTTTCGCTTGAAAACGATATCGATATGCTTGTAGTGGGTCCCGAAGATCCGTTAGTGCAAGGGATTTACGATTATTTTCAAAAAGACGAGGATCTTTGTCATATTGCCGTTATCGGCCCTTCTAAACGCGGAGCACAATTGGAGGGAAGCAAAGATTTTGCGAAGGAATTTATGATGCGTCACAATATTCCCACAGCTCAACATACCACGGTTACTCTTGAAACTGTGGAAGAAGGCTATCGTTTTCTCGAATCGTTGCAAGCGCCTTACGTTTTGAAGGCCGACGGTTTGGCTGCAGGGAAAGGAGTGCTCATTCTCAAGGATTTGAATGAAGCTAAGCAAAAACTTTGGGAAATGCTGAACGGTATGTTCGGGGCATCGAGTCGTAAAGTGGTGATCGAGGAATTTTTGTCGGGAATCGAATGTTCTTTTTTTGTACTTACGGATGGTAAATCATACAAAATATTGCCTGAGGCAAAAGATTATAAACGTGTAGGAGAAGGGGATACCGGTTTAAATACGGGGGGGATGGGAGCCGTTTCGCCTGTTCCGTTTGTGGATGAAACGTTCAGGGATAAAGTGGAGAAACGAATCATTATTCCAACAATCGACGGATTAAGGAAAGAGTCGATCGATTACAAAGGATTTATTTTTTTCGGATTAATTAATGTCGATGGCGATCCTTATGTTATTGAGTATAATGTTCGAATGGGTGATCCCGAAACCGAAGTGGTCTTACCGCGAATTAAATCGGATTTGCTGACACTTTTCTCCGGTGTGGCAACGGAAACATTGCACAAACAATCCCTTGAAATTGACAACCGTTTTGCGGTTACGGTGATGATTGTTTCGGGAGGATATCCGGGTACTTATGAAAAAGGGAAACCGATTCAGGGGCTGGACGAAGTGAGCGACAGTATTCTTTTTCATGCCGGCACCACCCTTACAGAAAAAGGGGTATGTACATCAGGCGGGCGAGTTATTGCTGTCACCTCATTTGGCAATACATTGCAGGAGGCATTGACCAAATCTTACGAAAATGTGAAAAAGATCTCTTTTGAAAATATGTATTTTCGCAGCGATATCGGGTTTGATCTTCTGCAGTTTGTATAGATACGCTTTCTTTAATAACGATTACCAAAAATACCAATGGACAGAGCGGTAAGGAGTTTTAAACATAACGTCGTTGAGGGACGTTTTGTGGGGTTTGTTGTGGCAATCGTAGTTATTGCCCTGCGTGTATTGATGTTTTTGAATGGAGAACTCCGTCAAAACGAATTTTCCGATGCGGGTTATGTATGGAAATTTCTTGCTCCTTTCTTTTCCGATCAGCGAATATCTTTTGCAGCATCCACGTTGTCGGTTTTCATCATTGCGGGAATCGTTTCGCAACTCAATCGCCGTTTCAACCTCATAAGAACGCATACGAGTTTGCCGTTTATTGTTCCGCTTGTCCTTTTTAGCCTGCATCCTTATTTTCTGCAAATGATACCCGATTTTGTAGCTGTTTTTTTTATGTTGTGGGCTTTGTTTCCTCTATTAAATTCGTATCATCAATCCGAACCTCAGTTATTTGCTTTTCAGGCTGCGGTATTGATCGGTATAGCCGGTGTTTTTCAAATTTATGCTCTTCTTCTCTTGCCGTTGTGGTGGCGGGGCGAAATGATGATGAGGGGATTTAAGTTTAAATCGTTCGTGGCTTCACTGATAGGCGTAGGATTGGTTTATTGGCTGGTATTTGCGTTGCTTGTTTTTTTGGGAAGTGTCGATACGTTTGTTGTTCCTTTCGATTTTATTACCCGGCTATCCGTAGTGCAATTTTCCCGATTTTCTGTTTCACAATGGATAATTACAGGAATGATTTTCGTCCTTCTTCTGACCTTTATTATTCTGGTACATCGAAAATCTTCCCGCGACAAGGTGTTAACGCAAATTTTCTTGGGGTTTCTGAACTTCGTGATCATTTGCACCCTTGTTTTACAAATGCTGTATGGGTCGAGTACTCTTTTTTGGCTTACTATTGCGCTCGCTTTGCTCTCTTTTCTCATTGCCTATTATTATTCGTCGGTTGAAAGTAAATGGCAGGTTTATTCGTTTTACCTTATCTTCGGTGCATTTATTTTGATTTATTGTGTCCATTATTTTTCAATTATGCCGACTTTTTTATAACAAAACAAGGATGTTGAGCGTTTATAAAAGAGGGGGTTGAATAGAAAAAGGAGGCATTCTCATGAAAAAACAATTTTTTTATGCCGCTTTTATCTTTTTTTTCGGTTTGATTTTTCAGACGGGATGCGGAACTGCTCAATCTGCGGCCGAAAAGAAAGCTAAAGCTGCCGAAATCGGTCAAAAAATAAACGATTTTGAATTCACGTTTAAAGCAACGTATGCGTATCCGACCGGATATCGCTCTATTTATCTGAGTCCGTATTATTATTTGAAAGTATCCAAAGATGCTGTTGTGGCTTATTTACCTTACTATGGACGTGCCTATACGGCACCTATGGATCCCACGGAAGGAGGCATTAAATTTACGAGTACCGATTTCGAATACGAAGTAAACAAGGGAAAACGTGAGGGGAATTGGCAGGTACGCATAAAGACACACGATACGGATCGTGAAATCATTTTATATCTTGATATTTGGGGAAATGGGTCAGCCCGACTCGATGTAACTGATCCCAATCGGCAAGCCATCTCCTTCCAGGGAGATATCGAAATGAAAAAGGGATAAAAAAGATACTATATCAAAATAAGGCGCCGAGAGTTGAATAGTTAAAATCGTTTTCCGATTCCCGATTAAGGAATACGAATACAAAGAGGGTGAAATCACAGCATGATGCACCCTCTTTTTGTGCGGCTGAAGGGACTCGAACCCCCACGCCTTTCGGCACCAGATCCTAAGTCTGGCGCGGCTACCAATTACGCCACAACCGCAAATTGAAAGCAAAGATAATACATTTTCCCTGCTGCTGCAATTTATTGTTGGTCGTTTTTTTTATCGATTCCTTTGCAGGCCTGTTTTGCTATTTTTTCGATTACCTGTGGATAATATTCGTATTCTAGTTTATGTATTCGTTGAGCCAATTCTTCGGGTGTGTCGGAAGGCAGAACCGGACATCGAGCCTGAAAAATGATGTCGCCTTCATCGTATCGCTCGTTCACATAATGGATAGAAATTCCCGACTCTTTTTCTCCCGCCTGAAGCACGGCCTTATGTACATGATCGCCATACATGCCTTTTCCGCCATATTTGGGCAACAATGCCGGATGTATATTGATAATGCGTTGCGGATAAGCTTTCAGAATAGGGTCGGATATTTTCAGTAAAAAACCGGCTAATACAATGAAATCGATTTGATATTCACGTAATTTCTCAAGGATGGGATCCCCTTTTTCAAATTCGTCTTTGGAAAAAGTATACGATGGGACTCCCCAATTTTTTGCTCGTGTATGGGCATAAGCGTTTGCCTTGTTCGATATGATGAGGGCAACCCTTATTTCTTCATTATCTTTAAAATACCGAATGATATTCTCGGCATTCGAACCATTACCCGACGCAAAAACAGCTATCTTTATCATACTAATGCGTAAATTTGTGCACAAAAAATGCAAAAATGTGCAGTTTTTGTGAATTTATTGCCTAAAATGTTATGCGATTCCGGAAAAAATACTTTACTTTGCATCGCAAATTTAGAAATAAAAATTTTTTATTTATTAATTAATATCGAAAATTATGTCTGAAGTAGCACAAAGAGTAAAATCGATTATCGTCGATAAATTGGGTGTTGAAGAATCTGAAGTAACAGAAACTGCTAGTTTTACCAATGATCTGGGAGCAGACTCTCTTGATACGGTTGAATTGATCATGGAGTTTGAAAAAGAATTCAATATTTCCATTCCCGACGATCAAGCAGAAAAGATTTCTACTGTTGGCGATGCTATCGCTTACATAGAACAACACGCAAAATAATTCGTTTTCAATTCATTTATGGAAATTAAAAGAGTAGTAGTAACAGGTCTGGGAGCCGTTACGCCTCTTGGCAATGACGTTGTAACGACGTGGGAAAATGCCATTGCAGGTAAGAGCGGTGCCGGACCTATTACTCAGTTTGATGCATCGTTATTCAAGACTCAATTTGCATGCGAAGTAAAAAACTTCGATCCTAGCGAACTCTTTGACCGAAAAGAAGCAAGGAAATACGATCGTTATGCACAATTGGCTATAAAAGCAGCCAAAGAAGCGGTAGAAAATTCGAGGTTGGAATTCGAAAAAGAGAACACCGATCGTATTGGCGTAATTTTTTCGGCAGGTATTGGTGGAATAAAAACATTTGAAGAAGAGGTGGGAGGCTATTATCTCGAAAAAGATAAAGGTCCTCGTTTCAATCCTTTTTTCATTCCGAAAATGATAGCAGATATAGCCGCAGGTCACATCTCTATGATTTACGGACTGAGAGGTCCCAACTATGCCACTGTTTCGGCTTGTGCTTCTTCTACCCATGCTATTGCCGATGCATGCAATCTTATTCGGTTAGGGAAAGCCACTGTCATTATAAGTGGTGGTGCAGAAGCTACTATAAGTGCTTCAGCGGTAGGTGGATTCAATGCGATGCACGCCTTGTCCACGCGTAACGATTCACCGGAAACGGCTTCACGTCCGTTCAGTGCAAGTCGCGATGGATTTGTAATCGGTGAAGGTGCAGGGTGTGTCGTTCTCGAAGAGATGGAACATGCCATTGCTCGTGGAGCAACCATTTATGCTGAAGTTGCAGGAGAAGGCATGTCGGCTGATGCGTATCACATTACTGCTTCTCATCCCGAAGGTCTGGGGGCCAAACTGGTTATGCGTAATGCTTTAGACGATGCAGGAATGCGTCCTGAAGATATCGATTACATCAATGTGCATGGAACATCGACTCCTGTCGGTGATATTTCTGAGGTGAAAGCTATCCTGGATGTTTTTGGAGATTACAGCTATAAACTCAATATCAGTTCCACCAAATCGATGACGGGACATCTGCTTGGTGCTGCCGGTGCCGTTGAAGCAGTGCTTACGATATTGGCGATGCAGCATTCTATCGTTCCGCCGACCATCAATCACGCCGAAGGAGATGATGATCCCGAAATTGACTATAATCTTAATTTTACGTTTAACAAAGCTCAAAAAAGAGAAATTAGAGCTGCGTTATCCAACACATTTGGTTTTGGAGGACACAACGCGTCTGTAATTTTTAAACGATTTAAAAAATAGCGTGTTCAGAAAATTAGGCCGACAGATACGGGCTATCCCTCATAGAGGGAAAGAGCCTTATCTGTCATTTTACAAAATTCTCGGATTTTATCCCGATCGTATCGATTTATACAACGAAGCTGTTACCCATAGATCTTCACCTATACGTACAAGTAACGGAAAATGGGTAAACAATGAACGCCTTGAATTCTTGGGAGATGCCATTCTTGATGCGATTGTTGCCGATATTCTTTACAAGGAGTTTCGAAACAAAAAGGAAGGTTTTCTCACCAGCATGCGTTCTCGTATCGTTCAGCGTGATACACTGAATAAATTGGCAGTCGAGTTGGGATTGGATAAATTGATTGTGTCTTCAACACGAAATTTGGCCCATAATACCAATATTTACGGCGATGCACTCGAAGCGCTTATCGGAGCCATTTATCTGGATCAGGGCTACCGTGTAGCAAAGAAATTTGTATTCGAAACGCTCATCAAGCAACATTTAAGCATAGAGGAAGTCGTGAAATCGGAGGTAGATTTCAAATCCCGATTGATCGAGTGGGGTCAGAAAAACAAAATTGATGTCAATTTCAATGTTATCGAATCTTCATACGATGAACAAAACAATCCTGTTTTTGTATCGGGTGTTTCTGTTGGCAATATGGAGATAGGTACCGGTGTCGGATATTCCAAAAAAGAATCTCATCAGATGGCTGCAAAACAAGCCATTCAACGCATTCGCGAAGATAAGGCTCTTCAACAAACCATACTCGATAATGCCAAAAAAGCCTCTGTTGAAAAACCGGCTGAGCCGGAAGAAACGAATTTTGATGAGTTGAGCGAAGAATTTTTATCCGAACCGTAAGGATTCTGTTTTCCGCATTATCGAACGCCGAAAGATATACCCATTTTTTTACCTTGAACCACGAGTGGAGTATCGGGCGTTACCAACCGAAGTTTTCCTGCCACCTCTTTCAGTGGAACGTCTGTAATTTCGTTTCTGATTTTTGCAACCATACGTCCAAATTTCTTTTCGTGGATGAGCTGCACTGCATGTCCTCCATACAACGTTCCCAGATTGCGGTCGTAAGGAGACGGTGATCCTCCCCGTTGTATATATCCGAGTACCGTTTCCCGGGTTTCGAATCCGGTTTGTTTTTCAATTTCCCGAGCAAAATAAATGGCAGGACGTTCTTTACTCTTCGGAATTTTCATGCCTTCGGCAACAGCTACAATGGAATATGCTTTCCCGACTTCCATGCGTTTTTTTATTTTTTCGAGAATTACCCCCATATCATAGCCCAATTCGGGAAGCAAAATGATATCGGCACCCCCTGCCATACCGGCGTAAAGGGTTATCCAACCGGCATGATGCCCCATCAGCTCGATAACCATGACACGGCGATGGGCACTTGCCGTGGAATGTAATCGGTCGATAGCTTCCGTCGCAATGTTTACGGCCGAATCGAATCCAAAGGTAATGTCGGTACCATACACGTCGTTATCAATGGTTTTTGGTATCCCCACCACGTTTAAACCCAATTGCGAAAGCATCCATGTGGTAAGTTGCGTACCGTTTCCTCCGATACAAACCAGTCCATCCAGATTCAGCTCGTGATAGCATTTTTTTATTTGTTCCCGGTCTTTTTCGTCGGGAGAAGTAATCATTTTTCTGAAAACCTTTTCGCGCGTTGTCCCCAAAATGGTTCCTCCTAAATTAAGGATTCCCGACAGGGATGGATCGGTAAGTTCAATCACATCCTTGTAAAGCAAACCCGAGAAACCGTTGAGAATCCCAATGACCTCCATTCCATAATGATTGATGGCAGTTTTCCCGACCCCTCTGATTGTTGCGTTTATTCCCGGACAATCGCCCCCTGAACTAAGAATGCCTATTTTCATGTGTGTGCCTGTTATTTTTGGATTAATCTCGCACAAAGGAAATAAAAAAGATCAAATAACGATTCATAAAACCATTTTTCCTGATATCTTTTTCTATTTTCGAGTTGAAAACGGCGGATTATGCAGGGATTATTTTTTGGTATCGGTTTCTTCGGGCAAGAGCAGTTGTGCCTCTTTATTGAAAAAGACTTTATACGCCCTGTGCACAAAGATCAATACCGTGAATGCAACACTACCCAGAATACCCAGCATAATGGCAATTTGGTATTTGATGGCAATGAGAGGAGAAGTACCCGAAAGGATTTGTCCGGTCATCATACCGGGAAGGAAAACAATGCCCATCCCCAACATCGAGTTGATGGTGGGCAGGATGGAAGCATCGAAAGCCTTGTTGACACTATCTTTCGATGCCATTTTGGGAGTGGCTCCCAGCATAAGCGCTCCTTCAATCCGATCGCGTTCCGTTCGCATGCTGTCGATCAGCCGGTTGATTCCCAAGGATATTCCTGTCATGGAATTACCGATGAGCATACCTGCTATGGGAATGAAGTAACGAGGATCGCTCCACGTATTGCCGCCAATCACAACCAGCAGAAAATACATCAAACTGATGGTTGTTCCTCCACAAAGCGAATAGGCTATTATTTTTTTCAACTCGCGGTTCAGCGGCACTTTCACCCTTGTGAAGGTGTTATTTATGGCGAATCCTTCCATCAACAGGAAGAGAAGAAGCAAGAACCCAAAGGAAGGATGATTAAAAAGATAAATGAGTACATAGCCGGCGATAATCAGTTGCAGTGTCATGCGGATGGAAGACACCACAATGATTTTTTCGCGTTTTATTCCCATTATGCGCACGATGACAAGGAGCACAATCACATACGCATAGGCAGCGATAAGTTGCCAGAGTTCAATATCGACGATTCCGCTTTTATTCATGTTGATTTTGCTTTATGGAAACGATTTCTCCATTTTCTATTTCGATTATTTCTTCGGCATATTTTTCTGCCATCGGGGTGGAATGGGTTACAAAAATAATTGTCGACCCGTTTCTTTTTCCGAAATCCATTATCTTTTTCATCACCTCGTCTTCCGTTTCTTTGTCGAGTGCCGACGATGGTTCGTCGAGTAACCAAACGCGAGGTACCATCAGCATAAGCCGTGCAAGAGCCAGACGTTGTTTTTCTCCTCCCGACAATAGATGTGCCGGTTCGTCGAGTTTTTTGTCGAGACCCACCGCCTGCAACACACTCATGAGACGGCCATCGGGGGAAAGTTTCTTTTCCGAGAATTTAAGGCCGATCAGCAGATTTTCCCGAATATTTCCCTCGAAAATCACCGGCGTTTGGGGCATCATAACTACTTCGCGACGAAGGGCTACCGAATCGATGGTCTCCAACGGTGTGTCTCGATAATAAATCGTGCCGCTATCCGGTGAAATCAATTTGTTCAAAAGTTTCAGCAGGGTGGTTTTTCCGCTGCCACTTTTGCCGACCATGGCTGTGGTTTTCTTTTCTGCGATTGTCAGTTCCTTTATGTAAAGGATATCGTTGAATTTTACCTCCTTGAGCGTGAAAACTGGTTTTTCGTTATCCGGTGATTCCATATGCTTTTTTATTGCGGTTGGATGATCGTTCCCTTTTTGATCTTTTCGAAGATGATTTGTGCAGCTCTGTCCGAAGCGCCGGGACCCCCCAGTATTTCGCGCATTTCCCGATAATTTTCCAGCATGGTTTGGCGGTACCGCTTAACAAATAAAAGGCGGTACAATTCTTCCCGGATATTTTCGACGGTAAAAAACTTGGCAAACAGTTCTTTTACCACCTCTTTGCCGCAAATCAAATTGACCAGCGAAATATAAGGGGTGTGCAAGATATGGCGAAAAGCCCAATAAGCGAGATGTGGCAGCGGGGTTTTGTAGCATACAGCTTGAGGAACGTCAAGCAGTGCCGTTTCCAGCGTTGCCGTTCCCGAAGTCACCAGCGCAGCATCGGCTTGTGCCAATATCCGGTAGGTTTGTCCAAAAAGCAAGGTTGCCGGTTGCCCCTCCATAAAACGATTATAGAATTCCTCATCGATTCCCGGCGCACCGGCGATGATGAGTTGATATCCATCGAAGCTTTTTGCAGCCTGTAACATCGTGGGCAAATTAGCCGAAATTTCCTGTTTTCGACTGCCGGCAAGTAACGCAATCACGGGTTTGCTTTCCAATTGGTTTGCCTTAACGAATTCTTCGAATGTTTCGTTCCGATAGGCTCTTTCGTTTATGCTGTCCACCGTCGGATTGCCCACATAGTGTACCTTGTAGTGATGTTTTTCGAAATAATCCACTTCAAAGGGGAGGATACAAAGCATCTCATCGACATACTTTTTGAATGATTTTACCCGATATTCCTTCCAAGCCCACACTTTAGGCGAAATGTAATAATGTACCTGAATATGGAGTTTCGTTTTCACGAATTTGGCTATTCGAAGATTGAAACCCGGATAATCGATGAGAATAACCACATCGGGACGATAGTCGGCAATATCTTTTTTGCATTGACGGATAGCCGCTGTAATCGTGCCCAGATGGGTGATGACGGGAAGAAATCCCATGTATGCCATTTCGCGGTAATGTTTGACAAGCGTACCCCCTTGGGCCTGCATCAAATCGCCGCCAAAGTAACGAAAATCGGCATCGTTGTCCACTTTTTTGAGCGACTCCATCAGATTCGACGCATGCAGGTCGCCCGATGCTTCTCCGGCAATCAGGTAGTATTTCATTGTTTTACTGTGAACATGTTTGTTGGAATTCCCATTGTTGAAGATGAGGGATAAAATCGTATGCCGTCATGTCGATTTTCACGGGCACGATGGCTGCATATCCGTTTGCCAACGCCCATTCGTCGGAGTTGTGATTGTCGCCTTCCCAATTTTCGAAGTTGCCCGTCATCCGAAAAATATCGCGGCCCATTTCATCCTGCATCTTGAAATATTCGTTCACCCATTTTCCTTGCGTTTGGGAAGCGATTCTTATTCCTTTTACTTCTCCCTCGGGGATGTTTACGTTCAGGCAAACACCCCGGGGTAAACCTTCTTCCAGTACCTTCACGGCTACTTTGCGTGCTATCCGGCATGCCGTGGAGAAGTCGGGATCGCTTTGGTGGTTACATAAGGAAACTGCCACTGAAGGAACATTAAATATGCAGCCTTCGATAGCGGCACCCACCGTGCCCGAATATAATACGCTGATTCCCGCATTCGATCCGTGGTTGATTCCGGACATCACCAAATCGGGTTTGCGGTACATAAACTCGTTCAACGCCAGTTTTACGCAATCCACCGGTGTCCCGTTACAAGCATACCATTTGACATTATCCTTTTCTTTCACTAATTCGCTATACAATGGAGTATTCGATGTAATGGCACACGACATGCCCGAGCGAGGCCTGTCCGGCGCAAAAACAACAATATCTCCCAAGTCTTTTAACGTTTCAACCAACGATGAAATGCCTTGAGCTTCATATCCATCGTCGTTTGTTACCAATATGAGTGGTCTTTTTTCGGCCATAGTATCTCTAATTTTAGATGAAAGACAAAATTAACAAAATTCGGGCATTATTCCTTCTTTTCGTTGGTTACAAAATTGTTAAATCCGCAATTTTCATTCCAAACCAACAATTACCGCCTCGTTTTTTCCCTTATAAAATATTATCGTTATTTTTGTACCCTTGAATAAGTCGGCTTCTACAGCTCATCTCTTCAGCTTTTTAATGTAAATCAACGAAAATATGAAAAAAACGGTATTGTTATTTTATGTGTTGGTCTTTTCGGTGTTTGCTTTTGCGCAGCAAGTAAGGCCGGTTAAGAATGTTATCGTGATGATCTCCGACGGAACGTCCGTTGGCGTATATTCTGCTGCACGTTGGTATAAAATGTACAATCGACTTGGCGAGTCGTTGCATGTCGATCCTTACATGACGGGCACGGTTACTACCTTTTCGTCCAATGCCCCCATTGGCGACTCGGCCCCTACCAGCTCGGCTTACGCAACCGGTGTTCTTCAGCAATCGGGCAATGTGGCCATTCATCCCGAGGCCGATCCCGGAAAAGATATTTATCCCGTCGATACGTCGCGAACCTATCAACCCGCGGCCACCATTCTCGAAGCATCGCGCATAGAAAAAGCAAAGGCGACGGGATTGGTGGTTACCTGCGAATTTCCCCATGCTACACCCGCCGATTTTTCGGCCCATTATTACAATCGGGGAAACTATAAAGCCCTTGCGCCGCAAATAGCCTATCAAAATCTTGATGTGATGTTTGGCGGAGGGACCGGCATATTGACCGACGATATCCGGCAGCACTTCAACCATAACGGTACAACGTTGATCGAGAACGATAAGCAGGCACTGATGAACTATTCGGGAAAGGGAAAGGTATGGGCGCTTTTCGGCGAAAAAGCACTTCCTTACGATTTGGACAGAAATCCCGATGAAGTGCCGTCGCTTGCCGAGATGACGGAAAAAGCATTGGAAATCTTGTCGAAACAGGAGAACGGTTTTTTTCTGATGGTGGAAGGCAGCCAGGTCGATTGGGCAGCCCATGCCAACGATCCGGTGGGTATCATTACCGAATTTCTTGCTTTTGATGAAGCAGTGGGGAAAGTGATGGATTTTGCCCGCAGCAACGGCGAAACGGCGGTAATCGTTCTTGCCGATCACGGCAACAGCGGCTTCACTATTGGTTCTTCCCGTTGTAAAGGGTACGACAGGTTATCGCTTGCCGAACTGTTTTCGACCGTTTCGCAATGCAAGCTCACCGCCTCGGGGATCGAGGCCGTATTGGTAAATACACGACCTGAAAACGTGAAAGGCGAATTCAAGAAATACACCGGTATCGATTTGACGGACGAGGAGGTTGAGATGCTGCTCTCGTCAAAAAACTATAAGGCGGACGATTACACGCAGGTAAAAAACAGCAACAACATGTTGAACAACATTGTGAATATCCTGAATGCGCACATGTGTTTCGGTTTCACTACGGGCGGACATACGGGCGAAGAGGTGTTGCTCTCGGCTTACCATCCTTTTGGCGACGTTCCCCGCGGTCATCTCCGCAATCTTGACGTGAATGCCTATCTGGTTGAGGTTTCGGGATTGACCACCCCGTTGCACGAACTCTCCGACCGCATTTTTGCCAAGCATACTGCTGTTTTTTCGGGAATGAACTATACGATCGATAGTCGCGATCCCGATTTCCCTGTCCTGAAAGTGAAGAAAGGGAAAAACACGCTGGAGATAAAAGCTTTTTCGTCGGTAGCCCGGTTAAACGGCAAGCCTTTCGATATAGGGTCGGTCGTGGTGTATATCGATAAAAATCGCACTTTCTATCTTCCGCAAGATCTTGCCAAGAAGCTGTAAATTCGAAGGAGAATTATCGTAATGATTATTATGCAGGGAAAAACGCACTTTACATAGAAAAATCAGGGAGAGGATTAAATCTTGCCTTTGGTACGTTTTCATGTATTTTTTTGGCAATTTATCGGCAGTTTGTATCGATCAAAAAACTTGCTTTTGTGTTGAAATATGAAAAATAAAAACGTATCTTTGCATCTTCAAAAAAGAAGAGCGACTCCGTAGCTCAGTTGGTAGAGCAATTGACTCTTAATCAATGGGTCGAGGGTTCGAGCCCCTCCGGGGTCACCTGAAAA
>ENA-UOYA01000777-UOYA01000777.1-activated-sludge-metagenome-genome-assembly--contig:-NODE-777-length-38052-cov-5.587125_pt1 | contig 38052 bp, 33 predicted proteins | sample MGYA00238163_ERZ764804 | MGnify/ENA primary metagenome ERZ764804 (study PRJEB28919, sample SAMN05720223) | activated sludge metagenome | isolation source: Anaerobic digester | place: Hong Kong...
AATATCCTTCGGCTTCTTCATCTCAAGATTCTGAATAATATAGGCGGTGGTAAGCCCGGTCCTTATTACATCCTCCACAACGAGCACGCGTTTGCCGGTAATATCAATATCGATATCCTTGATAATTCTTACCACGCCTGTGCGGGAAGTCGTGTCCGGAATATTTGAGAAGCCTATCATGTCAAGCTTAAGCGGCAGATCAATAGATCTTGTAAGATCCGCAAGGAAATACATCGAGCCTCTGATAACTCCGATAACAACGAGTTCGTCACCCTCGTAATCCTTTTGAATCTGATTCCCGAGTTCTTTTACTCTCGCCCGTATAGTCTCTTCATCGTAAATTACCTTCAATGTTCCCAAAGCTCTCGGAAGATTGTCCATACCTGCTCCTTATATAATACTAACCGCCGAAAAGCCTCAGCCGCTCGACAAGTTCCTGGAAATCCCTCTTGTAAACAATCCTGATATTCGTTCCCGGATACAGTTCCCTCACCCGCTTCATCTTCTTGTTCTTCTTAGTAACGTACTTCTGTTCCATAGTCGTAAGCTCCAGATATAACTGAAAATGCGGGAGGTAGAAATCCGGAGAAATCGCCATTGTGACATTGCCTTCGTCATCCCACTCAACAGGAAACGTCGTCGGTTCGTAAAGCCATTCTATATTGTAAAGATTAAGAATCTGCGCAAATTCCTCTTCGGTATCGTTCTTGAACGACACAGTCTTTGTCTGATGATCGACTGTTCCCGCAAAATCGTTTCCGGCCGCAAGCCTTGCCCTGATATCGTGTTTGCGAGCAAGCTCGGCAATCGAATCCACGCACTCGTCGACACTGAGCCGATCGGTATTGATAATCATATCGTAGATGGAAGAATCAGCAATGTCCTTGCCGAACAGAGTCTGAACAAAACGCTTATGCTTACGGTCTCCCATCATAAGTGCTTCCCGCGCCTGAACGTCGCTAATATGATATCGCCTTGAAACTGACTTCTCCCTGACCTTGTCGCTTGCGGTGACTCTTATATGAACAGCACCGGGAAAATTATCCAGAATAATACAGCCGCCCATGCCAAGGACGATAAGATTACTGTCAGCAGAATCTGAAGCCAGCTGCCTGATACGTTCCACAAGAACATCGGCGTATGTTCTGTCACTTTTTCCTATGGGGTTTGTGAAAAACTTGGCGCTCTCATTAAGCCTCGCTACCGTACCATCCTTTAAATTTCCATAGAAATTATCCAGAGCATACTGGCGCGATATGACCTGCGTCTCAAGCCTTATTGCAAGACCGTTCGCAATCTCATCCCCAAGACTTCCATTCTGCCGTGAAATGGTAATTATCGCCATCAATAAGCCCTCCGCGATATCAGCTTATTTAATTATATCTTAATCTGCCGGAAATTTACCGTTGACATTAATAATTTGTTTAGTTATAATTTTTCGTGCTGATGAGCCATTGTGCAAATGCCAACTTAGCTCAGCTGGTAGAGCAGCTGATTTGTAATCAGCAGGTCGTGGGTTCGAGTCCCACAATTGGCTCCAGCATATAAGCCTCGTAACTTAGCGGTTGCGGGGCTTTTTTTTTGCTTCTGTGTTTCTTTTGAACACCGTTTACGCTTTAATATCACAATTATATGGAACTGTAACGGTCAGAACAAAGCCCGCAGCAAAACCAATTCCGCAGCCGATTACCAGCGGGATAAAACCATGCCCCAGATATATAGGAAGTGTCACCAGACTCGGAAAAGAGAAAGCTATCGCATGACTTCCGAAATAACCCGCAATCGCTCCGCCTATCGCCCCTCCGATGCTTCCGGCTGCAAGCGGCCATTTACGGGGAAGATTAACTGCGAAAATTGATGGTTGCGTTATTCCTCCGACCATTGCGCTTACTACGGCTGAGATACATGTTGCTTTGAACTTCTTGTCACGGCTTTTGAAAAACACCGCGAGTGAAGCTCCGGCCTGACCGAACGGCGCGGCCGCCATTACCGCAAGAATTGTATCGCTTCCGGTCAGTGCTATATTGTTCATAGACACAAGAAGCAGCGGCCACTGAAGACTGAAGATAACCATCGGCTGAACAAGACCGCCGAGCAGACCGCCGGCCGCAGCCGGCGACAGACTGTATAAGAACTCATAACAGGAAGAAATACGATTGCCGATCAGCGTTCCTGCCGGTCCAAAAATTCCAAGTTCAAGCAGACCGCCGACAAGAATACAGATTATCGGTTTGAAGAACCCTCTGACAATCTCCGGAATAATTCTGTCAGATGCTTTCTCGACATAACCGATTATCCAGACAGTCAGAATAACAGGTATGCAGCTTGACTGATAGGTTGCACCTATCAGCGGAATGCCGAAGAACCGGATTGTCTGCCCGCTCTCAAGAATGGTATTAATCGCAGGATACAGCGAAAGGCAGGCGAGCGCGGTTGCGATAAATTTATCAGTCTTGAATGTCGCCGCGGAAGTAAGTCCCACAAAGACCGGGAAAAAGAAGAAAACAGTGTCGGCCATAGCATTGAGAACAAGATATGTCCCTCCGTTCTCTGACAGAACCGATGTCATGACAAGCACTGCAAGAAGGCCTTTAAGCAGACCGGCACCGCTTAACACATCACATATCGGCATAAAGATTCCCGACAATATATCTATGAACGATGTGCCTGATTTTATTCTTTTTTTGTTTGAAGTCTCTGCCATAAACGAGCTCTCCTTAAGTTGATACCGAGCGAAGTATATCACAAGGGAAACCTTAAATTTCAGTATTCAATCAAATGTTACAATTGCAACTGAATTGCGCTGAAAGCAGCAGAAAATCTGCATAAAAAAATCCCGTTGAGGTTAGTCAACGGGATTCTTAAATTTGCTCCAACGAACCAAAAATTCACTTGTTCCGTTCCATCGTCCAGACCCTTTGCTGCCAACCCGAGCTCTAAGTGACATCGTTACAACTAACTGACTGCTGCAACTATCGCCACACCGTGCAACTCATGTTTCCATTCGCCGAACGTTACTGCTGACCGACTATCCGCTCCGTCCTACTCTCACGGGTATGACTTGCCGCCGTCGCATTTGTATCGACTACTCGTTATGCACGAACCGGTGTATTAATCAGCTGCACCTTCGGTTCCTCTCTGTCGGCGGTGACATCTCACTCGCACGCGATCCGATGACCGAATCAACTAATTGTTACAACCCTGCGACTTGTATACGAATCTTCTGTACCTTCAATCGCCTGCTCGTCTTCCCTTGGTATCCTGACCTTCAACTTCGTAATCTGCCTACGGTTATTGCCATCGGCTTCGTCTCTTCGGCTTCGCCACAAGCTTTGCCGGCTCTGGTTCTTCCCTGCGTTGTATTGTCTCACCTTGGGCGGTCTGCCTTGGAATCCGGTTTATGTTGCTTCCGTATTCCTTGGAGCTACCTTAATGATACTTGCACACCTTTTTTTATACAATGCAACGAAAAGACCAAATGAAAATCATTTCGTTGTGCAATTTGTCGGATTTGCACAAAGAAACTACGGTTATATACTTAAAGAGTTGGGGTTATTTCACAAATCAAAACAGTCCTGCAATGGATGTTATTCCGAAGGCAACAAGAAGGCTTCCTATAGTCATAATAACTCCTGCAATCAGTACTCCGAGAAGAACAGCAATTACGCTCTTTTTGAATCCGAAATCAAGAAGTGACGCTGCAAGGGTTCCGGTCCATGCGCCTGTTCCCGGCAAAGGTATTCCGACGAATATCATAAGTGCCACAAATACTCCGCGGCCTGCCTTCTCTGTAAGCTTTTTGCCGCCTTTCTCGCCTTTCTCAAGACACCATGTGAAGAACTTCCCGATGTATTTCTTATTGGCACCCCATACAAGAATCTTCCTTGCAAACAGGTATATGAACGGCACCGGAATCATATTTCCGACGACTGCAACTGCCAGTGTGATATACTGGTTGAGTTCCATTGATACGCCATAAGGAACGGCACCTCGCAATTCTATAATCGGAACCATCGAGATAAAAAACACTATAAGATACTTTGTAAATACAGACATAATGACTCTCCCCTTTAAATATGTGTTAATTATTACATAAATCTTTTCATGTGTCCTTTGTTATAATTGTTAAAATATGTGTTTGGGAGATAAAGTATTATGTTCACAACAATGGAAGAACTTCTTATTACCGCTCTCGGAGATAATTCATTATCTCATTTATTGTTCTGCGTTATCATTATTTCCATATCCGCATTATCCGCGTTCATAATAAGGGGCGTGGCCAGCCTGGTATCAGATATTCTTTCGAAGAAGTCGCATTTGGAATCAGTACGTCTGATGGGCAGATTTGCACGAAGGCGCAATCTGCCGCAGAAAGTCGCAATATTCTCTTTCTTTTACTTTATTTCACAGCTCGCCGGCTATCTGTATTCATTTGCCAGGTTTGCCGGAGCTGTCAGCCTGTATGCAATGCTCCTTATGACAACGATAATCTGCGCCTGCGCAATCGATGTATTCGGCGACTGCTACTCGCTCAAGCCGATAGCGAAAAAGCGTTCAATCAAAGGCATTCTCCAGGTAATCAAGATTTTTCTGTTCGTTGTTTTCGCGACAATTGCGATATCAGTACTGATTGGACAGAATCCGCTTGTTCTCATATCGGGAATGTCCGCATTCGCGGCAATCCTCGCAATTGTTTTCAAAGATCCGCTGCTCGGACTTGTGTCAGGAATCCAGATTACCGCTGACGATCTGCTGCATATAGGCGACTGGGTGAGCATACCTTCAATGCATGTGGAAGGCTCCATAACCGATATTTCGCTTATTTCCGTTCGCATAACATGTTTCGACAACACTGTAAGCGTGGTACCGGCATATACTTTTCTGTCAGCGCCGTTTACCAACTTCAGGCAGGCCATTGCAGGCGACAAGAGACAGTTCACCGCAGTAATAAACATAGATGCTACAACATTAAGACAGCTCAGCAGTGAAGAAGCGTCAGCACTGATTGAAAGCCACAAGGAATTATCTGATTTGTCCGGAACAATCAGCAGCGGAAGCACGACAAATCTCTGTCTGTACCGCCATTTCCTCGCAGGACTGTTCAGGGAAAGCGGCCACACCAGAGAAGATTATCCTGTCATAGTATCGACAGGGAATTCCGAAGGACGCGGCATTCCTGTCAGCATGGTATTCACAACCGATATGGGAAATTACAGCGAATACATAGAATTTGCTTCTCAGACAACGGAGCTGGCACTCGTCGCCATGGAAGAATTCGGTCTCAGCGCATTCCAGGAAAAGACTTCGGATAAGACTTCGGCAAAGATTTAAACGGCAACATCTTCGCCGTCAAGAAAGCGAACTATCTCATCGCGCATATGGTACATCTTCTGCACAGAATTCTCGAGAAAATAATAGTGGAAGACATATGCCACCGTAAGACAGAAGAAAAGCAGCACAAGCACGGCACTCATAAGAAGGCAGTCCGCAGGAAGAATAAACAGACAGAATATCTCAAAGAGCAGAAACAGGGCGAAGAAAAACGTCACTACCAGATGTATGAAGCGTTCATGCTGGAAAAAAGCTATCTTCGTCTCAAACTCACCGAGAACTCTGCGCGTGCGTTCTTCCGGCGCGCTCTTCATCTCCGAATCGATGTATCCGCGAACCTTGTTCATCGTCGCCTGCATATATTCTTTCATAGTCTGAACCTCCTGTTTATGTAATTGACAACCTCCCGCTTATTCGCGGTCCACAAAGGCGCCAGCAGAAGACTCTTCGGTCCGTCGCCCGTAAGTCTGTGAACCACAACACCGGGTGGCAGAAGCGCCAGTGCTTTTGCAACAATTTCAAAATACTCCTCGCGTTCCAAAACTGCAACAGAACCCGCCTTCCATAGTTTTGCAAGCTCAGTACCTTCAAGAACGTAGAGACATGTGAATTTTATGCCGTCCGTTCCGCAATCACAGGCATATGATACCGTCGACAGCATCTGTTCTTCAGTCTCTCCCGGGAGTCCGAAAATAACGTGCGTTATAACATTCGCCCCGATTGAATGAAGACGTTCCACCGCCTCACCGTATATTGAAGTCGCATAACAGCGGTTAATAACAGAAGCTGTCCTGTCAGAAGAAGTCTGAAGTCCGAGTTCTACAAACAGCGGAATTCCACGCGCGCAGTCAGCAAGAACTTCAATTATTCCGTCTGAAAGACAGTCTGGTCTTGTTGCCACGGACAGAGCCTCAACCTTCGGATGCTTGGAAGCTTCTTTAAGAACATTTCTCAAATAAGCCGGTTCGCAATAAGTATTGGTGTTGCTCTGAAAGTATGCTATATATCCGGCGTTATGCCCCGCTTTGTTCGCAACGCGGGCAATAGCCCTGTCAATCTGAACTGTTACACAAGGAGCTTCGCGCACCGCAAATTCTCCGGAACCGCCTGCCGAGCAGAAAATGCATCCGCCTGTGCCCTTCGTGCCGTCACGGTTCGGGCATGTTACATTGAGACTTATCGAAGCCTTGTACATCTTATGTCCGAACCTGTCTTTGTAATACTGATTGGCCGTTATCATATCATCAATTCATCTCCCTTGGGATGGAACGGATCTTCCGGAGCGGAAAAACGGCAGCCTTCATGATTGTTACCGTCAGTTATGTTTCCTCTGACTTCAGCCGCGCTCTTTATTACCCCCGGCCCGTATCGTTTATTTATAGAATCCATCAGTTTCCCTATTGTCTCGTCGCGAGTCCTTGCTTTCTCATCGCTGAACATTGACAGCTGGACACCGCTTGATGCCTCAATCACCTTGGAACAACGCACGCCGACGCTTCTGACGCCCTTGCTCCAGTCATATGACTCTTTGAACAGTTCCATTGCATTATCGTATATTATGCGTTCACTGTCAGTCGGTTCATATAGAATTCTCTGATGTTCATAGATATGCAGATCCCTGTCACGAACGGTAATCTGAATAACAGTTCCTCTTAATCCATGGGCACGAAGCCTGCTCGCGACGCTTCCCGCAAGCATATGCATGGTCTTCTCAATCGCAGCATTGGATGTCATATCCACAGCGGTTGTCGTCGAATTGCCGACGGATTTAATCTCGCGCGATGCCGATGCAGCGGCGACAGGCGAATCATCAAGACCGTTTGCATAACGCCAGAGCATAATTCCCTGTCTGCCAAGATACTGCACAATGTAATCAGAATTACATCCGGCAAGCTCGCCTATGGTTCTGACGTTGATTTTCTTCAGCATTGCGGAAGTACGCTTCCCGACATAAAGCATATCCTCAGCCGGAAGCCCCCAGACAATATCCTTCCATGAATCCTCACGGAAAACCGTCGTCGCGTCAGGCTTTCTGTAATCACTTCCGAGCTTCGCGAAAACTTTGTTGAAACTTATTCCTACAGAACAAGTCAGCCTGAACTCATCCCTGACTCTGCGCCTGATAGTTGAGGCCAGAGCCTCTGCTTCATCATAATCCGATACTATGCCGGTCATGTCCAGCCAGCACTCGTCAAGTCCGAACGGCTCAACTCTGTCCGTATATTCGCCATACATTGCGCGAAGCCGTCCAGAATAAAATACGTATTTCTCATGGTGCGCCGGGAGTGTCACAAGATCCGGACACTTGGCTTTTGCCTGCCATATTGCTTCGGCGGTCGAGACGCCGCAATGCTTCGCTTTCTCATTTTTGGCAAGGACAATTCCGTGTCGGGATTCTCTGTCTCCGACGACAGCCATAGGAACATAGCGGCATTCCGGATGATATATCATCTCTACCGAAGCGAAATAGCAATTCTGATCAATGTGAAATATGATTCTGTTCATGGTGCTATGGTAGCACAAAAAGAACATATTTTCGAGTATCGCACATTGAACTCCGGGATTTGATATTAGTGATAAAAAATTTACATTCTGCACTTTTAATATTGTAAACCTTAGTTTATACTTTATCTGTAAATGGTAGATAATCAAGTAAGTAATAAATCCAAAATCAAAACGGAGGACATTAAAATGGCAAAACAAAAAATTCTGATTGTAGACGACGACAACGACATCCTCACACTCAACAGAGACTTTCTCATTGGCGAAGGCTATGAAGTCTCTACCGCAACGTCCTGCGCAGAGGCGCTTGACAAGGTTCAGCTTCACAATTTCGGCTGCCTTGTACTTGACGTAATGCTCCCGGACGGAAGCGCTTTCGATCTTGCACCAAAACTCAAGCAGTACACAGATTCGCCTATCATTTTCCTTACTGCGAAGGATCAGCAGGAAGACGTCATAAAAGGATTCAATGTGGGTGCAGATGATTACATCACAAAGCCTTATTCTCTTCCTGAACTCAGCCTCAGAATCAACGTGCACATCAAGCGCAACATGAAGAGCGAGGGATTCCTTGTTGAATATCCGCCGCTTTCAATCAACATAAAGACACGTGAGGTAACACTCAAAGAGAAGTCGCTCCACCTCACAAACCGTGAGTTCGATATTCTCTGCCTCCTCGCTGAGACACCGAATGTCATCGTGCCTTTCACAAGAATTTATTCTCACGTTTGGGGAGATGATTCACCGTGCGACAACCATCTCGTAATGGTAAACATCTCTTATCTGCGTAAGAAGATGGAGAAGGTCGCACCTGAGATTACTTTCGTAAAGACAGAGTGGGGTATCGGATACTCATTCGCATATCCGCCGGTCAAGAACAGTCTCACAACCCAGTATTAATCATCGTAATACAAAACAACGGGTGCCCCGGCAGACAGAGTCTATCCGGGGCATTCGTTATTTATTTCGAAGTAACAGAACATAGAATGTGAAAAGAGAGTAATCCTGTGATTTATAAACCTCATATAAACAGAGTCAAAGCCGACAAAATAAACGGAGACGCTCCGTTCTCGCGCAATCTGGCTCTCTTTCTGGTTTTCGCTGTTCTGTTGTTTGTTATGATGCTTCTAGTCCGCAACCTTAACGACGCAGGGAAAGGCAGCCCGGTTTATAACGGCACAACCGGAAGCTTTTTTCTGGGACCCGAACTCACAAGCAATGAGTCCTCAAGCACCTACATAGCAAACAATTGGATTTACGTTCCGAACATAACCTCTGAAGACGTTAAGAACGGCAATATCACAATCAATAACTATAAGAATTATACCTACGCATCCGATGTCACGATACAAAACACCTGGAACGGCTGGTTCGACTACGACAACAACGCGCAATGGCACAACAGGGATGACGATTTCAAATACAAATCATTCGAGATGCCGGATGGCGAGGAAACCTATTCATCAGCCTATATAGCACATTTTGACTGCACACAGCCTCTCGACTACGTCTATCTTACTTTCCACAATATGAACGGCATAGCCAGAATATACTGCAACGGCAACTATGCCGGATCCATAGGTGTGAACTCATCCAAATACATCAACACCAATGCATTCTCAGACTACTGCCTGTTATGGCCTAAGAACGGGAGAATTGATCTGTTCATTGTTGTAACCTGCAGTGACAAAGTCACAAACCCCGGCATTCTCTCCTACCCGATAATCGAGAACGGCGCTGCAAGCGACATGAGAATTTCTCTCAGTGCCGGGCATTTTGCGATTGTGTTTGTGCTGTTTATAATCGGAATTTTCGGCGGTGCGTATCTTATTGTCAACTCAAGCAAATCAAAGCGGATGTTTGCTGTTTTCATTGCAAATCTGTTTTGCTTCATACTGTATTACCTTGTTGACTGCCGGTTTCTGTCGATGTATTCGCATACACGCGCGGATATGCGATTCATCCTGATAGTAGTTTCCGCGGCAGTGGCTTATTCAATGAATTCATGCTTTACCGACGGGATAAAGAAAAGAAACAACAGCCACATACTTAAGCATGACCGGTACATCGTCGATGCTTTGGGTGCAGCGCTTCTTATATTCTACTTTCTGATGGACACTTTCGGAAGTCACCTTACTTCGCTGTTTCCTGCATTGCTGTACGGGCTTGTCGTCATGCTTATATCGCTCGTAAAGACAGTATTGCGCTACTTCAACGAGCGAAGCAACACGCTGACAATTCTGCTTTGCTACACTTATTTCGTCTACCTTATCTTTATATCAATTCTGATGGACAGCATTGTTGTCTATATGCTTCCTAACTACAGCTTTATTTTCGTAATTGCGGTAATTGTCGCAGAGATTACCTTCCTTACTGAATTCATCAGACAACAGCGGCAGCTGACAAAGAGTGCAGCTACACTCAAGCGTCAGGTACGGGAGAAGACAGTTTTCATCTCAGAGATTAACCGCGACCTCGTCGAGAATAACAAGAAACTTGTTGAAGGCGAACTCGCACGCAAGAATGTGCTGTCCAACGTGTCTCACGACTTAAGAACGCCTATTACCGCCATACGAGGATATGCCGAGCTTCTGCTGTCTTCAGGGAAAGATATGCCGGATGCGCAGATAATATCTTATCTCACAAACATAGTAAAACGTTCGGAACAGATGGAACGCATAGTCTCGGATATCATTGAACTTACACGAATGGAAGCAAACAATGCGGAGTTCCAGTTTACAAACATATCTATGTCAGAGATGCTGGACGAACTTGTTACCATGTACTCTCTTGATTTGGAGGAGAGTACAAAGCACATAGAGCTTGAGATTCCTAACGACGACTTGCTTATTGTCAAAGCTGATCCGAAGAAGATATCGCGCGTCTTTGAGAATCTTATTTCAAACGCAATCAATTACACTGAAGGCGAAGCAAGAATAGTCGTCCGGGCGTGGCGTTCAAACGGCAACATGGCTTTGTCCGAGCAGCAGGTGCATATCAGCGTTTCAGACAACGGTATCGGTATTCCGGCAGAAGAAGTTGGAAAGATTTTCGACCGCTTCTATCGCGCCAAAAATTCCGGGATAAACATTAAAGGAACCGGTCTCGGGCTTGCCATAGTAAAGCTGATTTGCGACCGCCACAATGCGAAGATAATGGTTACGAGCGAAATCGGCAAAGGCACCACATTTGAGATTATTATGCCGGCGGTAAACTGACCTGTAATCCGACCTGTAAATCTGACCTATACTGAAATCCTATACAAAGCAACTACAAAGGCGCGCTCTCCATACGGAAAACGCGCCTTTCAATGTTTTATCCCTGTCATTCAGGCATATCCTAAAGACTGTGAATCAGCCCTTTGTCTGCAGATAGTTGTTAATCTCCTCAAGGAGCGTGTCGCAATCCATTCCATGAACGATGCAGGCTTCCTCAATTGTCTCGCCTGAAGCAAGAGCGCATCCGAGGCAGTGAAGGCCTGCAGACATCAGAATCGGAGCGATGCCCTCATCCTGATAAACGATATCACCTACAATGGTATCTTTTGTAACTATCATAAAAAAATCCTCCTGATTACTTTTCTAACATCAAAAGAATACACCAAGACCTATCAAACCTCAACATGTACATTCACATGCAGTCCTCATCATGAGTCATTGCCGCTGTTTACCCTTGCACTTATCCCCGTCATCAGCGTTCTCATGGCATTGCGACTTCCGGACTCACCAAGATTACTTCGCTTGAGCGCGTAACGTACATCACGCTCGACCTGACTGAAGTTCATCATGTATTTACCTGCGGACTCGATATAGACTGTCTTCATGTTGATCGGAACATCCGCCCCGGTATAAATCAGATGCTTTATCGCATCATAAATCATGACTGAGCCGATGTGTTTGAAATCAAGTCCATGCTCGCGAAAAACAGCCTTGGCACATGAATCATAATAATCATCATTCCGGTCATCCGGCAAAGACTGCTCTGCAACAATAGTTGAGACTTTCCTGCTTGCACTGAGCCGGTCATGTCTTCCGTCAACTATATAATGCAGAACTCCGTCACCATCTCTTATTCCGATAATCCCGTTCTTGCACAGATAACCGTTAATATTCTCAAGCAGGCTGTAATCACTGCAAACGATATTCATCTCAATCTGTGTATTAACCCGATTCATAAGAATCCTGTCCGCCATAATCCATCACCTCCGATAAAAATTAGTCTACAACCCTGCCCGGCAAAAATGTCGGTGATGTTATCAGATTTGGATTATTTGCTCTCTGTGTGAGACTGAAAATCGATTTCTGAGACTTGCCGGTACCGCTCAGACGTATTTAATTGCCGCTGTCCGGGGCATCATGAGTAATCGCTGAAGTTTCATCATCAAGTCTGGTTATCTCAATCGTGTAGTGAGAATACTGGGTGTTTTTTATTCTTACCTCTTCCCCTGCTTCCAGACTGTTGCGAAGCGGATTCATATAGTAACAGACACCATCGATGACAAAATAATTCTTCAATAAAGAAACATCTGTCACCACTCCCGTGTATGAGTAATAATTGGAATTTATCACACTGTTGAAATCCAGAAGCCTCGGTCCCGCGAAGAAATATCCCCAGAATATCGCAAGTATCGCGAAAAACACCGGGAGAAAATATCCCGTCGCGTACTTCGTCTTATGTTTGCGATTCCGCTGTGTACAAAGACACATCATGAAAACAAGAAACAAGATCATGATTATATGGACCAAAAGATTAGCAATAAAATAGCGCATCAGTCATCATCCTCATCCTTCGTTGCGATCGGAATCAAAATATCTGCGCACAGGTCGTGCGCTTCAACCGGTATTGCCGAATACATCTGGAAGTCATAACAGAACGCGACGAGCAATGTCTTTGCATCCCCGAAAAAACGATCGTAATATCCGCCGCCCTGACCGAGTCTGTATCCTTCATCATTATAGGCAACTCCCGGAATCACGGCAATATCTATGTCTTCCTTCATAACTACACCGGCATCGCTTCGAGGCTGCAGTATGCCGAACTCTCCGCGCTCGAACAGTCCGTCATCAAGGCTTGCACAATCACAGAAGGTCATTCTGCCGCCTGCAATCCTCGGAAAACAGCACTTTATTCCTTTCCTCATGAAGTACTTTGCCAGCGCGTCAACCGGTACCTCACCTTTGGAAGAACGGTACAGTGCAATTCGTCCTGCCTTCTCAAGTCTGCCGGTCAGTTCTGCGTCATCTATCGACATAAAATAGTCAGGCAATGCCTCGCGAAGATCCCGAATGAAGCCATCATCAAGCTGCGCGCGCCTTTCCCTTATCTGCTGTCTTATCATCTGCTTCTCTTCGGCTATGCTCATGTCTGGGCCTCCCCTTCTATCATTGCGTCAAGCTCCGCCATACCGATAGTCCTGACTCCGAGCTCCGCAGCCTTGCGGGCCTTTGAGCCTGCGGCATCACCCATAAGCAGCAGTGATGTTTTCCCGGATACAGAAGCTACAACCTTGCCGCCGTTATGTTCTATCTTTGCCGCCACATCATCTCTTGATACGCCGGGAAACGTTCCCGTTATACATATGGCAAGTCCCGCAAGTCTGTCAGTAGCAGTTATATCCGTTACTGCCTCAAATGCCAGCCCGGCTTCTTCAAGCCTGGAAAGAAGTTCACGGTTGCCTTCGTCGCGGAAAAAATTATAAATGGCGGTCGCGGAAGTCTCCGCTATGTCTTCTGTCATGACCAGTTCTTCAACTGTAGCTGCGCTGACTTTACCGATTGACCCGAACTGTGCGATAAGCTCTTTGGCGGTTGCTTTGCCGACACCAGGAATGCCGAGTCCAGCGAGAATCTTCTGAGCGGGAGCTGTTCTTCGCGCAAGCTCTATTGCGTCAAGAAGTTTGTCTGTATTCTTTGCAAGACCTATGACCTTCTGCTCAATCAGTTCTTCCCGTCTTGCGCCAAGCGAAAAGATATCTCCTATGTCCTTCAGATATCCGAGACTGACGAGCTTTCTGATGTACTCGCTGCCAAATCCCTTTATATCCATGCAGTCGCGCGAAACAAAATTCACAATGCGGTTAACCACTGTACCCGGACACTGAAGATTCACGCACTTATAACAGGAATTACAGTCGGCGTCGCCGCCTTCACGGATGAGACTGTGACCGCAAACCGGGCAGACCTGCGGCATCTGATAAAGCTTCCAGTCTGCCGGACGCATTCCGCGGACCACTCCATTGACCTTTGGAATAATCTCGCCGGACTTATATACCAGAATCGTATCTCCTATGCCGAGTCCGAGCTGATTGATATAGGCCTGATTATGAAGTGTCGCACGCGATACCTTCGTTCCGCACAGACTAATCGGGTCAAATACTGCAACAGGCGTTACCCTTCCGGTCCTTCCGGTGTTGACTTCAACTGACCTGAGTATTGTCGTCTTGACCTCCGGCGGATACTTATATGCTATGGCCCAGCGAGGAAACTTAATCGTGTTTCCGAGAGTATCTCTCTCAGAAATATTGTTGATTTTTACAACCGCGCCGTCAATATCGTACGCAAGCTCGCCTCGTGCCTCACCGATTCTCGTGATGGCATCCCATACCTCATCCGCGGTTTTACACTTATAGTATTTCTCGATGACCTTGACACCGTTGCGCTTAAGGTATTCATAGCCGTCGAGATGCGTCCTGAACGTAACTCCGCGCGTCTCCTGAACGTTGAAGACAAACATCGACAGCTGACGTTCCTTTGTTATCCTCGTGTCAATCTGCCTGAGCGTTCCGGCAGCGCAGTTACGAGGATTGGCAAAGGTCTTCTTCCCCTCTTCTTCCGCGACCTCATTGACTCTGGCAAACGCATCGCGCGTCATATAGACTTCGCCGCGGATCTCGATATAAGGCACCGGCTCCCTCATTCTTCGAACAACGTCGGTAATCATCTTCGCGTTCATTGTGACATCTTCGCCCTCATTCGTGCCGTCACCCCGCGTAACGGCAAGCTTAAGCTCTCCGTCCTCGTAGCGCAGCGCCATCGACAGCCCGTCTATCTTGGTCTCAACAATGAACTCTGCTTCATCTCCGAACTGTTCCCTTACAGAAGACACGAATTCATCAACTTCAGAGCGTTCGAAAACATCCTGAAGACTCAGCATCGGCACATTGTGCTTCACCAGAACGCCCTTCTGTGCCTTCCAGCCGACACGTTGTGTCGGAGAATCATTAACAATCCAGTCGGGATGTTCATTCTCTATCTGTTTAAGCCGGCTGCTCATAACATCATATTCATAATCACTGATTTTCGGATTGTCTTCGTTATAATACAGTTCCGCATGATAGTTCAATTTATCGACAAGCCCGCGGTATTCCTCTTTTATCTTGTCTTCGTTATCGAATAACGACATCTGTCCGTTCATGCTTTACGTCCTCCTGTCGCACTGAAAACAATCGGAAGCGCCGCAACAACAGTAAAAAATACTCCCCAGACAATGCCGGGAACACCGAGCAGCCCTGCGAACGTTCCGACAATATCAAGCTCATTGTATCTCGTTATGTACAGCAGGCCGGCCAATGTACCGTTCAGAGACGACAGCGGTACGAACAGCGTAGCGGCTGTGAGCGCCACCGGAATACTGTAAACATAGAAATCAGTTATCCATACAAGCGGTTTGCCGAGTCTTAACAGATACACAAGCATAATGACCGCTACCGGCACAATCAATGCCACGGCATCGTTTACCTTGACTTCCGACTTTACTACTGTTCTTACGATGAACAGCACAAGTGAACCGGCCGCAATCGCGACAGGAATGTAATCGCCTATGCTGAGCAAAGAAACCTTCTGCAATATAAATGTCAGCAATATCAGCAAAAAACAGGTAAGTGCCGCGCAAACGACCGGCGGTATACCTGCCTGCAAAGCGATGAAATTAATAATCTTATTGATGTATCGCACAAAAATATGGAAGGGCTCCGCAACCGGAGTCCCCCACAAAAAAAGCATTATTAGGAAAACAATTCCCGCGCGCTCTTCACTTCTCATTACTTATACGTCCAGCTTTGAAAAATCTCCGTCTTCGAAGAAAGCCTTGAGTGTGCTGTACTCTTCAAAATCAAGTGAAATGCCTTTGCCAACCTTCTCGTGATTCGGACCCCAGTCACGAATATCAAGCTTAGGCTTACCGGCGTTCCACTTGACAATATTGACCTCGCGCTGCCAGCCCGACTTATTCTCCTTAAGAACACCAATCTGTTCAACAATCTCATAGGTTATCTCTGTCTTTGGCATAATTTACCACCCTCCGTTAATATATAATTTTATGTTGAGATTATAGCATACCAAACTCACATGTATATATTATAATTAATAAAAATAGGCATTTAAGGAGTATATTCGCAGTGAATCCCGTTCTGACAATCCTACTAATACTTTTGACATTCTGTGTAATTATCGGACTTTGGTCTCTGGTCGAACCCTTTATTCTCGATATCACTACAATCAGACTGAATCCTGCATCGAAGTGCTCAAAATTTGATTCCATTGCCGGCAAAGACAGCACACCCGGAATAAATACAAGAAATGTTCAATCGCGCGTTTTCTTCTTCTCGGATCTTCACGCCGAATTCTGCATGATATCATCCGCCAGACTGCTTAAGGCGATTGACAGAGCAAACAGAGACGGCGGTCTTGACGCTGTTATTTTCGGCGGCGACATAATCTCATGGACGCCGTTCAGGATAATGGGAATCCGCTACCTTAGACGCATAAGCGATGGCTGCCAACGTCTCGGAATCCCGTTTATCGGCGTTTCCGGCAATCATGATTGTCACATGACCGCAAAAGACATTGCCTCATGCGGGTTTATCAATCTTGAGACTCAGCCGTTTGCCATTCCGTCGCGATATAACAGCCGTACGACAGTATTCTCCGGTCTTGACGACTCCGGCAGAGAGTCGCGCACATGGTTACAGCAACCGTCGACCGCCGACGGATGTACCAATGTTCTCGTAGTTCATGACCCGGATGCACTGTTGCATTTCAGCAGCTACAAAGAAGGTTCTCAGGTCTTTGATTATGCTCTTGCAGGACATCTGCACGGCGGTCAGCTGAGACTTCCTTTCAACTTCGTTTTCAAAGTAATCCGTAAGGATGAACTTCCAATGACTGGCGTCATTGACGGTGTTTTCGCATACAAAGGAACTTCGGTATTTATCTCACGCGGCATCGGATGCGGAACGCTCCCGATAAGGTTTCTTTGCAGACCGGAAGCCAGCATAGTTGAGATCGGCTCTTCCGAGTAAAACTTTCGGACATGACAAGACAGCAGTCCCATGCTCGCCGCTCCTGTTGCTAATTGTCTAGGGTTTGTTGTACTAAAAAAGAGAACGGACTGTTCATCCATTCTCTTTAATCTTAGCGTCAAATCGGCAAATCGGAGTCTATGCCTATTCAGTACCTTCTGATATGTAGTGTTCCCTAATTCGTTTTCCCGGTTCCATTTGCTGTCTCTCTCCTTACACCAGACAAGTTAATATATCCCAAGGCGATTATCCATCAAATGTTCTTTACATCCGCTGTTTTGGGCATGTAAAAGATTTTACACACCAAAAAGCAGTCATCTTATCACAGCAATCTCTACTCAGTTTTAGTCTTCAGCTTATATTTCAAGACTGTTCTGATCCAGCAAAAATTCCTTAACACCTATCGTCTCATAACCATTATCATCACGACGCGGTTTCATGCTTTTTTCGACAATGATAATCTTTTTAAAAGAATCACTTACATTGTCAAAAGACTTCGTCTCCTGCCTATATTTCTCATTATCAGGAATAGCATATGCTGATTGAATATAGTATTTTTTACTGCCCATTGTAGCTATAAAATCAATTTCAAGCCATTTTCTTTTATCCTTACCATCGCTGTCTTTTTCTCTGCATTCTACTGCACCGACATCAACCCGATAACCCCTGAATCGAAGTTCGTTATAGATTATATTCTCCATAATATGTGTTTCTTCTATCTGCCTGAAGTTTAGTCTGGCATTTCTAAGTCCGATGTCCTCAAAATAAATCTTGTAAGGCGTCTCTATATACTTTTTCCCTTTGACATCATACCTTTTGACTCTTGTCAGCATAAATGCCTCTTCCATATGATCGATATATTTATCAACAGTATATGGAGCTGTCTTCTCCTGCTTCACAGTCCTGAATGTATCAGAGAGTTTTCTGGGATTGGTCAGTGTAGAAATCCCTGAAGCTATGATATCCAACAATTCACTGATCGCTTTATCAGACTGGAGATTATATCTTTTTATGATATCTCTGAGATAAATGTTCGCAAGCTGCGTGGTCAGATAATCTGCTTTCTGCTCCTCTGTTTTCATGAGTGCAACTGCAGGGAGTCCGCCATAGATCATATATTCACCAAAGGCTTCCTCTGTTGTTCCATCATAATTTGCTTCAAATTCCGAGAATGAAAGCGGAAGGACATGAATCTCATCACCACGGCCTTCAAACTCAGTAAGAATATCTTTTGATAAAAATCTTGAGTTACTTCCCGTTACGTATACATCAAAATATGACTTTCTGAGGAATCCATTCAAAACTGCCTCGAATGCTCCCAGATTCTGTACTTCATCCAGAAGCAGATAATAATCATGTTTGTCCTTTACCATCTCATTGATGTATAAAAGGAACTTCTCCGGGTCAACCTTTGCGGTATCACCTGCATTATCAAAGCGCAGTGGATCCTCTCCGATCTTTATCAGATCATCTGCAGAGTCAAATGCAAACTTTATAATATGATCTTCACTGACACCGGATTCCAGCAGATGATCATATAAAATATTATTCATAAGGTATGATTTCCCCGCTCTTCTAATGCCGGTAATTACCTTAATAAATCCATTATGTTCCCTGTCAATAAGGCGCTGCAGGTATATATCACGTTTAATCTCCATGGTGTCTCCTGTTTAATATTTTTGCCATATACGGCACTTCTGTTAAATGCATAATAGCATGAGATAAATTTAATAGCAATAATCGATTTAATATTTTTGCCGTGTGCGGCACTATTGTTAAATCTCTATGTCCTATTTCACCCGGTAATTACTGTACAAAATGCTCTTGGTCATGAACCCCGTTACTTTTCGCAAAACAAGTAAATCACCATACAAACCTGAACAGCAAAAAAACTGCCTCCGGTGCAACACCGGAGGCAGTCAATTGCATTTCTTTGCCAAAAGCATCCGGATAACCGGATAGTGCTTTACAACAGAAGAGTCAATCAGCCAAGCTCTGAGAAGTACTTGATTGTACGAACCATCTGGCTTGTGTATGAGTTCTCGTTATCATACCAAGAAACAACCTCAACCTGTGTCTTTCCGTCAGGAAGAGCGCTGCACATTGTCTGTGTAGCATCAAAGAGTGAACCATATCTCATACCAACGATATCGGAAGATACGATCTCATCTGTGTTGTATCCGAAAGACTCAGTAGCCTCAGCCTTCATCTGTGCGTTAACCTGATCAACTGTAACAGCCTTGTTAACTACAGCAAACAGAAGTGTTGTTGAACCTGTAGGTGTAGGTACACGCTGAGCAGCACCGATGAGCTTACCGTTAAGCTCAGGGATTACAAGGCCGATAGCCTTAGCTGCGCCTGTTGAGTTAGGAACGATATTAACCGCACCAGCTCTTGATCTTCTCTTGTCACCCTTTCTCTGCGGGCCATCAAGAATCATCTGATCGCCTGTGTAAGCGTGAATTGTACACATAATACCTGACTCGATGGAAGCCAGATCGTTAAGAGCCTTAGCCATAGGAGCGAGGCAGTTTGTTGTGCATGAAGCAGCAGAAATGATCTTGTCTTCCTTTGTAAGGATCTTATGGTTTACGTTGTAAACGATTGTAGGAAGATCATTGCCTGCAGGAGCAGAGATAACAACCTTCTTAGCGCCGGCATTGATATGAGCCTGAGCCTTAGCCTTTGATGTATAGAAGCCTGAGCACTCGAGAACTACGTCTACGTCAAGCTTACCCCAAGGGCAGTTGTTTGCATCCGGTTCCTTGTAGATCTTGATGGTCTTTCCCTTAACTGTGATTGTGCCAGCTTCGTCATCAGCTGTAACGAGATTCTCCTCGCCTACGCCAACATAACGACCCTGTGAAGAGTCATACTTAAGAAGATGAGCAAGCATTGAAGGTGTTGTAAGATCGTTGATAGCAACAACCTCATAGCCCTCAGCACCGAACATCTGTCTGAATGCAAGACGACCGATACGACCGAAACCGTTAATCGCAACTTTTACTGCCATATTATTTTCCTCCTAAAAATTCCCGTGAGCCGGGATAATTTACTGGTTGTGCATTAAGCACCGTCAAAATTCTACTCCACTTGGCTATGTTTTTCCACACGATTTTTGTAACGCATCTATAAATTAGTGGAAAAAATCGTATTTTAGCCGCATTTTCCGGGGAAACGATTTTTGTTTTATTTCGTTATCATCACGGCCTCTATATCTGACCGTCAGGCTTATATGCCTTAAGATTCGATGCAGCCTCCGCAGCTGTGATTTCTTTCCCTCCGTTATCAAGATCGATCATCGTATATCTGTCGCATCCCATCCCGAGTTCTTTCATATATGTCAGCTGACGAAGCCCGTGCCGTGATTCGATACGCTCCACAAGATCATGATTCTCTTCCGGCTTCATAGCGTAAACGATGTCAATGCAGGCCTGGTCAACGGCAAGTATATCTTCCGAAGACAGTATTCCTGCATTAGGTGTCACAACCGGCATTGCCGCCGTACCTTCACAGTCGCATGATACGCTCATATTTCGCATTATATTGACGTACGTTATCCTGCCATCAAAAAAATCCACTGTGGCTTTGCTTGATTCAGTCATTCGCTCCATGAACTCTTCTTTAGCAATATCCCACTGGTTGTTCTGTCCCGGAGTTGTATGTATCATGGCTTTACCGACTCTTCCGTCGGCACACCCGATTCCGATGTTCTTATTTGAGCCACCGAAACCGCCCTGAACATGGCCTTTAAAATGCGTCAGAACAACGAGAGAATCATACCCAGTCATATGCGACCCGACCGACATTTCCTTGAACCACTTGCCGTTCTTAACCGGCAGCATGACAGTCCCATCTGAATCCATAATATCAACAGGCATGAAAGTCCACCCGTTTATACCAAGTGTATCCCTGTGCTTCTCTGTGGTGTACCTGTCGCCTTCGTAATATGTGTTGGTCTCGACTATTGAAGAATCCGGAAGCCGCTGCTCCATAAGCTTTCTTACCCAGCTTCTCGGAATAATATTAGGACCGTGAGCTTCTCCCGTATGGAGCTTGACCGCGACTTTACCGCCGATACGGGAGCTTACACTGTCATACGCCTTAATAAGTCCATCAGCTGACAATTCCCGTGTAAAATAAACGACGGCCTTCCCGCCCTGTCTGTTCTCGTAAGGAATGTAACGATTGCCCGGAATTACCATAAAGTGCCTCCAATAACTCGCTCACGAATCTCGCACAAAACGGAAAACGCGCAAATCCGTGAGTACCAGATATATCTTGATTGCTTTCGGATATTCTAACACAACCGGGCGTCTCACGCAGATTAAAGGCAGGCTACAACTCTCTTGATATTAATACCCTGGTCTGCAAATTTCTGCTCAAATTCGGTGCGGACATTGTCAGGGTCATACTCACTGTTATGAAGATCCCTGGTAAGCTCCGTCAGAGTAAATCCACAGTGCCTGAATTCTTCGAGTGAGAAGTCGAAAAGTTCGTCGTTGTCAGTCTTGAAGCACAGCTTTGCGCCGGGCTTCATCATAACCTTGTATTTCTCAAGAAAATCCCTGTATGTCAGTCTTCTCTTGGGCTTGTTCTGCCTTGTCCACGGATCCGAGAAATTAAGATAAAGGCAATCAACCTCTTCTTCTCCGAAGTAATTCTCTATGAGCCCGGCATCACCGTTGATAAAAAATATATTTTTTAGTTCAAGATTACTGGCATTCTCCACAGCCGCCAGAGTAACAGAAGCGTCACGTTCCATCGCTATATACAGAATATCAGGATTACGCTGAGCCATCTGAGTACAGAATCTGCCCTTGCCGCATCCGATCTCAAGCCACAGCTTTGCATCGGGCGCGAAACCGCACGCCTGTCTCCATTTGCCTTTGTTAAGCATCGGTGCTTCAAACCAATATGCATGGCACCTGTCCATACGCGCCGGTATATTGCGCTTAGCTCTCATTCTACTCATAAACTTATCAGATAATCTTCTCCGTAAATTTGGTACCGCCAAGCACATGAAAGTGTGCGTGCATAACTGTCTGTCCGCCATCTTTGCCGCAGTTGTTTACAACGCGGAAGCCTGAATCAAGTGACTTAATCTCACACACCTTGTCAATTGCTGAAATCACCTCGCCCATATACATGCGGCCTTCCTCTGAATGCGACATATCGCGTATGTCATCAAAATGCTTCTTGGGAACAACAAGAACATGAACCGGAGCTGCCGGATTGATGTCGTTAAAACACAGAACCTTGTCGTTCTCGTAAACCTTGGCAGATGGTATCTTGCCAGCCACAATATCACAAAACAAGCACATAACTACTCTCCATCCTGATTACTTTATCTGAGATCTCAATACTTCTTCAGCTTTAGCAAGAGCCTCCGGGATTCTGGATGCATCCTTGCCGCCTGCCTGAGCCATATCCGGGCGTCCGCCACCGCCGCCGCCTGCAATCTTAGCAGCTTCACGGATTATGTTTCCGCAATGAGCACCGCAATCGACAGCAGATTTTGTAGCCATCGCGGTAAAAAGAACCTTGCCTTCTGAGCATGACGCAAGGAAAACAACTCCGTTGCCTATATTGTCTCGAATCTTGTCAGCCGTATCTCTTAATGCTGAAGCGTCGGAAGCATCACATGTTGAGATGACAGCCTTTATTCCACCTATCTCAATCGCCTTGGCTGCAGCATTCTCAGCAAAGGAACCTGCCTTCGCCTTCTCAATGTCAGCAATCTCCTTCTCGAGACTCTTAAGTTCACCGTGAAGTGCATTGATTCTCTCGACTATCTGTTCTCTGCCGCTCTTGAGAGCACCGCAAGCCTCATCAATGAGATCTCTGTCAGCTTTGCTCATCTCGTAGCACTTGGCTCCGGTAACAGCCTCAATACGCCTTGTGCCTGCCGCTATGCCTGCCTCAGAGACAATTCTGAACTGACCTATCTGGCCTGAAGACTTAAGGTGCGTGCCGCCGCAGAATTCCATATCAAACGGATTGTCAAAATCTCCGACAGATACTACTCTGACAACAGAACCGTATTTCTCACCGAAGAGCGCGGTAGCTCCAAGCTTCTGAGCATCCGATATTGCCATCTCTCTGGTAATTACGGGAATATCCTGTAATACAACATCATTTACAATGGCTTCGACTTTGGCAATCTCTTCTTTTGTCATTGCCTGGAAGTGGTTGAAATCAAATCTCAGTCTGTCGTCCGCTACAAGAGAACCTGCCTGCTCAACATGATTGCCGAGAACGCTCTTGAGTGCCGACTGCAGAATGTGCGTTGCGGTATGGTTACGGGCAATTGCCATTCTCATAGCCGCGTCAGTATTGATTCTGACCTGTGCGCCCTGTCTGACTGCACCTCTGGTAATCAGTAACTTATGCAAAAATTTGCCTGAATTATCTTTGTCAACCGATATGACAGAAGCTTCAAATCCGTCGCCTGTTATTACGCCGTTATCGTGAACCTGTCCGCCCATTGTTGCATATAGTGAAGTCTTATCAAAAACGGCGATTATCTCATCATTCTCAAACGCCTCTTCTTCCGGATACAGATTGCCTTCCTCATCAGCCTTGATGATATGAATAAGTTTGGCATCACATCCGAGTTCAGAATATCCGACAAACGTCGTTGCATTCTTATCGGCAACAACTTCAGCCGGAAGTTCTGTTCCGCCCCATGCCGTGTCATTGATAGCCTTAGTTGCCGCTCTTGCGGTATCCTTCTGATGCTTCATTGCAGCCTTGAATCCGTCTTCATCAACTGTCAGACCGTTGTCTGTCGCAATCTCCTTGGTAAGGTCAAGAGGAAAACCATATGTATCGTGGAGCTTAAATGCATCCTCTCCTGCAAGAACCGTTATGCCTGATGACTTGCACCCGGCAATCATCTGATTCAATATCTCGGTTCCGGCAGCTACTGTTCTTCCAAACGCCTGCTCCTCCTGTGCAATTATCTTCATGATGTAATCCTTGCGTGTAATAAGCTCAGGATATGCATCTTTATTTCTGTCGACTACGACCTCGGCAATTCTGACAAGGAAGCTGTCTTCTATTCCCAGAAGTCTGCCAAATCTCGCAGCTCTTCTCATAAGTCTTCTCAGAACGTAGCCCCTGCCTTCATTGGAAGGAAGAACGCCGTCGGAAATCATCATAGTTGATGACCTCATGTGATCCGTAATTACACGAATCGCCACATCATCGTCATGGTTTACGCCATATGTCTTGCCCGATATCTCGCATACAGTGTCAAGAATTTTGCGGACTGTATCAACCTCAAAAAGATTATCAACGCCCTGCATAACGCATGCAACACGTTCCAGGCCGGCACCGGTATCTATATTCTTCTGCTTCAACGGAAGATATGTTCCGTCTTCCTGTCTGTCGAACTGTGAGAAAACAAGATTCCAGATTTCAACAAACCTGTCGCACTCGCAACCGGGGCGGCATGTAGGTTTGCCGCAGCCGTAACGTTCTCCCCTGTCAAAATAAATCTCCGAACAGGGACCGCACGGACCTGTGCCATGCTCCCAGAAATTGTCTGCCTTGCCAAGTCTTGTGATTCGGTTCTCAGGAAGCCCTATTACATCTCTCCAGATGGCAAAAGCCTCATCATCTTCCTCATATACTGACGGCCAGAGCTTGTCTTCAGGCATCTCCAGTGTCTTTGTAAGAAATTCCCATGCCCAAGGAATTACCTCGTCCTTGAAATAATCGCCAAACGAGAAATTGCCAAGCATCTCAAAATAAGTGCCATGTCTTGAAGTATGTCCAACATTCTCAATATCCGGAGTTCTGATACATTTCTGGCATGTTGTTACTCTCTTGCGAGGCGGAACCTCAGCACCTGTAAAATAAGGCTTCATAGGCGTCATTCCCGCATTAATCAACAATATGGACGGATCATTTCTCGGAACGAGTGAGAACGAAGGAAGTCTCAAATGTCCCTTCGACTCAAAAAATGACAGGTATCTCTCTCTTATCTCATTTAAACCCAAAGGCTCCATGGCAGCTTCTCCTTAAAAATAAAGAATGTTCAAAACTTTAGAATTATAGAACTAAAATCAGGCCTTTGCAATCAAGACAGGGAACTTATAGTATTCATCGCCTTTGTCAGGTATTGATTGAACTTCTCTCTGATACTGTCGTTCTCTATCTTAAGTTCCACTCCTTCAAAAGTCATAATCTCAAACAAATCGGTATACAGAGTAGGTACATCTGCAACGCGGAACTCGAGCTTCAGCTCCCCTCTGCTCCCAAGCCTTGTATCATCTATATTCTCGGCAGGTCTTACTCTTGTCGCAAAAGCATTGTAGGCTTTGAGTGTGTCTATCGCACTTCTACCCTTTATCAGTATGGAAAGGTTAACAACGGAATCCGACGAATATGCCGACAGTGAATTGTCAAGAAGTGCCTTGAGAGCCTCATCACGCATGATGTCGCTTGCGAATCCGAAGAAAGGTTTCTTCTTTGCAATGACAACCTTGTCAACACGGTCAAGCCTGTAACGTCTCAGCGCCTTTGCAAGCATATTACTGTCAAGTTTGCCTGCAATCTCATTGTCAACAGCTATCAGATAGTAGCAGTTGTTCTCCCAGTCAAGCGCCATCGGAGAGACATACTTTGTGCTGACCTCCATAAGTTCATTGCCGAGCTTGTACCCGTAACTTATCTCAAGTGCCCTGCTGTTCTCTATTGCATTGCGAAAATTATTGAGCCACATTATGCGCTTGTGATCTATTTTGCCGTCATGCGGATAAAGAGCCCGCGCGCTGCAGTCATTCACGAAATACTTCGGGAACATCGTCTTAATCTTCGAGCATATGCTTGTGCTCGTAAACGGAGTGGTGTTGATTGCATCGACAATCAGTCTTGCCTCATCAATTGTTATCTCGTCTTCAAGCTCTGATTTCCTGTACTTCTTGCCTTCGACGTATATCCAGGCTGATCCTGACTTAACTTTCTGTGTCCGGCTGACGTATTCATTAATCTTGCTTATATCAGCATAGATAGATTTGCGTTCAAACGTGTTATTAAGCTTCTGCTGCAGATATTCGATCAGTTCGCTGACCGTAACTCCTTCATCATCAAAAGAACTCATATTGTGCTTGAAGTAGTCGTATAGATAAAGTATCTTGAGCTTCGAGAGTTCACTGTTGGCCATAATTATTCCTCCTGTATCTGTACTGTTAATGCAATTATACACGTAACAAGAGGCAACGCTATTATTCATAAAATGCATAGAAACATAATCTTAAGCAGCTTAACAGCAACAGGCAAACAGGCTGAACCGGCACCTGAACATATGGTTATCCGGAGCAGCTGCAGCTAATTACACTCCGTCTTCCCTGACCTGCTGCGTCTGCTTCGCTTGCCGGAACGTTCTGCGGCAATGAAATCATCAGGCTCAATCTCACGCGAACATACATCTTTTAAGTCTTCTTCGGACAGGTCAGCTTCACTCAGTCTGTCTTCAGCAGCCTGCTCGCTTAATTCACAGACCGGTTCTTCGACCGCAACTGAGACGGCAGCTCCTGCTTCATTCTCCCGGTCCTTCCTGCATGAAGACATAACTCTGCCGGCGTCATCTGCAGCGAACTCACAATCGGTCACGCATTGATTGGTCTCTGCAACACCATCAGAATTACGGTCAGATTTACAATCAGGATTATATTCACGGTTGTCATCTTCGCACAACGGAGGCGTTGATCTCTCAATGCTCTCAGCTTCACTGAAGCATTCCGATAAATCCGGTTCATTGTCAGACAAACCGACGGATATACTCATATTGTCAGGCGAAGAATTCGGCTTTGCATCATTCTGTCCGGCAGGTCTGCCGTACCCGCCCGGCACATTCGGAACACCTTGAACTGCTTTGTTCACGCAAATTGACTTGGACTGGACCGTAATTACCGAGGAACGCAGCATTCGCTGTATATTGTCGGCGCTCTCAACCAGGCTCGAATGATTGACACATGCGGCTCCTACAGCCGCTGCCAGCCTGAGACACTCAATCGCCTTTGTTACCGCATAGAACGCACACTTGAGATGTCTTGCGAAATCATCGGAATTAAAGGCGGTCTTAATAAATCTTGTCTCATAATCAAGCTCCAGCGCCTGATTTACAAGACGTTCTGCCAGGGCATTGTGTCCCTTGGCCCTAAGGTCCGACGCATATACATAGCTGCCGGTCATAAAATCATTTGTCAGCCTGAGCATGTCAGGTTTACCGGAAGTTCTCATAACTGTACCTCCTTCAGGGGCATTGTATTTATTTCTCAGCTGCAGCACTTACAATACAGATGTTAACAGGTTTCGAGGTTTAAAATGCCGACAAAAACCGACAAAAACCGACAAAATCGCCTTACTGCGTGGTAAAATATATCCGCTTTTTTATGATGGAGGGTTAATTTTTATGACAATCAATGATTCAATCGGCTGCGCCATTCCTGACATTCTGTTTCCGAAGAACGGCACAAACCTTGAGAAATGGGCAGTTATCGCCTGTGATCAGTTCACATCGGAGCCTGAGTACTGGCAGAGTGTTGAACAGAATGTCGGCAACGCTCCGTCAACTCTCAGGCTTGTGCTTCCGGAAGTATATCTTGGCAGTGATGAAGAGACAACCCGGCTTAAGGATATTGCTTCTTCAATCGACAGATATATGAGTGACGGAACTCTTGAGACTCTTCCCGAAGGATATATGCTGATTGACAGGGAGACGTCTATTCACTCCTCACGCAAAGGTCTGATAATCGCTCTGGATCTTGAAGCATACAGTTTTGAACCCGGAAACAAGAATCTGTGCCGCGCAACTGAAGGAACTGTCTTAAGCAGAATCCCGCCGAGAGTCAAAATCCGCGCCAATGCCGGAATTGAACTTCCACACATTATGCTTCTCATAGATGACCCTGAAGACACAGTTATAGGCGCTGCCATGGACAAGTGCAGAGCCTCCGGAACAGCGCCTTTATATGACACTGACCTGATGATGGAATCCGGTCATATAAGCGGAACGTTTGTAAAGAAAGGAACCGTGATTGCGGACGGCATCACGTCGGCACTCGATAAGCTTCATAAATCGTCTCCTGACGGACTCTTGTTTCTTGTCGGCGACGGCAATCATTCCCTCGCTTCCGCCAAAGCCCACTGGCAGAACATTAAAGCTTCCCTTAATGAAGATGAACGCAGAAATCATCCGGCTCGCTATGCTCTTGCAGAGGTAGTGAACATTCATGACAAAGGTCTTGACTTTGAGCCTATACACAGAGTTGTTTTCGGGATGAATCAGAATGATTTCATCGCCGGTGCGCTGAGTTTCTATAAAGATAACGGAATCACAGTTGACAGCAAGGCCGATGATTCAGCACAGAATTTCACTGTTACCGGTGACGGCGACGATATGTTTGTCAACCTCGGCAATGCTCCGCATTCGCTCCCTGTCGGTTCAGTCCAGCTATACATTGACAGTCTCGTAGACAGTAATCCTGATATCACCGTAGACTATATTCACGGCGAAGAAGCTGTAAGATCGCTCGGCAAAGGCAGAAACTGCGGTGTGCTTCTTCCCGCAATTTCGAAAAACACGTTTTTCGCAACCGTAAGCCGCGAGGGAGTCTTCCCGCGCAAGACATTTTCGATGGGCGAGGCATTCGAGAAGAGATTCTATATGGAAGCCAAGAGAATCAAGTAAAATATGATGGAAGAGAAAGATTTCAACAAGTCGGTATGCATAATAGGCTCCGGTCTGTCAGGGCTTACCTGCGGCATGTACCTCGCGAGGGCAGGCTTTAACGTCTCTGTCGTCGAAGAGCTTACATCTCCGGGCGGACTTCTGTCATACACGAGAATCGGCAGAGAATATCTTGAGCTTCTGCCGCATCATATCCGCAAAAGTGACAAAGCACTGATATCACTCTCAAAAGAGATGGGAGTTGAGGACAATATTGTGTGGGCTGCAACGAAGTGGTCCGGACTCGCGTCATCGCGCTCGGTCGGGTATTTCAACGGTGGTTTCTCATGCCTGATTTCAAGTCTTATGCAAGGTATCACGGACAACGGCGGCAACATACTTTTTTCGACAACTGTCGCCGAGATATCGACACTCGCAACGGCCGACGGTTCATCCGGTTACAGAACCTCCTGCATACTTACGAATTCCACAAGATATGTTCTTGACAGCAAATACGTGATTTTTACTGGTTCCTGCAGAACATTCATCAACGTGTCGCACGGTCTGCCGATTCCTATGGATTTTCGCGATACCGTAATGAACATCACATACAAAGCCGGAATTACTGCGCTTATGGTACTAAAGCAGCAAAAATCAGTCATGTTCTACCAGAAAGCACCGGCAGGCATGCCTTTCGACAGCATTATCAACCATTCGGTCGCTTTCACCGGAAGAGACTACGGCGGCAGCGTAATTTATCTCAAGAGCCAGTGTTCAATTACCGACAGCATATGGATTGATTCAGACGCGTCAATAATGGACAAGTATTTCACGGCATTCAGGAAACTGTATCCGTCCGTAAGGAAGAGCGACATAAAGTCATGGCGTCTGACCAAGACACGCTACGCTCTGTCAACGGAGTACCCGCAGGTCGACCTCACAAATCCGTGTGAGAATCTCTATGTCTGTTCAGCCGGACTTACGCGCTACGGCGTGACTGACACACCGAAGAACCACATGGATCCTGTTGTCGCACTTGCAATCAAAATAAGCTCTGATATCATCGCCAGAGCTGAAGCCGGGAATGAGTCAGAATCTCACAGCAACGGCGGTCCTGAAGTCACAAATCTCACAGAATATATTTAGGGGGATCTATGTTAAAGTTTAAATCCGCTAATCTCGCTGAGGCAACAGTATTTGAAGCTCCGATAAAGGCACTGCTTTTTCTTGTACCGTTTATTGCGCTGATCTTCACAGGTCTTCTGACTATGGGGGCCACAGACACCATTTTTGTGCTGCGTTGGGTTATCGTTCTTCTCGCACTTAACCTTTCAGTGCTTCCTTTTGCGACGCGCCTGTTCCGTTCTTTCGGCAGCGGAGGATTTATTCTCTCTCAGACTCTTGGTATCGTCTTTGTCAGCGCGCTCGTCTGGACCCTGACCTATATCGGAATATACCGTTTCACGCTTCCGCTTGTTATAGCGGCCATCATCGCGGTCGCTGCGACAGGTTACGGAGTTAAACCGCTTCGCAAAGGTCTTGTCGAAAAAGTCAGCGAAAAGTATTACCTTGAAAGAATCATAGTCGAACAGACACTGTTTACCGTAATGCTCACCCTGATGTGCTATTTCAAAGGCTTCCTCCCCAACATAAACGGTCAGGAAAAGTTCATGGATTACGGTTTCATTGTCTCAATGCTTCGCAACCCGTCGCTTCCGGCAACTGATATGTGGCTCGCCGGCAACTCAATCAATTACTACTATTTCGGTCAGTTTATGTGGGCGCTTGTAATCAAGGTTTCCGCAATAACTCCTGAAGTCGGCTACAATCTCGCCATGTGTTCGGCTACGGCGATTCCTTTCGCGATGTGTTTCTCATTAGGCACAATGCTTATCGAAGGCTCGGAGAAATTCGGCTTTCACAGGAACACAGCAGTAAAATATCTCACAGGTCTTTTGACCGGTCTGTCAGTCTCAATCTGGGGAAATTCACATTCATTCTTCTATGATCCGGACAGTCTTGGCAACTCAATACTCAGTTTTTTCGCAGGGCTCGGAGCCAAGGTCGGCACCACCGACACATACTTCTTCCCCGACAGCACCAGATATATCGGCTGGAATCCCGAAGTTACGACGAACGGCGGAGATTACACAATCGAGGAATTTCCTTTCTATTCATATCTTGTCGGTGACCTTCACGCCCACGTCATTTCAATGATGATAGTGCTCCTTATAATTGCCGTGATACTAAGCCTTGTCGTATCTTCTTCAATGCCTGACAATCTTGAGAAGTCCATTAGGAGAAGCAGATTCAATCTGTCTTCTCCGGGAGGAAGGCTGACTTCAGAACTTAAGGTCACGCTTAAAGCCGAATTTATTGTGGTATGTCTTCTTCTCGGTGTCGCGCAGATGACGAATTACTGGGACTTTCTGATCTATTTCATCTTCTGCTCGATGGCCGTATTCATAATCAACACAAGAACTTCCCGTAACTTTTTCTCAATTCCCGGTATATTTGTTTTTACGGCAAATGTTGCCGGTATACTCGCCATATACTTAAAGTTCGGCAGCATTCCGATTCTGCTTGCTGCATTTGAAGGTCTGCTGGCTTTCCTGTCGTATCTTTACACGGTATACGACCCTTCGGCTCTTACAAGAACATCTTTCCAGATGAGCGTTATGTTCACACTGTCGTCACTTGTGGCACTGCCTTTCAATCTCAATTTCAACATGATCTCAAATTCTTTGGGCGCGGTTAAGAACAGATCTTCACTGTTCCAGCTTTTTATTCTCTGGGGAACGCACGTGATAATCTGCACTGTTTTCCTGATAGCCGTCATAATCAACCGCAACTATAAGCTTGCGACTGCAGCAGAGCGCCGCAAAAGGAGATTTACCGTATCGGTCAACGAAGAACCTGCCGGCGGATACACCAACCCCGTGGCACGTTTTTTCGGGGAGCGCAATCTGATAGATGTGTTCGTATGCGGAATGACCGTTGTTGGAATACTTCTGCTTATAGCACCCGAAATTTTCTATGTGCGTGATATCTATACCAGCGGCTATTTAAGGTCGAACACGATGTTCAAGTTCGCGTTCGCGGCGTTTATAATTCTGTCTATAGCGATGTCTTACGCTGTGTTCAGGATGTTTTGGATTGTAAACCGCAAGGGTGTATACAGTACAGCAGCCCTGGCATTGTCTATAGTATTCCTTCTCTTCTGCTTTGTGCCGGCACACTACACCGTTCTGTCACTCAAGCAAAGATGCGGAGAGCTGACCAAAGAGAATTACCATGGACTCAATGGTATAGACTACCTCGATACCTACAGCAGCCAGTACTCATATATTCCGAACGAGGGCGGCCTCAAATCCTACGCTGACGCGATTGACTGGCTCAACGCGAATGTCAGTGGTGTCCCTGTCATCTGCGAAGCATACGGCAACAGCTATACCGACAACTGTATCGTATCGTCATACACGGGTCTACCGACGGTAATCGGCTGGCAGACTCACGAGTGGCTCTGGCGTTTCCACGGCATTGTAGACAAATCAACTGATACTCTGGTCTCTGACCCTGACGATGACGTATGGCGGCTCTATATAACTCCGCGACACACCGATGTCGACATAGTGTATCTCAGTGCAAATACCGATGAGATTCAGGCAATCATCAATAAGTACCACATTGAATACATAATTCTCGGCAATCTTGAGTATTTCCAGTATAACTACGACAATACAGAGACTTTGAAGAAGCTCGGTCAGGTGGTATTTACTTCGGAGAACCTCAACATATTCAAGGTCACTCCTGCGTCTGCCTCATAAGGAAGTATCTATCCGCGCTTTGCTTCAGTGAAAATGTTCCACGGGTATATATCATCCGTGCCGTACACAAATCTTTCCTCTGCGGCATTCACGGAAGGTCTGACAACCACCTCTGCGCAGCACAATGCTATCGGACATTTTATGCGGCTGCCGTACTTGCCATCACCTGCCAAAGGCATTCTGCGCGAGGCAAACTGCGCTCTGATCTGGTGTGTCCTGCCGGTCTGGATAACTGCCGTCACAAGTGACATATTGCTTCCCTTGTCATATGATTGAAGCTCATAGTGAAGCAGAGCCTCCTTAACACCTTTTCGCATCCTCTTAACGGGAAAAGTTCGGTTTGACCCCGGATCGTGATACAGAAAATCATGAAAGTCCCCGACGTCCGCTTCCGGACGTCCCGTACAGATAAAGCTGTATTTCTTCGATACAATCTCTCCGTCAAAAGACCTTTTCGCGAGAAGAATGATTCCTCCGACAGGTTTGTCAAGGCGATAAACCACACCATAGCCGTCTTTGGCAGAATATACGGAATTACAGATTGTCTCGCTGTCTTCTCCCGGCAGCTTCCCGTAAACTGTAACATTGTTATATTGCTTTATAATTGGCATTATCAGCACACAAACAGCGAGATTACCTCGTGCCCTCCGTTAATGAAAATCTCAACCGTTCCAACGTCTTCAAGAACCGTCAGCTGCGGCTCATACGCGAACGCTTCGCTGAAAATTGTCCTTCCCTCGTATGAGACCCGGAGTCTTCCGTCGCTGTAACTCACAAATCTGCTCTCGTCGACACCAAATCCTATTATCTCGTCGGCCGGCAGCATTATCAGCAGATTATCAAGGTCAAAAGACAGTTCCCTGAAGCACGCCATAGCACTTGACCCTCCCAGACGGCTGCTGTACAGCCATCCCGTAATGAGCCTTCTTCCGAGGCTGTCTTCGAAGCTGACAGGCTTAAGAAACTCTTCCCCTGTTTCAATAACCTTGTAATCCGGATCACTGCAGCTTCCGGCGCCATTCCGGCTGCATTCCGGCTCAGAGTCAAATCTCATTTTTGTTCCGTCAAAATATCCTGTCGCGAAAAGAATTCTCGACGGCAGGTGTCTCTCGCTCTGAAGCATCAGAACCCACCTGTCTTCAAGCCTGAAGATTGCTGGACTCTCTGCGACGCTTCCAAGCCCGGCATCAGAAATAAGCTCGCCCAGAAATTCCCAATCCGTGAGATTGCCGGATCTGAACAGCAGCACCTTGGCGACGTTGCTGTCGCCTGCTCCGACAAGCATTCTGTACTCTCCTTCGAAAGCAAATACATAAGGGTCTCTGAACTTGCTGTAATGACATTCATTTCCGGCGCAAGATACAGTGGCCGGCGGATATAGAACCGGATTTCCGGGATACTTTGTGAAATTTACCGCATCATCCGAATATGCCGCAGAAACTGTCTCTGAATATCCGCGTGAAACCGACGTATAGAACAGCCACAGTTTCCCGTCCGCTACTATGGCACTTCCTGACATACAGCCGAGAAGGTCCTCATAATCGCAATCCGGCGATAAGGCCGTAGGCATTTCCTCCCACATAATAAGGTCACTGCTCACGCAGTGACCCCAATGCATACTTCCAAATCTTTCAGAATGCGGATTGTGCTGGAAGAAAGCATGATACTTTCCCCTGAACTGTGCTATCGCACAGGGGTTGCCCAGCCAACCGGATCTGTTTCTGAAGTGATAATTCAAGTTTTAGTCAAGCTCCAGAAGTGATACTCTGAGAACTCCCTCAGCTGCCGCAATCTCATCCATAATCTTCTGTGTTACAGGCTGCTCAACTGCAACGAAAGCCTGCGCATGCTGGTTGTCGCTGCCATCCTGGTTCTTTCTTCCCCAGTGCATACTGCAGATATTTATGTTGTGCTTGCCGAGAATTGTAGCGATTCTTCCGATAACTCCGGGAACATCATTATTCTTGATTGCAAGAACAGTCGACGAAAGCGGGCAGTTCATCTCATATCCGAAGAAAGAAACAATCACCTCTGTGTCAGGTCCGAATACAGTACCGTTTATCTTGAGCTCTCGTCCGTCTTCTGTAAAGAACTTTACATTGATAAGGTTGTTATACTTCTGAATCGAATCAGTCTTTGTCTCAACTACTTCAATTCCGCACTCGTTGATGCTCTCCTGAGCATTGACGTAAGATACGTGATCGTTGCCCATACCTTTGAGAAGTCCCATGACAAGCGACAATGTGATGATGCCTGTTCCAGAATTCTCGGCAAGCTCACCTCTGTAGCGAACTTCAACCTTCTTGATGGGTGTTGCTTCAGCCTGATAGTACATAAGACCGATCTTCTGGGCGAGCGAGCAGTAAGGCTTGATCTCATCGATGCTGCCCGAGAACGAAGGCATATTGATTGCCGCAACAAGGTCACCCTTAAGTGCGCCTGATATGAGCTCAACAATGCCCTGACCAACCTTTGCCGTTGCTTCAACAGTCGAGGCACCGAGGTGCGGTGTGATGTAGCAGTGAGGAGCATGAAGCAGAACATTGTCGAACTCCTGCTGATCCTCAGGCTTCTTGTTGTATGATGGCTCTTTGTCGAAAACATCAATAGCCGCAGCCGCTACCTGACCGTCTGCAAGCGCGTCAGCCAGATCCTGCTCATTTACAAGTCCGCCTCTTGCTGCGTTGACAATTCTTACGCCTCTCTTGCACTTGTAAAGCTGCTCCTTGGCGATAATGTTATATGTCTCTTTTGTCTTAGGTGTATGGAGTGTAATGAGGTCTGATTCTGCAAGAAGCTCATCAAGAGTCTGGCAACGCTTCACGCCGAGCTTCTCGAACTTCTCAGCGGGAATGTAAGGATCGTATGCAATTGCATTCATTCCTACGCCCTTGAGCTTACGGGCGACAATTGAACCGATACGTCCGAGACCTATGATTCCCACAGTCTTGCCCTCAAGCTCGTATCCTACCCAGTTTCCTCTTCTGAAGTCATGGTTATGTACGCCTTCGTTGGCTTCACAGATATTTCTGAAGATTGAGAAAGCGTGGCCTACCGCAAGCTCACCTGCTGCAGTATTGTTTGCCGTAGGAGTATTGAGTGCGATTACGCCATGCTCTGTGCAGGAAGCGACATCAATGTTGTCAATTCCGGTACCGGCTCTGCCTACTGCCTTAAGGCAGTCAGCGTTGTTCAGAAGCGCGGGACTTACCTTTGTCGCAGATCTTACTATAAGAGCGTCAAAACCCTTGATATGCTGCTCAATCTCTTCCTGAGAATGACCGAGGTACTCTTCAACCTCGTAGCCTTCATCCTTAAGATACTGTACGCTCTCTTCAGCAATACTCTCTGTGATTAATACTTTCATCTGTGACTCCCCCTTGTGTTGTGTGATTATAATAACTGCTTTATCAGCTTATGCCTTGGCTTTAAGATCTGCTATAACTTCATCAAGATCCTTGAGCATCACCCTGATATCATCCGGTGTTGTATCAGCCATATGCGCAATTCTGAACGTTACGTCCTTGAGAGGTCCGTATCCGTTACTCATGAGATAGCCTCTCTCGCCCATAGCCTTGTTGATATCCGCAAACGGAATTCCGGTTGTGTTTGTGATGCAAGTTACCGTAACTGACAGATTGTCCGGATCTGAATAGAGTTCACAGTTCTTTCTTGCCCAGTCGCGAACAATCTCCGCCATCTCGCAGTGTCTCTTGTAACGGTTATCGATACCTTCCTCAAGTATCTTGTCGAGCTGATAATCGAGCGCGAACATGTGTGATTCGGAAGGTGTTGAAGGATACTGGTAAGGCTTCTCCTTGACAAATTTGACAAGCTCGACATAGTCGAAATAAAGTCCTCTGTTCTCGATTGTCTTTGCCTTCTCAATCGCTCTGTCTGAAACGGATGCGATTGCGAGTCCCGGAGGAAGTCCGAGACACTTCTGCGAGGATGTAATGCAGACGTCGATTCCAAGCTCATCAACCGGAATATAGTCGCCGGCCATTGAAGATACAGCATCAACGCATACGATAACGTCAGGATACTTCTTATATACTTCAGCAAGACGCGCCATAGGATTATGTATACCGGTTGAAGTCTCGTTCTGTGTAATTGTAATGAGGTCATACTTACCGGTGGATAAAGCTGCTTCCAGCATCTCCGGAGTTGTAATCTGTCCTAACTCGGACTCAAAAATATCTGCTGCAATACCGTTGGAGGTACACATCTTGTGCCATCTCTTGCCGAAAGCGCCTATTGAAAAAACAGCCGCTCTTGTCTTGGTAAAGCTTCTTACAGCTCCCTCCATGAGACCGCTGCCTGATGAGGTTGAGAGAACAATAGTGTTCTTGGTACACATTACCTTCTGCAGCTTCTCGGAAATTCTCTGCTGCAGGGCGGAAGCGTCCTTGGTCCTGTGGCCGATCATAGGTGTTGACATCTTCTCCAGAACGTCATCACTAACCTCTACCGGACCCGGAATGTAAAGTCTCTTGTGCATGGATAAAGTCCTCTTTTCGCTCATATTTGCTTTAAGCAAAGCTATTATATACTTGTGCAAATTGAAAATGAAGTTGTCGACAATGGTGCGAATCAACAAAAAAAGAATTCCCCGCAACCTTTTTATTGGTTTACGGGGAATTCAAAGCCTTAATGATTTTCGCTTTCCTTTACATCAGTTCACAGTTATCGCACCTGCCACAGTTGTGGTCGTAGTTGTGTTGCCGTCTGCAGCTGCCGCAGTTGTTGCAGCGGTAGTTGCGGCTGTGTCGCCTCCTGCAGCTGTTGTCGCGGCAGTCGTATAATCACTTGCTATTTCTCCAGTGATAACGCCTGCCGGAGGAAGCAGAAGCTTGTCATTTGTGTTCGGTCCGGTATATGTGTCAGCACTCAAACCGTTGTATGCAAGAATAATTCCGATTCTCGGATCTGATGCGTTCTCAAGATCGATGTTATAAACATTGTGGAAGAGATCCCACCATGTTCTGTAGCCTATATAATCGGAAAAGTCGTAATAACCGATAGGCGCAGTATCAGCAGCAGGCGCAGCGGTAGTATCTGTTGCCGAAGTCTCAACGACACTCTCGGATGCAACCGGACTTGGCGTCGACTCCGTTGACTCGTTGGCATTGGAGTTGCTGCAGCCTTTCGCGATAAGGGATATGACAATAATAATAAAGATCAGTAAAACTGCGACAAATGCAAGGAAAATATAGCCGTTGCGGTTTAACTTAAATCTCTTGCCGCCTTTGCCACCGTTGCCGCCGTTGCCGCTTCTTGCTCCGTACTGTGCTGTGCGGGATGTGTTCGGTCCGCCCGGTCTTGTTCCGGCGGCACCTGTTCCGGCACCGGACGGTCTGTAGGCTGACTGACCCGGATTCGTGTACTGTGACTGCTGTTGTGAATAGTCAAGC
>ENA-UOYA01000779-UOYA01000779.1-activated-sludge-metagenome-genome-assembly--contig:-NODE-779-length-37999-cov-6.373630_pt1 | contig 37999 bp, 42 predicted proteins | sample MGYA00238163_ERZ764804 | MGnify/ENA primary metagenome ERZ764804 (study PRJEB28919, sample SAMN05720223) | activated sludge metagenome | isolation source: Anaerobic digester | place: Hong Kong...
GCCTGATGAACCTGTCCGGCCGCACGGGCATGACCGCGACCGAGATCATGACGATCACCGAAGAGCGCCAGCGCCTCTGGGCCCCGCACCAGGGCCGCGTGCAGGAAGAGTTCCTGGCCCCCAAGATCGCCCGGCGCTTTGCCCTGTTGTGGCGGGCCGGCCAGATCCCGCCCCCGCCCGAGGGGCTGGCCGGGGCCGAGCTGCGCATCGCCTATCTCTCGGCCGCCGCCGCCGCCCAGCGGTCGACCGAGGGCAACGCCATGCTGCGCGTTATCCAGGACATCACGCCGCTGATCCAGGTCGATCCGCGCTATGCCGCGCGGCTGGACCCCGATGGCGTCCTCGAGGTCCTGATCGAGGCGCGCGGCGCCCCCGCCCGGGCCTTCCGGTCGCGCGAGGCCGCCGACGCGATCACCCAGGCGCAGGCCCAGGTCCAGCAGCTGGGGCAGATGGCCCAGCTGGCCCAGCAGGGCGCCGGGGCGATGAAGGACATGGCCGGGGCGCAAGCCGCGATGCAAGGGCAGGGGGCGTGATGAGTGAAGATGACCTGATCCGGCGCGGCACGGCGGAGAAGCTGTTGAGGGACTTGCAGGATGACCTGGTCAAGAAGGGCCAGCATCAAGATGCACTGACGATCGGCATGGCTGCTGACCTCATCGCCATGGGGCCAGATGCCGTGCAGCCCGCGCCCGATGTGGCGGCGCTCGTGGAGGCGCTGCGGGACATGATCGTGCTTGCTGCGATGGACGAATGGAACCTCGAATTTCCGGGACGGCAGGCAACACTTGCAAACGCCCGCGCCGCCCTCGCCGCGATGCAAGGGCAGGGGGCGTGATGGCTGAAGATGACCTGATCCGGCGCGGGGGTGCGCGCCCGGGGCCACCATTGCGGGTTCTGATCGCATGCGAGACGTCAGGCGTGATGCGCCGCGCGTTCAGCGCCCTCGGTCACGACACCTGGTCCTGCGACCTTCTGCCTGCCGAGGATGGATCGAACCGTCATATCGTCGGCGATGTGCGCGACCTCTTGAATTACGGATGGGACCTCTTGGCGGTGATGCACCCGCCATGCACGAGACTGTGCCGCTCTGGGCGGCGGTGGATGAGCGGGCCTGGAAAATGGACACTGCCGAAGAAGCTTCCGAACGGGCGCACATGGGACGACATGAAGGGCGATTTTGAGGCCGGGGTTGACCTTTTCACCGCCTGCTGGCGGGCGCCAATTGAGCGGGTTGCCTTGGAAAACCCAGAGATGAACGACCTTGCCCGGGACCGGATGCCCGCCGATCTTCCGCGCCCACAAATCGTCCAGCCGTGGTGGTTTGGCGATGCGGCCTTCAAGGCGACGGGCTTTTACCTGCGAGGCCTGCCGCCGCTCTACGCGACGAACGAGCTGACCCCGCCCGCGCCCGGGACTGACGAGCACAAGCGCTGGTCGGCGGTCCATCGTGCGCCGCCGGGGCCGGATCGCTGGCAAATCAGGAGCCGCACATTCGCGGGCATCGCAAACGCCTGCGCCGACCAATGGGGCGGCTGGGCCGCAGAAAGGATTACCGCATGATCTGGGACAAGCTGGCAATCCTGCGGACCATCTTCCCCTCGCGCGAAGGGGCGAGCGTCTATGGCGCGCGGTGGAAATCCGCCGCCGACCGTGAGCGCGCGCTGGCGGGCGACGTCATCCGCCTTTCTGGCCTTCTGGCCCTGCAGCCCCGGCAAGACGCCGAGGTTGCGTCCCTCGATCCCATCCGCCTGGCCTATGAGGCCGGGCGCCGCGACCTGGGCCTCGAGCTTTTGTCGCTGATGAACCTGACCCACACCGAACTTGCCAACCTGATGGAGGACAACAATGTCTGAAGCCGCTGCCGTGACCCTCGGGGGCAATGCCCCCCCCGTCGCCAATCCCCCTGCCGCCGCCCCGCCGGCTGCCGCAACGCCCCCCGCAACGCCCCCCGCGGCGGCAGCCCCTGCTGCGCCCACGACCAACTGGTGGGAAGGCCAGGCCTATACCGCCGAAGAGCGCAACTGGCTGACGGCGCGCGGGCTGACCAAGCCCGATCTGGCCGAGGTGCTGCCCCAAGTGCTGAAGACCGCCCGCAACGCCGAGCAGCGCATCGGCAAGGGGCTGGACACGATCATGGATCGCCCCGCCAAGGATCAGCCCTTGCCCGCCTTCCTGAAGGCCAATGCCGCGGTCCTGGGCCTGCCGGATACCGCCGAGGCCTATGCCGTCCAGCCGCCCGCCGACTGGCCGAAGGGTGCGGCCTGGGATGCCGACCTCGAGGCGCAGGCGCGCCAGGTGGCCTTCGAGAACGGCGTCCCGCGCGAGGCGCACAACGCTTATGTCGCCATGTTCGCCGAAAAGATGAAGTCCATGTTCGGTGCGGCCGAGGCCGATCTGTCGGCGGCCAAGACCAAGATGATGGGCGAGCTGGAGGCCGATTGGGGCCAGCAGACCGATGTGCGTGTCAACCTGGCGCGGCAGGCCGCCCAGGCCTTCGCCGCCAAGGCCGGCCTGTCGCCCGAGGCGATGGCCGCCATGGGGTCCGCGCTGGCGCGGGGCACCGGCGATGCGGCCGTGATCCGCATGTTCGCGGCCATCGGCGAGGCGATGGGCGAGGACACGATCGTCGCCCTGAACGCGGGTGGCGGTGGCGGTTTGACCCAGACCCCGGCCGAGGCGCGGGCCGAGCTGGCCCAGCTGCAAGGTCAGGGCGGCGACTGGTATAAGGCGGTCGCCGCCAACGACCGCAAGGCCATGGCTGGCCTGCAGCCCCGCATGGACCAGCTGCGGCGTGTCGCGGCCGGGACGTCGCGGTAGGACCAGCAGTAGTTGAAGAACCGCCAAGGGGGTCACTACTAACGACCCCCTTGGCGCAAATGACCGTCGGTATTACCGACGGTATTCATGTCGACCATCTGCGTATTAGACGTTCCACCAGTAGCCATAGAAATAGCGACGCCAAAGCGATGTGATCCCCGCGACGACGGCAACGTAGAATGCGAGCATGAAGCCAAGCCGAGCGGCGAACATCATGAAGTCCGCACTGCCCATGTGCCGCAGCATCGGGGCCGCCAAAAGTAGATTGAGCGCCGCAAGACCTGCCAGACAAACGAGATAGGCCGTCAGGTGACCTTTCATCGTCCGAGGCGCAAAAACAATCACGAGCGCAAGGGGGATACCAACGAGCATTTTTAGAAGGCCTCCGCAAAACGTCGGTGAACGTTGACAACAGACGCTGAGTCGGGCAAGCTTTTCTTGCAGGCCAGACACGGGCTTGCCGGGAGTGGACGCCCGAATGAACCTTGGCGCACGACACAGGCCGCGCCGTTTGCGCGGCTTTTCCATGTCCGGGCGCAGTGGGACGCGCAAGCGTGCCGTTTTCCGCAAGGTTCGACGGTCGTCCAACCCGCTGTTGCCCGGGCACCCGTTTGGACGCGGGGCCGGGTTCACCTGAACCTTGGAGCGCCAAATGGCCCTGCACCACGAATTGATCACCCCGAACCTGCGCACCACGTCGCGCCTGGTGGCCGAAAAGTTCGGCAAGCAGCACAGCCATGTGCTGCGCGACATCCAGAAGCTGATCGAGGACCTGCCAGAAGACTTCAACGCATCCAATTTTGGATTGGTTGACTACATCGACGCCAAGGGCGAGGCCCGTCCGATGTATGAGATGACCCGCGACGGCTTCACCCTGCTGGTCATGGGCTTCACCGGCAAGCCCGCGCTGGAGTGGAAGATCCGCTTCATCGAGGCCTTCAACCTGATGGAGGCCGAGCTGGCGGCGCGGATCGCGGCCGAGGCGGCCCCGGCGATGCCTGCCCAGCCCCCGGCCCCCGTTCCCTTCGGGTCGGATATGGCGACGATGGAAAAGTTGTCGCTGATCCGCGAGACGCGCCTGCTGCACGGCGTCGCCGCCGGGCGGCGGATGTGGGCCATGCTGGACATGCCGAATGTCACGGCGGCGCGGGTGCTGCCCGGCGTCACGGCCGACCCCGGCGAGGGTCGCGCCTGCCTGGCTTACCTGATGTCGCGCGACCTGGGCGGGCGGGCCGTGTCGGCCTGGCTGGCCGAGGGGCTGGACAACCCCGACCTGAACCGCGCGGGCCTGCGGGTGCGCGACGATGGACTGTTCGTCGCCAATGGCACCACGGTCTTTGCCGACAGCAAATGGTCCGGGGCGCGGCACCGCCTGGCCCTGGCGTCCATCGAGGGGGTTTTCGTCCTGCCCGGGGTGCTGACCCTGGGCGGCGTGTCGTCGCGCGGGCTGCTGCTGCCCTTCGCCGTTCTGGCGGAGGTCGGCCATGCTTGATCCCATGCAACACGTCTATGACGGCAGCGAGGCGGCGCAGGATGCCCTGCACAATCAGGAAGGCATCGAGATGGCCCTGCGCGCGACCTTGGCCGGGGTTCTGACCGGCCCGCAAGAACAGGTTGTCTGGGCCCTGGTCGAATGCATTGCCCGCTATCGCTGCGAGGCCGAGGATGAAATCCGGCGCCTGCAGGCCGTCAGCATGGGAAAGGCCCACTGACCAGACGAAAATAATTCATCTTGACTTTTCAGAAGTGCGGCGGCGCCTGAGTTCTCGGGCGCCGCCGTTCTATTGGTGGTAGGAAAAAATCCAGCTATAACATGCCATAGCGGGGCACCCCTGGCCTGATCCCAAGATCCGCCACGGTCCTGCTGACGGCGAGACAGACCGCCGCCCATGCGGGCGTCACCGCAAGGAACGGTCCGGGTCACCCGGGCACCCCTTCCGAAAAACACCCCCCAACGCCCCCTGTTTTTCGTGAGGAACACTCATGCCCATCGCAGCTGCGCTCGAGCCGCATCAGCGGCTTGCCTACCAGGACAACGTGTCCATGGTGGCCCAACAGATGTCCTTCCCCATCTTCGAAGCCGTCACCACCGTGACCGGGACCGGCGAAGCCATGACGGCGGCCGATCTGCTGAATGCCATCGAATACCAATACCAGGATGACCGGTCCCGCCGGAACATCGAGAACAATGTCACCGGGTCGCGCCGCTGGCTGATCCGCCCGCCCGAGATCAAGTCGGGGCAATACATCGACGACGAAGACAAGTGGGACATGATTTCTGATCCCACCTCGAACCTGGTGCGCGCGCACACCGCCGCCGTCCAGCGCGGCCGGATGGACCGCATCCTGGGTGTCCGCAAGATCGCCGGGGCCTATGTGGTTTCGGACGGCGGGATCTATGGCACCTCGATCGAGGGCAAGCGGCCGACCAACTCGACCACCGCGCTGCCCGCCGGCCAGACCCTGGCGCTGAACGTCGGCGGCACCGGCCTGACGATCGACAAGCTGCGCCTGGCGATCCAGACCCTGAACGAAGCCGACTTCGGCCTCGAAGAGAACATGGACGCGCTTTACTGCCTGATCGACCCCAAGGGCAAGGATGCGCTGATCGCCATCGCGGCGGCGTCGGGCACCTACCTGAATGCCTTCAACATCCAGCAGCTGCAGACCGGCAAGCCGACGCCGCTTCTGGGCATCAACTGGATCGTGTCGAACCGCGTGCCGCGCGACAGCTCGGGCAACCGGCTCTATGCCGTCTGGTCCAAGGCCAATATCGTCGAGGGCGTCTGGCTGCCCGTCGAAGGCGATGTCTGGTCCGACCCGCACGCCGACAACAAGCCCTATTGCCGCGTGCGCTTCCGCGGCGACTGCACCCGCGTGCAGGACAAGGGCGTCATCATCATGCCCTGCGCCTGATCGGCGCCTGAGCTTTCGCCCTCTGCGTGATCGCGGGGGGCTTTCCCCTATCCCGAGAGGACCCCGAAATGCCCATCGTTCTTCGCGTTGCGTCCGACCTGATCGTCGATCCGCGTCTGGACCAGAACCCGCCCGACCCCGCCCGCGCCCGCGGGCGCCCCGTCAAGGTCAAGGGCACCATTGCCAATGGCGCGACCGACAGCGCGACCTCGACCTATGTCCTGGCCCGCATCCCTGCCGATGCCATCCTGAAGGATGACACCTGGTTTTCGACGGCGGGCTGGGGCTTTGCCACCGTGCAGGTCGGCATCCCGGGCAACCCGACCGCGCTGATCAACGCGGCCAAGGCCGCCGTGATGACCCCGATCGCGCGGGGCGACGCCAAGCACGGCCTGCCCGCCTGGCAGCAGCTGGGCCTGGCCGCCGCGCCCACCGACAACATGATCGAGATCATCGCCACCGGCCCGGCCAATGCCGCGGGCGCGGGCACCATGCCCTTCGAGCTGTCTTACGACCACCACTGATCGCCGACATCCCGGGGCCGCACGTCGGCCCCGGTTTCCCTGTCCCTGGTGACCCATGCCGCTGACCTCGTCGACCTCGCTTATCGTCGCCCAAGCGTTCCGCTACATGGAGCTGTCCAGGCCCCTGTCCTTCGACGACACCGACCAGCAGTCCGTCGATGCCGATCAGACCTTTCCCGAGGCCTTGCGCATGTGCCTGGAGGCCTGCGACTGGTCCTTTGCGTCGAAAGTCGTCCATCCGCCGATCATGTCGGAGTTGCTGCCGGGCATGATCACCGACGACGATCTGCCCTTCAATTTCGTGCTGCCGGGCGACACCGTCACCGTCCATGAGGTCGGCGACGCCTTCACCCGCTGGCGCATCGACCGCCAGGTTCTGCGCGCCGATCAGGACGCCCCCCTGCGCCTGCGGTATACCGCCATGCTGGACAGCGAGCTGCACCTGCCCGCCAGCTTTCGCAATGCCGTCGCCCTGCGCATGGCCTGCCTTCTCGCCCCGCGCTGGCTGACGACCGAGGGCAAGGTGCAGCAGCTGGAGATGCGCGCTGACCAAGCCCTGAAGGAAGCGATGCGCCGCGACGGTCGGACGGCCAGCGCCTCGCGGGTCGATGACCTGGACAGCGCCAGCGACTGGGTCAGCGAGGCTCTGCGATGACCCGCACCAGCCCGGCCCAACTGAATTTTGCCGGCGGCGAGATCGACCCGCTGCTGGCGCAACGGACCGATTTCGCGCGCCAGCAGACCGGGCTGGCCCAGGTCAACGGCTTTCTGCCCCTGATCCAGGGGCCGATCACGCGGGCGCCCGGAACCTATCAGATCGGCAACACCAAAGGGGACGGCATCGCCATCCTGGTCCCCTTCGTCTTTGCGGCCGACGATGCCGTCCTGCTGGAGTTCACCAACTTCACCATGCGCGTCTGGCGCTATTCCGAGCTGGTGACGGTCGGCGGCACCCCCTACGAGCTGGCCACCCCCTGGCCAAACGGGGCGCTGGCGAGCCTGCAATGGGTGCAATCGGCCGATGTGATCTATTTTTGCGATGGGCAACGGCCTGTCCAGCGCCTCGAGCGGCACGCCCTGGACGACTGGTCGATCGCCCCCGCCCAATTCAACACCGGCCCCTTCCGGGTGCAGAACCTGGACGCCACCAAGACCATCCAGGCCAGCGCGGCCACCGGCGCGGTCAATCTGACCGCGAATGCATCCTTCTGGGTCTCTCAGCATGTGGGCAGCCTGGTCATGCTGCAACCGACCGATGCCACGGTCGCCTTCTGGACCGCCGGTGAGGCCATCGGATCTGGCGGCGTCGCGGTCGGCGAATATCGCCGCTATGACGGCAAGGTCTATCAGCTGGCCACGGCAACCGGATCGACGGTCGGACCCAACCCGCCGATCCATGAAGAGGGCGTGGCGCAGGCCGACAAGACCACGAGCTGGCGCTTTGTGTCCGACCTGGTCGGCATCGCGCGCATCACCTCGATCACCAGCCCCACCGTCGCCGTCGCCACGGTCCTGCGCACCATCCCGAAATCCTGCGTCGATGCCCCGACCTATCGCTGGTCCGAGGGGGCCTGGTCGGCCAAATATGGTTATCCCCGCAGCGTCGAGCTGTTTCAGCAGCGTGCTGTCTATGCCTCGACCCCGAGCGAGCCCCGCACGCTGTGGTTTTCCACGGTCGGCGACTATCGCGATTTTCTGCCGTCCACAGAAGCCGATGGGTCCTTCAGCTATTCCATCGCGGGGGACGGATCGGTCAATGCGGTCCAGACCCTGAAACGCGGTCGTGCGGGTCTGCATGTCTTTGGTCTGGGCGAGGAATGGTCGACGCGCGCCGATACCAGCGCGGCGGTGATCGGCCCGACCAATGCGGTGATCAGCCAGGACGGCGCCAACGGATCTCGGCCGACCCGCCCGATCGCCCCCTTCGGTGATCCGATCTTTCTGTCGCGCGATGGCCGCCGCCTGCTGCAGATCGGCTATTCGCTGCAGGAGGATGCCAAGCGCATCACGAACCTCTCCCTGCCTGCCGGCCATATGGGCGCATCTGCCTTCACCCAGATCGTCTGGCAGGCGCAGCCCTTGCCGATCATCTGGGGCGCGCGCGAGAACGGGACCCTGGCCGCCCTGGTCTATGACCAGGCCGAAAACATCCTGGGCTGGGCCAATGTGACGTTGGCCGGGGGCCAGGTGTCCAGCATTGCCGCCAGCCCGTCCCTTTCGGTCATCAACGACAACATCTTCATGGTCGTCGCCCGCACGGTGAACGGCACCACGAAGCGCTTCATCGAGCGGATGTCGCAGATCTGGACGACGCTCAGCGATGACATTGCGCCATCCTGGATCAACCACTTCTACTGTGCCCGCCGGTTCGTGCCGTCATCGCCAACCGACAGGTTCGACATGGCCCATCTGGCGGGCCGCGAGGTCTATGCCCTGACCGACCTGGGCCAGTATGGGCCGATCACGATCCCGACCAGCGGGCCGAATGCAGGCCTGGCGGTGCTGCCGGATGTCGTCACCTGGGCGACCATCGGCCTGTTCGATGCGATCCATGCGTTCGAGACCTTCGACATTCCGGCAGCCGCCGCCGATGGCAATTCCCTGGGCCGCAGAAAGCGGCTGGTCGCAGGAACGACCATCGCCGTCCACCGCACGATGCAGGGCTTTGCCCAGCTGGTCGAGCGCGACTTTGGCAAACCCCCTCGGGTCGCGGCGCCGGAACCTTTGCTGAAGCCTGACCAGATCACCGGAGAGGTCGCGATCTTTTCCGGCCTTGCCCGCATCGACGGCACTGGCGGTCATGCCGCCCAGGTTTCCATCCGCATCACGCCGGATCTGGGCGCGCCCCTGACCATAGCGGCCATCATTCCCACCGTGTCGGAAGGAGGCCGCTGATGTGCAACCCCATGGCGCTTCTGGTCGCCGGAACTGGACTGTCGGCCGGTGGCAAAATCGCCGAGGGGATCGCCGGGCGCAACGCGGCCAAGGAGCAGATCGCGGCCATCGACCAGCAGGGCGCGACCGAGCGTCAGCTGACCACCGTCGCGGATCAGCGGCGGCGCGCGGCCTTTCGCAGCCAGATCGCCCAACAGCGCGCCGAACTGGCGGCGCGCGGCATGAGCCTCGACAGCGTCACGGCCGTCGCCCTGGGCCAGCAGGCCGCCGCCGAAATGTCCTTCGACAGCCAATCGACGATCAGCGCGGGCGTGTCCAAGCAGCGCGAGCTGGCCTCGCAGCAGCGCTATGCCGCGGCACAGGGCCGGTCGGCCATGCTGTCGGGGATGACCGGGGCGGCGGGCGGCGTCTTGAGCGCGGCCCCCGACCTTTGGCCGGAGCTTTACGCCAAATGATCACGATCCCCAAAGCTGGTGTCGTCGCCGGACAGTCCGCACAGCTGCAAGTCGGCGTCGACCAAAGCGGGGCGGCGCTGTCCGGGCTGGGCGATCGCATGATGCAGCTGGGCCACCAGTGGCGCGTCGACAAGATCAACCGCGAGACCCGCAAGGCGCAGCTGGGCATCACGCAGGACATGGCCATGCTGAGGATGGAGGTCGACCAGATCGGTGATCCGTCCCAGATCGGTCCGACCTGGGACGCCGGCGTCGCCGAGATCCGCCAGCGCTATGTGTCCGAAGACCAAGACCCCCTGCTGCGCGAGAACATCGGCTTTGCCATCGATGACCTGGCGGGGCAGCACACGACCGCCTTGGCCGGGCGCGTGGTGCAGATCAGCCAGAGCCAGGACCGCGCGGATTTCGCGGACTTCGCCGAGACCGCCACCAAGGCCGCAGGCGGAGCTGACGAAGAGACCTATGCGGCGCTGAAGGCGCAGGGCCTGGCGCGCATCGATGACATGCAGGCCTCGGGGCAATACAGCCCGGAGGAAGCGCAGAAGGCGCGATCCTCGCTGTTGTCCGACTTGGCGGGTCAACGGGCTGCGGCCGCGATCGAGGCCGATCCCGAGGCCGCCCTTGCGGCCCTTGACAAGGGCCAGTTCGGCGACCTGACGGCCGAGGCCCAGACCGCCGCCCGCAACGCGGCCAAGGCCGGGATCGCGGCCCGCGCCAAGGCGGCAGAGGTCAAAACCGCCCAGAGCAACGAAGCGATCACAAAGCAACTCGCTGCCATTGCGGACATGACGGACACCGGTAATCCGGTGCAGGGGATGGCCTTCCTTTCCGATCCACAGGTTCTGGCTGCCGTGGCCGCCGACCCCAAGGCCGCGGCGCAATGGAACCGCGCCCAAGCGTCGGTTGCCCTGCAGGCCGACATGCCCGGCATCCAGACCATGACCCCGGCCGAGTTTGATGCCGCGATCGCGGCCGAGGCCGCCCGTCCCAAGGACCCGTCCAAGCCCTGGGATGTCAACAGGTTGGAAGTGCTGAGGTCGATGCGCGACAAGATGGCAAAGACCTGGGCCAGTGATCCCATCGCCGCGGCCGCCACCGCCGGATTGACCGCGCCGAATGCCTTGGAGTTCGACCCCGGCAATCCGCAGGCCTTTGCGTCGGGTCTTGCCGACCGGTTGAGCCTGTCCAGTGCCCTGCGCGCCCAAGGTTATACCCAGAATGCCCAGCCATTCACGGTCGAAGAGCGGACCCAGCTGAAGGTCGTTCTTGACCCGAAAGCCGACACCGCCAGCCGTCTGGCATTGGCCCAAGCGGCCGTGGCTGGGGCAGGGGCCAACTGGAATGCCGCGGCCACCGCCATGGGCGTGACCGAGGAGATGCGGGGCGCCATGCGCGTCCTGGCAGAAACCGGTGACGCAGGCCTGGCCGGACAGATCCTGTCCGGTGAACAGAAGATCGCCACCGACATGGCCGCCGCGCCGCCGCCCGCCCAAATGCGCGCTGCCTTCGCCGCCGTCACGGGCGGCATGTTCGATCGGGACCCGGCCGCCGCCTCGGCACTGATGAAGGCCTCGGCCGCTGCCTTCGCCGAGGTCGCGCCGCCGGTCGATCCAAATGGCCTGGACATGTCGCTTGCCGAAGAGCCCCTTAAATCCATCTATTCGGACATCCTGCAGCGCATGACGGGGGCAACCCCGGGCGCCGATGGCAAGCTGACCGTCGGCGGCCTGCAGGATATCAACGGCGCCCCTGTCCTATTGCCACAGGGGGTTTCACAGACATCAGCTCAGGAAGCCTTGGATACACTGGGCACAATAGCTGGTCGCACCATAAGGGTCATCGATCCTGGCGCTGCGGCAGCGGCGACTGTGGCTGCAATCCCGGGGGTGACGCTTGGCGGGTTCGATGTTCGAAACCCAGCACCGAAGATGGTTGTTCGGGAAGACCCGGACCTGACCGCACTTTGGGCCTCGGCCAGTCTGACCGGAAAATCTGCCCCTGAGCTGACCGAGGATGCGCAGGACTACATGGCGACCCTTCGGCTGAGGCCGGTGCCTGGTCAACCGGATCTGTTCTTTTTTGAAGCAGGAACGGATGGGCGCTTCAAGCCAGTGGTCAACAGGGATGATCCGGCGCGCCCCTATGTCTTCCGCCTGAAAGACCTGATCGCCGGGGCTGATCGGCTGAGGGCCAAACCGCAGGCCCAGCCATGAGCCTTGTCGTTCCCGAAACCACGTCAACCCCGGGACCCGCCGGCGGTCCGCAACCTGTAAGCCCGGCTGACAAGTTGCCGCCGCCCGCAGCTGTCAAGCCGGACTTGATAGCTGCCCCGCCTGCTGCCCCCGATCCGTATGAAGGCCTCGACCTGCCGCAGATCGACCCGGCCGATCCCTATCTGCCCAAGATCGGCGCCTCGAATTGGGAAGTTTTCGGGGCGGCCTGGACGGCCCAGACAATCAGAACGGATGCCTGGGGCGAGAACCAGAAGCGGCGTGGGGATCTGACCCAAGACATGTATGCGCTGCTGCCCGAAGACGCAAAGACCCGCATCGATGGCCGCATGAACGACTACACCGATCATTCGGGCTTTGAGCAGTTGGTACTTTCGGAGGTCCAGCGCCAGCGCCACCAGGATCCCGGGCCATGGGCTGCATTCCCCGCCTCGATCGAAGAGTTCAACACACGGATCAACGGGCAGCGAAAGGCTGACCTGGACGAAGCCCAGGCCGTCCTCGATCAGCCGGGCGGCGGCGTCGCCGAGTTTCTGGGAACGATGGCGCGGGATTTCACGGACGAAGCCAGCCTTGCGATGTTGCCGTTTGGGGCGGGCGCCGGAAGTGGGCTGCGCGTCATGGCAACCGAAATGCTTCTGGGCGCTGCGGGAAACATGGTCACGCTGCCCCGCGAATATCAGGTCGCCGACGATCTGGGCCTGGAAAAGCCGGACCCCGTGATGCGTGCCGCCGAAGGCGCCCTTTTCGCGGGCGCCCTTACGGGTGTCGCCCTGGGCGCCGCCAAGGCCCTGCATCTTTACAATGCGCGCAAGGCGGGCCTGAAGGCCGTCACCCCTGAGGGGGTCGATCCGCTGACGGCCGAGCTGGAGGTTGACAAGGCCGAGGCCCAGCTGATGGGCGAGCCCACGGTGCAAGAGCGCGTGCAGGCCGCGGCCAAACCCGGCCAGCCACCGACCTTCGACTTTCGGGTCACCGGCAACGCCAGCCCCAAGACCAACCGCATCGGCTATGTCTTTGGTCGCCTGATCGAAAAGGGCATGACCCCGACCGAGGCCGCGGGCTTCGTCGGCAATTTCATAGTCGAAAGTGGGGCGAGCCTGAACCCCCAGGCGGTCGGTGACGGCGGCAACGCCTTGGGCATCGCCCAGTGGAACGACCGCGGCCCCGCCTTGCGGGAGTTCGCCGCCAAGCGCGGCAAGGACTGGCACGACCTCGACACCCAGATCGACTATCTGATGCACGAGCTTGAAGGACCGCCCGAACTCGGAGGCTCGAAAGAAGCCAGCGCCTGGGCCGCCATCAAGGGCGCCAAGACGCCCGAGGAAGCAGCCCTGCTGGTCAGCAAGCTCTTCGAGCGCCCGGGCGTGCCGCACAACGAGCGCCGTGTTGCCTTTGCCCGGTCCATCGCGGCCCAGTATGGAGAGGGCCGCATTCCAAAATGGGAGGGCGCGGCCCTGGCGCCCGATGGCCCCATCGCGCCGATCACCACCAGCCGCGCCTATACCCGCGATGGCCAGGTGACCGCCGGCGACTATCGGATCAACGTCCGGTATGAGGTCGTCGATGCCTCGACCCTTCGGGCAGCCAGCGCCGACCTGCAGCCGCGCGACCGCACGACGGTGTCGTCGGACGCCCAGGTGGCCAAGATCGCGGCCGAGCTGGACCCGGCCCGTCTGATGCCCAACCCCGAGGCGCAGAATGGCGCGCCAATCGTTGGCCCCGACAACATCGTCGAAAGCGGCAATGGCCGCGTCATGGCCCTGAACCGGGCGGCGACCTTGCATCCCGACCGAGCTGCCGCCTATGTCGAGGCGCTGACCCAGGCGGGCTATGAGATCCCCCCTGGCGTCACCCGCCCTGTGCTGATCGCGCGGCGCACTTCCGAAATGACCCATACCGAGCGCACAGGATGGGTTGCTGCGGCCAATGTCCAGCAGATCGCCAGGATGACGCCCGCCGAAATGGCCCGCGTCACCGGCGCGAAATTCGATGCCCCCACGCTTTCGGCGATCGACTGGACCAAGCCCTTGACCCATGGCGACAACCAGGCGGGCCTGACCAAGGTCTTTGCAAAGGTGCCGCCGGAAGAGCGCGGTGCCTTCGTCAAGGCCGATGGCACGGTCAACGCCCAGGGCGAGCAGGCGATCCGCGCGGCGGTCTTCTCGGCCGCCTGGGACGATCCTGCCCTGTTGGACCTGCACCTGGCGGGCGAGGCCGGCGATCTGAAAAGCCTGATGCAGGCGCTGGAGCAAGCGGCGCCGGATTGGGCGCAGCTGCGGGCCGAGATCCGCGCGGGCCAGATTGACCCGGCCTTCGACATCACAGGATTTGTCCAGGACGCCGTCCGCCTGATCGCAGAGGCCCGCCGTCTGACGACCGAGCTGTCGGGCACCACGACGCCCGGGATCGAGGCCGCGTTGCGCGAGCTGTTGGACAACGTCGACCTCTTCGAGGGCGCCATCTCGCCCCTGACGGCGGCTCTGGTGCGCAAGATGTGGCGCGATGGCAAGGCGGCGCCCGCGCGCGAGATTGCCGACTTCCTGCGCCGCTATGCCGCGGATGCCCGCAAGGTCGGCGAGGCCGGGCAGGGGGCACTGGACCTGTCGCCGCCCGGCCCTCGCGACGTGCTGGCCGCCATCGACCCCAAGACCTTCGGCGACCTGCCCGAGGATCTGGGCCAGCCGCGCGGCCGCACGACGCTTGCCCCCGCCCCGCAGGTCGAGACGCAGATCCAGGGCTTTGACCAGGGCGCGGCCAGCCCCGAAGCAATCGAGGACGACCAGATGTTGGCCCTGGACCTGGTGCCCGAAGCCGCTGCGGCCAAGCCCCCGGCGCCCGTCGAGGCTGTCCCTGCGCGGTCCGAGACCTTCACCCCGGCCGCCGCAGCCTTCCCAGATCCCTTGGCCCAGCTGCACGCCGAGTTCGCCGATCTGTCGATCGAGATGGGCGACGGCACAACCATGACTGCGGCCGAGATCATCGACGACCTGAAAGCCGATGAGGGCTTCGACGCCTTCATCCAGGCCTGTGCCATTCCGACCGGAGGTGCCAAATGACAAACATGGCCGACTGCATTGCGCGGGGCATGGACTTCGGCGAGATCGACAAGGCCCGCGGGATCGCCGCCCAGGCCGCCTATCAGCAGCTGTTCGACCGCTATGCGACCACGATGGACCCGGCGCGGGCCGCGATCTTTGCCGCCAAAGACATCAAGGAGGCCACGGCCAAAGCCAAGACCGCGCGGTTCCACAAGACCGTCAACCAGCTGCAGGCCATGCGCCGCCTGCACGACCAGATCCTGACCGCCCCCGATCCGGCGGCGGCCCTGCGCAACCTGCTGGAATGGTCGGAGGGATCAGGTTTCACGGGCGAGAGTGTCCGGTCGCTGACCGAGGCTTACGAGGCGTCGATCAATGCCGAGATCCACGAGGTCCTGCAGACGGTCGGGCTGGATGTGCTGAGCCGGTCGCGCGACGGTGCCATGCTGACCAAGCTGATCCGCGAGCTGCATGGCGAGGATGCCGGCAACCCTTTGGCCAAAAAACTGGCCGAGGCCGTGCGCGGGGCCCAGCAGCGGATGCGCCGCCTGTTCAATGCCCATGGTGGCGACATCGGCGAGCTGGCCGACTATGGCGTACCCCATGCCCATGACGCCGAGCAGCTGCGCAAGGCTGGCTATGGCAAATGGGCCGAGACGGTCATGCCGCGCCTGGCGTGGGACCGCATCATTGACCTGACCACGGGCAAGACCTTTGCCGCCACCAAAGGCGCTGCCCCGGATCCCGTCGCGGCCGATCGGTTCCTGCGCAGCGTCTATGACGGCATCGTCACCGGGGGATGGAACACCCGCACACCCGGCATGACCACGGCCGGAAAGGCGCTTTACAACCAGCGCGCCGATCACCGCGTCCTGCACTTCGCCAGCGCCGACGCCTGGATGGAATACAATCAGGCCTTCGGCACATCGGATCCCTTCAGTGCGATGGTCAACGGTCTGCACGGGCTGGCCCGCGACGTGGCCCAGATGCGCGTCCTGGGGCCGAACCCTCGCGCCGGGCTGGAGTTCGCAAGCCAGGTGGCCACGAAGAAGGCCATGACCTCGCGCAATGTTGCCCTGCAGGAGAGCGTCAGCCGCGCCACCTCGAGCGCAAAGGCCATGCTTGGCGAGCTGGACGGCACCGCAAATCGAGCCGAACACGTCGCCGTCGCGCAGTTCTTTGGCGCGACCAGGTCGTTGCTGACCGCCATTCAGCTGGGGAGCGCGGCCATCTCTTCGGTGACCGACGCCGCCACGATCGACGCGGCCGCCCGTCACATGGGGATGCGGCCCGGCAATATCTTGGCGCGCTCCGTGGCCATGATGACGAACGGAGCCACACGGGAAACCGCGGCCCGCATGGGTCACGTCGCCGAGACCCTGGCCGAAACGGGCCGGTCGATGTCCAGGTACACGGGGCAGATGTTTTCATCGGGGCTGCCTGAGAAGCTGTCGAGCTTCACCATGCGCGCGACCGGCCTGTCGTTGTTGACCGACATGCGCAAGGCTGCCTTCAAGATGGAGTTGTCCGGCCTCATGGCCGAGAATGCCGGTCGATCCCTGGCCGAGGTCGATGCCCCCCTGCGCCGCGCCCTCGAGGCCCGCGGGATCACGGCCGCGGACTGGGACCTGTTGCGGGATCCGTCGACCCACTTTGTCGCCCCGAATGGCGGCACGTTCATCAGCCCGCACTACTGGCTGCAGACGCAGAAGACCTTGCCGCAGGTCGAAGCGGAAGGGCTGGCCATGCGCCTCTCGGCCATGATGCATGAGCAGCTGGAGTTTGCGATCCCCACGGTTTCCGTGCGCGTGAAGGCCGCCACCAAGTTGAACACGGCCGCCGGAACCATCGGCGGCGAGCTGCTGCGCAGCGCGGCGATGTACAAGAATTTCTCGTTCTCGCTGATGCTGAACCAGTATCACCGCTTCCTGTCCATCCAGGGCAACTGGAACCGTGCCCTTTATGCCGCGCGGCTATCGACCATGCTTGTCCTGACCGGCGCCCTGGCCGTTCAGCTGAAGGAGTTGGTCAAGGGCAACGACCCGCGCCCGATGACCGAGGGCAAGTTCTGGATGGCGGCCCTGTTCCAGGGCGGCGGCCTCGGGATCTTCGGCGACTTCTTTGCGGCCGAGCAAAGCCGCGTCGGCGGGGGTCTTGGTGAGACCGTCGCCGGCCCAGTTGTCGGTGCGGTCGGCGATGCCATCAAGCCCTTCGCCGCCAATCTGACGGCGGCTGTCAAGGGCGAGAAGACCAACTTCGGCCGCGACCTCGCAGGCTACGCCCGCCGCAACACGCCCTTCCTGTCATCGGCCTGGTATGCCCGCCTGGCCTATGACCGCATCGTCATGGATCAGCTGCTGACCTTCATCGACCCCCAGGCCGACATCGCCTTCAGGCGGCGCCTGAAGCAACAGGCCCAGGATTATGGGACCAGGCCCTGGTGGTTGCCCGGCGACCTTGCCCCCGCCCGCGCCCCTGACCTTTCCAACGCCTTCGGAGCCCAGCAATGACCGTCGACGCCGCCCTCCCCATTGCCACCTATGTTGTCGCTGGCGCGGGCCCTTATCCCGTCCCCTGGCCTTACAAGGCCGGCAGCCTGCGCGTCGGCGTGGTCATCGGGGGCATCGTCGAATGGCAGGCCTGGCCGATCTGGTCCGATGATCAGGTCGAATGGACCAACCAGGTCGCCGATCAGCCGACCGGCGGCAACATCTGGCTTCAGACGACGGCCGCGGTGGACTATGGCGGCCTGACCCTGCAGATCGAGCGACGCAGTGTCGCCGCCCAGGACTGGGGCGGTCATCCCGGGTTCCGTGAGCGCGGCATCGAGGCCGCCCTGGATCAGCTGACGATGCTGGTCCAGGAGGACCGCGCGGCCCATGATCAGATGATCCGCATCGCCGGCGCCGAGGACATGGCGCCCCTGGTCATGACCGAGGGCGACACGCTGATCTGGGATGGCGAAAAGCTGATCGCTGCCCCTGCTGCCACGGGCGGCGGATCCGCCACGCCCGGTGGCCAGGCCGCCACCCTGTTCCGCCAGGCCGACTATATGCACGCCGACGACCTGGCGCGGATCCGCGCCGGCATCGTCACCGGGCAGGACGTGACCCGCGTCACCAATGGCCTGCGGGCCCTGCACCAGGCCGCGCTGACCTATATGTTCTCGGCCGATGGCGCCGTGGCCGTGGTTCAATACGAGGCCGGCACATCGGCCGTCAACCGGCGCCTGATGTCGGACACCTTCAATAACCTGCTCTGGTCGACCACCGGCCGGAACAATTCGAAAATGATGTTCACGGCCACGGGCCCCGTGATCTTCCGGCTGTCCGGCTGGTTGGACGGCGCATCTGCCGTCCGCACCGATGGGATTTATGGCGAGATGGGCTTGGCCCATGCCGTGCCGAATGCGGTTTGGGAGTGGGCGCAGCCCACGGGCCGCGGCTATCTGACCTATCTGGACCTGCAAGCGACGATCATCGGCCAGAACAATTACCTGACCGACCCGATCGGCTGGCGGTTCTACCGCATCAACTCGTGCAAGCACACCGGCGTGCTGGAGGCGATCAGCCTCTACAATGTCGGGTTCAACTTCGAGAGCTGCTTCAACTCGAGCTTCGACCGGATCCAATCCTTTACCGGCTGGCAGCCGACCGAATATGGTGTCGCGCCCTTCGTGGACAATGCGCTGCGATACAACAACTCCGGCGCCCAGGTTCAAATCATCTCAAGCACCACGGGCTTGCCAGTTTCCTTCTTCCAAGATCACCACGTCGGCAAGCGGATCAGCCTGTGCCGGCAGGGCAGTGGCCAGATCGAGGTCGACGAGGACGAGGTCGGTGCGCGTGGCCCGCGCTGGTTCACCATCGCATCGGTCGACACGGTCGACCGGTCGAAATGCACCCTGACCGAGGTCCCGCCCTATAACGGCGGCGGCACGGGACAAATGGTCACCGCCAACTGCCGGTTTTCCTTCGACGCCATCGCGGCCAGTTCGACCGCCGGGTCCAACATCATTACCCTGTCGGCCACGATCCCCTACAGCATGGTCGGCCGGACAGTGACCATCGTCGGCGCCGGCTATCAGGGCGAGAACGCCAAGATGCGCGGCGACAACCTGATCTCGATCGTCACGGCGCATACGGGCAACCAGCTGACCCTGGCCCATGCCGCGGCCCGCACGCGCACCACGGCCCCCATCGTCGTTGCGGCGGCCGTGCATCTGGGCACGCTCGGGTGCGACATCCCGCACGCCAACTACCGGAAAAACGACGACTTCCACATCCGCCGCCTTTGGGTCGAGGTGAGCAGCTATGGCGTCGTGCCCCTGAATATCCAGGACTGCACCTGGGTGACCATTGGTGACGGGTCAAAGCTGCACGGTGCCACCCAAAGCAGCAACAACTGGGCGGGCAATTTCGCGAACATCGTGGGCTCGATGTGCCGGGCGCGGATCACCGCCAAGTTCACCCACAGCCTGCATTCGCCGCGCTTCGGGAAATTCATCTTCGCTGGCAATTCGGTGAACATGGTGCTTCAGGGCACCCTGTCGAGCTGGTTGGCCGACAGCCATACCGCCCAGTATTACCTGGACCCCGATATGAGCGGCGAGAGCGACTTCGCCATTTATGACGGGATGATCAATGACAACAGCGCTTTCCCGGCGGCGTCGGCCTTTCAGGTCATGGCGCGGGGGATCAGCGACTGGAACCCCCAGCTGCCCTTCATCCGCTCGATCGGCAGCGCGCTGAACCCCCTGGGAGCCAATGCTATCTGGCCGCCCGCCAATTTGGGCCCGGTGATTTCCCCCGCACTGGGCTCGACCCGGGCGGCTGCTGTCTCGGCGATTGCCCAAGGCATGTGGACGCCCCGCGACGGGGCGATCTACCTGATCGGCGGGTCGCTTTACGTCGGCAAGACCGGCGCCACCTCGATCACGGATCTGCCGGGGCTGGAGGCGACCGTCTCGCCCGATGTGGCCGCCATCAACGCCTCTGGCGCAGGTGTGCCCAATGTCCAAGCGCTTGTGACCACGACGGCCGACGGGATCGCGGCGACCAGCTCGGGTCAGTATTTCGCGGTGGCGACCGGCAGCCAAACCGACCTGTACCGCAACGCCACGGGGGTGGCCGAGCTGATCCGGCTTAGCATCGAACAGATCCAAGATGTCATGCCAGCAGCGGCGCCCTCTGCGCCGGCCCTTGTCACTTCGGCTCAGTCACTAAAGAAATACGGGGTGCCCCTGCGTAAGGTCTTGGGCCGGTCGTATTCCTCCGGCAACAACTGCGCAGGCATCCTCAATTCTGTCCTGCCTCAAATCGCGGCGGCGGCCTACACGGTCCGAAATGTCGATCCCATCGAGATGAGTTTCCAGGCTCAGCTGTCGTTGATTTCTGGTCTCGATATTCGCTGGGGTCCCGCCGTTCTTTGGCGGGACTGGACGGGCGCCGGCAACTCCATTGGTGCAATGTTCGGGCAGGCTAATTGGTCAACCGGATACATCGAAAACGTAACCTGGTCAGGCGGCATCATCCGCTACCGAAACTCAAGTATCCGCGGCCAGGTCTTCAACTGGGACATCAACCGAGCCCGGTTCGACGGCGTCAAGATCTATGATTATCGGGGCGGGCGGGCCTGGGCGTGCGGCGGCGATGATGTGATCGTCTCGCGCTGCGAGGCCTATACGGGCGATACCACCACGGGCGATGGTGCATACCGGCCACTTTTCGGCACGAGAATGCTTTTCGTGAACTGCATCGGGGACTGCTACGACGACGTCTTTCAGTTCGTCCCGGCGACAGGTTCAGGCCTGCCTGCCTATCGCAAAGACCGCTCGATCACCTACAGCCAGTATATCGGCTGCGAAGGCGTCAGCCGAAAGGGCCGTCTGTTCATCGGGGCCGTCATCGACCAGCCCGACGAAACCGTCGTCAATTCCGCCTCGAAATTGCAGCACATCGACTTTATCGGCATCAAGGGGCGCGCCCCCGGGGGCTTTGTGATCGCCTGCAATGCCTCGGACGGCACCGTGACCAGGCAGTTGGACAACATCGGGATCTCGCGCTGTTCGATTGAGGCTACTTCAGATGTGACCTTCTCCGGCAATGTGGCGAGCGCGATTTATGGCACCCCTGGACTGCCGAATGTCCTGGGCCGCATCACCATCGACGGCCTGTCGATCGACGGATCGCCCAAGAAGTATGGGCTGGATGTCTTCAATGCGGATGGCGCTCAGCTGGTGCTGAGCGGCCTGGGCGTGACGGGGCAGACGACCGCGCTGCGCATCAGATCCGAAGTCTCGCTGGATCTCCAAAATGGTGCCTATTCGGTCACACCCGACGGCGATGTTGACCGGCAGCCCATCGTCATCACCTCGACCGCTGGGGCCTCGAAGGTCAAGGTCGATGGGCCGGTCCTGCGGGGGGTGCCATCGAACTATGCCGGTCTCGCGATCAACTCGGCCGCGACGGTGGTCGATGTCAGATCCATGCGCGTCGAGGTCGCGGCGGGCGCAACCAATACCAGGGCGATGTCGGGCGTGACCGGCGCGACCGCCTATTACCTGCCCGATCAGCTGTCGGGCACCTATGACCTGATGAACTTTGGCTCGATCACGGCCATCAACCGCTCGGCCCCGCCCGCCGCGACGATTGAGCGGATCGCCAGCGCAACCAGCAGATCGGTGGCCCTGAACGACCTGAAGGACATCACCGTCGTCGATGGCATTTCCGGGCCGCGCACCTGGACGCTGAATGGTGGTGGCGCGGTGGCCGGGATCGCACGGACGATCATGCGCACCGACGGGTCCGCCAATGTCCTGACCATCGCGGCCTCGGGCGGGGGCACGCTGGCCACGCTGACCGCCGCCGCCGACTGGGTGGAGATCGCCTGGGACGGCGCAGCCTTGGTCGTCACCGAGAGGGGCGGTGCGGGTGGCGGGGGTGGATCTACCAGCTGGGGCGCCATCCTCGGCACCCTGTCCGCCCAGACCGATCTTCAGGCCGCGCTGGACGCCAAGCAGTCGCTGTCCGACCGCAACGCCGCCAATGGTTACGCCGGGCTAGACGCCTCGGGGAAGGTTGCGGCGGCGCAGCTGCCGTCCTTCGTCGACGACGTGATCGAAGCCGCGAACTTTGCCGGCCTGCCCGGCACGGGCGAGACCGGCAAGATCTATGTGACGCTGGACACCAACAAAACCTTCCGCTGGTCCGGGTCAGCATATGTCGAGATCTCGCCCTCCCCTGGCTCGACAGATGCTGTGCCCGAGGGCGCGACGAACCTGTATTTTTCCTCGGGCCGGGTCCGTACCAGCGCCTTGAACGGATTTTCGGTGGCGGCCTCGCGAGCTGCGATCATCGCGACGGATACGGTTTTGGGGGCCTTCAACAAAGCGCAGAAGTATTTCAATGACTTGGCGGCGGTGGCCTTCTCTGGGGCCTGGGCCGATCTTGGCGGCACCCCGACGACTTTGTCGGGCTATGGGATCACAGATCGGGCACGGCCACAGAATATCCCTGCATCGGGCGAGGCCATCCTCTTGTCCGCGGGTGTCGCTGGCACCGCGCTTTCGACGACGGTGGGCACGGCAGGTCGGATCGACCTGTTCCCGTTTACCACCCCGGTGACGATTGCCGCGACGGCCTTCCAGGTCAACGTCACGACAGGCGGGGCGTCGTCGGTCGGCCGCGTCTTGATCTATGCGGCGGATAGCAGTGGCAATCCTGCCGGGCTTTTGTTTGCGTCGGCTGACATCGAAATTTCGACGACAGGCATCAAGACCTCGACCCTCGGTTACACCCTCCAGGCCGGGGTCCTGTATTGGATCGGCTGGCAGTTTTCCAATGCATCGTCGCCCGCGGTATCGGCCACGCCGACAGCCATGACCTTTGACATCAACGCTGGTGGCCCGTCGACGACCGCAAAGAAGGCGCTGCGCAGGGTCGTGACCTATGCAAGCGGCCCGCCTGATCCTTGGGGATACACGTCGTCGGAAGTCAATTCCGCCGTCCCGGCGGCCATCTGGGCAAAGGTGTGAAATGTCCAAGCAATACATGACTGCCCGCAATGTGTGGATCGGGTCCTATGGCGACGACACACCCTGCGAAATCGAGGGCGCGGTCCCTGCGCCGGCCGATCCGTCGGGCTTTCACGGCGCAGACGGTCTGTGCTGGCGGGCTGAAACTCAGTCCTGGGAGCCCTATGTGCCGCCGCCCGACAGCTGCACTCGCCTGCAGGGCCTGCTGGCACTGGGCATGGAGCGTGCCTGGCAGCTCGAGCAGCTGGTGCTGAACCTGCCGACCATCCGGCCTGACCTGACCGATGCGCAGATCTGGGCGCTGCAGACGACCTATCGGAATGCCCAGACCTGGGAGCGGTTGCACCCCTTCGTCGAGATGATCCGGGTCCTGTTTGGCATGACCCCGGACGAGCGCGACGATCTGATCCGTCTCGCCGTCACCCTCTAGCCGCCAGAAAGGGCGCAGAATGCAAGATGATCCGGGCCTGTGGAACACGCTTATTGCAAAATATGGGGCGGCAGCGACCGCCTGGGCGCTGGCCTTTCTGGGCCGCCTCTCTTGGCACGCCCGGCAGGTCCAGCTCGGCAAGCGCAAGGCGCTGAGCCGCCACCTGCTGCTGGACGTGCCGGCCGCGCTGGCCATCGGCGTGATCGGCAATGGCATCGCCAGCTATTTTGGGCTGGGTCCCGAGATCAAGTCCGGGCTGATCGCCTATCTGGGCTGGCTCGGCCTGTCGGGTGCCGATGATCTGGTCCGCCAGATCGCGGCGAAAGGAGGCAAAGCATGATCCCCTCGGGTTTCAAGGGCCGGGCCACGCGCCTGGCCGACATTGATCTGCCCCGCCTGGGCCAGGTGATCGGCGTCGGAGAGGACGAGATCCACGCGGTGATCGAGGTCGAAACCTCGGGCGGCGGCTTCGACAGCGCCGGCCGCCCCAAGATGCTGTTCGAGCCCCATATCTTTTGGGCCGAGCTGGCGCCGCACCGGCGCGAGGCGGCAGCCGGGCAGGGCCTGGCCTATCCGAAATGGGGCACCAGGCCCTATCCGAAGGACAGCTATCCGCGCCTCGAGCTGGCCCTGCGCATCGACCGCCCGGCCGCCCTGCGCAGTGCGAGCTGGGGCTTGGGTCAGATCCTCGGCCGCAATGCGCGGGCCGCCGGCTATGCCGATGCCGAGACCATGGTCGCCGCCTTCTGCGACGCCGAGGCCGCGCATCTGCGCGCCATGATCACCTTTATCCAGACCGAACATCTGGACGACGACCTGCGCCGCCACGACTGGTCCGGCTTTGCCCGGGGCTACAACGGCGCAGGCTATGCGGCCCACGGCTATCACACCAGGCTGGCCGAGGCCTTTGCGAAGTGGTCGCGCATCCGCGACACCCCCCTCCCTCCCGGCGGCTGAGCTGCCCCATCGAAAAGGAAAACCCGTGAAAGAGATCCTCACCTCCCCTGCGACGCTCCGGGTGCTCTTCGCCATCCTGGCTCCCATTCTGGGCATGATCCCGGGCGTGTCCCTGGACCAGGCGACGCACATCCTGTCCATCAACCTCGACACAGCCCTGACCGGGGCGGGCGTCGGCGGCGCGGCGGCCATGGGCGTCTACGCGAAGTTCGGCAAGAAGTGAGCTAACCGAAGGTCTGCCGTTGCAAGGCGGTGACCGAAGCGGCGGCCCGGTCGATCGACGCGACCAGGCCGCTGCGCAGGGCATCGAGCGCCAACGACCGGTCGCCCGGATAGACCGCCGCAACCAGTCCTATCGCGCCCAGGAAGCGGCGCGCTGCTTCCAGCTCGTCCAAGGCCTCTTCAGCTCGATCAAAGATGGCCTGCAAGCGGGTGTCAAAATCGGTCACGCCCTTCGATTTAAGTATAGATTTACGCATCATCCCTCCTAAAAATGGCTGATGCGCCTGTCGCGTCCGAAAACCCTCAGTCTGCCCGTCTAACCCATTGAGATATATCGTGACGCAAATGTGTCTTAAATCAGGTAAGTTGTTGAAATATATGGATATGAAATAAACTCAAACTCTGTTTCCGCAAGGAGTGTCGGTTCGAGTCCGACCGCCCGCACCATTTAAATTCAATGCCTTATAGGCAACTCTTCATGTGAAAAAAATTGCTGCGTCCGAACGTCCGACAGACGTATTCGGACGCGAGCCCTAAAAACCCGAAAATTGGCCAATCTACCCATCAAAACCGGCCAATCTGTTTCTTTCGAAAATGAGGATTTCTCATAGAAAAAAGCCGGGCATGTTGCCCGGCGAGGTGAGACAGGGAGCTATCCGGCGGGACTGCCCGCAGCGGATCAGGTGATGGCCTCTCCGCGCAGAACCTTCTCGGCCGTTCGGCCCATGTCGGATCTGGCCAGGTCGGCCATGACATCAAGGTCGGTGTCCATGCCCGTGAACTGCAGCACGAATGCCTCTTCCGACGGGCTGAGCTGAGCAGGCGCGCGGGGCCCCCGCAGATCCTGCATGACCTCCTGGACCAGACGGACGACCGCCAAGATCCTGGCGCTTCTCACGTCCGCACCTTGGCGGGCCGAAACACCATCGTTGTGCTGGGCGGGGCGGTGAAGGTTTCGCCGGTCTGCGGATTGCGCGCCTGGCGCTCGGGCCGGTGCTTTTGCCGGAAGGTGCCGAAGCCGGGCACCAGGATGGTCGCGCCGTCCTCGATCACGGCGGCCCGGATCTTCGCCAGGCCGCTGTTCAGCGCGGCGCGGGCGTCGTCATCCAGCAGTTTCGAAAGTGCGATACGTTGGGTCACTGTCCGTTCCTCTTTTTAGGCCGCCTGGCGGCAGGTGTCGCAGAGGCGGTGATGATGCCCCGTGCTTTTGAAATTCGTCTTGCAGGACATGCAGCTGCGCAGGGTGACCAGCGAGATCTTGTCCAACCGGTTCGCCTTCGCGGCGGCACTGTCGTAATGGGTCAGAAAGGGCGAGACCCGCAGCCGGCCGCGATAGACCGCAAAGGAGCGGCCCGACCCGATGATCTGGTGACGCGCGCTCATCAGTGGATCGCCCCGGAATTGCCGGAGCCCAGGGCGGCTTTTCGCCGGGCCGCAAAGGCAAAGGCGACACGGTCAATGGCCGCCGCTTCGCATTCAGCGCAAGAACAGCCATCTGTATCCGCAACCATCGCTTTGAAGTTCGGATCGTCCGTCCTAGCCGAGACAATCACGGTCAAACCGATTAGATCGCGGCCATCGGTGCGCCCCGCCACATAGGACAGGATGCGCGGCACCAGCTTGTCGCAGCGATCAAACCATTGATCGACCAGGTGCTTGAAAATCCTGTCCTGGTCGTCGTCCGGCGCCGCATGTGCTTTGATCTTCTTCATCCCTGCTTCCTCTCTTTCTTCGGCTTTTGGACGGCATCGACCGCGCGCAGGGCCGTCGCCAGCTGCGGCGCGGTGTAGACCTGTGCCAGAGCGGCCGAGACATTCAGCGTGTTGCCCATCACGTCGACCAGGTCGTCGCGCGAAACCCCGGCGGCGCGGGCATTGTTCGAGAAGGTCCGGCGCAGATCCCGCTGGGTCAGCGTCGTGATCGAGGGCTGCGCCTTGGCGGCCTCGTCGCGCAGCCTGGTCCAGGCCTTGTTCATGGAGGCGAGGGTAAAGCGCTTTCCCTTGGCCTCATCCCACACCAGCGTCGGCTGGCCCATCGCGGCCGCCAGCGCGATCTGGCTGCGCAGCTGGCCCTCGAGATCCGCATGGATCGGCACCTGCACGGCCTTCCCGGTCTTGTTCTGCTGCAAGATCCAGACCAGTCCCTCGCGCGCCGATTTCCGCCGGCCGATCTGGGTCACCAGGAAGTCGCCAGGTCGAGCGTTGATGATGTCGGTGACCCGCTGCCCGGTATAGATCCCCATGGCAACGATCAGGCCATCCATGGGGCGCCCCAGCGTGTCGGCGGCATCCATCAGCGCGTCGAACTCGTCCCAGGTGCAGATCCGATCCCGCCCGGGCGGGGCCTTCATGCTGATCGCCTTGACCGGATTGGACTGGGCGGCCCGCCAGCCGCGCACTTCGGCGTGCTTCATCAGGATCGAGAACATGCGCAGGATTGCCAGCGCCCGAAACACCCCCTTGCTCGCCAGCAGAGCCTCATACCAGGTGTTGCAGGTGGGCGTATCGAAGGCGACCACGCCATGAGGTCCCCACTTGCGGTCGATCGCATTGAGGTCGATCCGATAGGTCCGCTGGGTCTCGTAGGATTTTTCGATGTAGAACCGGCTGGCCTTGTAGTCGGCGATCAGCGCGCTGATGGTCCGCTCGCTCGTGCCGGTCGTGCGGGGTTTGCCCGAGATCTTGGCCTCGGCCTCGGCATTCAGCTCGGCCGCCTGGCGGATCGCAAAGCCAGGCCGTTCGGCATCGAGATCCACGGCCGTGAAGCCGGCCGCCCGCTGGATGCGGTTCGGTTCCCACCAGACCCGCCAGGAGCCGTCCTTGCGGCGGCGCTGCCGCAGGCCGGCCACTTCGGTGATGACAGGGGGCGTGGGCTTGCGAGCCATATCAGGCGGCCTCGGACGTTTGGGGGGCAGGCAGCGCCTGCGTGAGGATCGGGCGCCCGGCGAGGGCATCGGAGGCCAGGATCTTGCGCTTCAGCTCGGCCACGGCGGCATGATCGGGCATCGACCAGATCATCGCCGCCAGCAGGATCAGGCGCTTGTTTTCGGGCAGGGTCATGCCGTTCTCGCCAGTTCCAGCAGATGCACCTTGCCCGAGCTGATCAGTCCGGGGTCGATGTTCAGGGCCAGGGGCTTGCCGTGACGATCCCGCCAGGCCAGCACTTCGTCGGTCCGCCAGCGCAGATTGCGGTTCGTCGTGGTCGGCATGGGCAAGGGGAACAGTGTGTCATCCTCGAGGCGTGCACGCTCACGCAGGAAGGCGCGCCCGTTGGTCATGCCGATCAGCTGGGCGACCTGGTCGGCGGCGATGAAGGGGGGCTGGCTGGTCATTCTTGCGCCTCTTTCTTCAGCTTTTCGCGCGTCCGTTGGCACAGCGCGACATAGGCCTTTTCGGCTTGTTCCCGCGCTTCAGCGACAGCCTTTTGGAGCCGCGACGAGATTTCGCCCACTTGGGCGTTGTGGTCGTTGATCACCGCCATCGTGTTGCTGATGATCGACATCTCTTCGCCCATGAACCGCATGGCCTCGGGCCCAAGCACGAAAGGTTCTTTCATGCCCGCCGCCCTTCCTGGACATAGCCCCAGCGCGCGATCGAGCGGTGGAAGCCATCCATGGGGGTGACCGGAACGGCCTGGGCCATGCGCAGCAGCGTCGTCGCCGAGGCAACCCAGTAGACGGCGGCGCCCAGGATCAGGGTGCCGCGGAGGATCAATTCCAGCATTGCTTTGTCCGAGGATTGGCCCGCCTGCCGATCGAGGCCGAGCCGTGAAACATCCGGGGAGGCGGCAGATCGCCCCAATCGGCCCCGGGGCAGTCAACCGATGCGGATGACCTCGGCCCCGGGCAGGGGCATATCCATGGCGCGACGCGCGCGCAGCTCTTGCAGCAGCTGGGGGGTGCAGCTGATCAGCCACTCGATCCGGGCTTCATCGCTGTTGCCGTGTTGGGCGTCGATGCCGACCTGGATCAGCTGGTCCAGCTGCCGGTCGCCAATCGGCATCGACCGCGCGTAGGCCACGCGGGAGGTGAAGGGGATGGACATAGGTTGGGTTCTCCGTTGCAGGTGGATGCAACGGAGTTAGGAGTTATTCCCGCTAACTGTCAATTCACAAAATGAGCATAGCTCATTTTTTTAGTTCCCGCCCATACTTCCGGTGAAAGTATCTGATCACCTGAAGTTCCATGAAGTCTGGAACTACGATGTAGCCAACAAGAACCGCAATGGTCGCTGCGCCCGAGATCATGGGGTAAGCGTGCCACATCCAGCCCGGCACAAAAGCTAACGCCACCCAAGGCCCAAAAGTCAGTGCGTAAAGGGCCCACCTTCGTGAGCGTGCCATTGCCGCTTCCATCCGGGCTTTTTCGTCCGAGGTCACGGCTGTCTCCAGCTGGCTATGACCTTGCCGCGCACCACGACATTGACCCCATCGACCACATGGACCCGCTGATCTTCGAGTGCGGTGGAGGCTGCGACCAGAACTGGTGGTTCAAAGCGCCGCAGAACTGTGGTGGCCCCCGTCCTGGAGTAGATCTGCGCCAGAACCACATCGCCAGACTTCACCCGTTCGGCCTGGTGGGTATCGACCAGCATGAAATCCCCGACCAGCAAGCCGCCCAAGGCCATCGCGGCAGATTTGACGCGCCAGACGTCGATCCCTGGCCGCCCGCCGCCGAACAGCTCGGCCACCGTCTTGACCTGGTTGCCCGCGCCGATTGAGGGGCCCGTAACAAATGGCGCCGCGTCGGCTTCGGCAAAGCCCGGGTTGACCTGCTGCGCCTGTTCTGCCGTGGTTACCCCGGCTTTTTCAATGACTGTGGCGAGATCCACCTTCAACGTCTCGGCAAATGCCTTGGCCCAGTCGAGGCTCATGGCCTGGCGCCCAGTCAGGATATGGGAGACGTTGGTGCGCGACTTGCCGAGTTTCGCGGCAATGTCTTCGGCCGTCACGCCGACACGTCTCTGCTGGGCTTTGAACCACTTATCGTCCATGCGGTGAGAAGTAATATCTTCTCACCTAACATTAACGTGTGCAGAACTAAAAAAATGAGTTGCACGGGGCTGTGCTGTTAGTCTAGGTGTGGTGTTATGGGAAATAACCTCACACCACTGGAAGTAGCCGAAGCCCTGATCGGCAAGCCCGATGTCATCGCTGACATCCTGGGGATCGACCACAAGGCGCCGTTCCAATGGCGTTACGGGCGTCCTGGTCGTGCTGCTGGTGACCTCCCGAAGGTCGCTTATGTCCGTGCGCTGCTGGCCTATTCGGATGAGCGGCGCCTGGGCCTGACCCTCACTCACCTGATCTGGGGCGCCGAGGCGGCCGAGATCGACGAGATCCTGTCCCGCCGCACCCCTGCCGTCGCGGCGGAGTGACAGAAGATCGGTGCGCGCCCTGTCGCAACGATGATCTAGGGCGGGGCCGCCCGAATGGCCGCCCCGCCCCTTTTCGCCCTGGATCAGATCGGTCCGGGCCGCAGTGTCGGAGACAAGAATGTCGCAGCGAATGCCCGTCCTGATGGCCGCCCAGGCGGTGGCCCTGTCTGCCCGCACCAACACCCTGACCGCCCAGGCGGTCGAGGCCATGCTGGCCCGGGCCTGCGAAGCCCTGGCGCCGGTCGACGAGCTGCGCGCCGCGGTGGTGACCTTCGCGGCTGCCTATGAGCGGCACCGGCGCGACCCCGAGGCGATGGCCGTCCATGGCGTCACGCTCGAGGCCGAGATCCGCGAGATCCTGAAACTGAACCCGGCCATGCCGCGCACGAGGGTGGATATTGATGGGTAACCGCATCACGCCGCACGGCCAGAAGCTCAACACCTGGCGCCAGGATCGCGGCCCAAAGCCGCCCAAACAGCAGATCCCTGCGAAGAAGGGCGGCAAGTGATGGCTGACCAGCTCTCTCTGATCGAGCCGGGCACCGCCCAGGCCCATCCGGCGGGGCGGCTGTCGATCGCCCACCAGGTGGTGATCAACGCCCTGGCCGCGATCCTGACCCCGCCGATGCTGGAGCATGAGATGCGCCAGCTGTTCCTGATGGAGCTGGCCGATGCCCTCGACCAGGTGCGCCTGGTCGACGCCCCGGGCCCGGTCGCGCAGTTGGTGCAGGCCGGCAGCGCGCTGGTCGACGCCTGGCGCGCCCCTGCTGCCACACCCACCGTCGAGGCCCGGATGGCCGCGATCCGCTCGGCCGAATGGCAGGCCAGGGGTGCCCTGGGGTCCTTCTTCTACTGGCGGCTGGCAGGGGCCAGCGATGCCCTGAAAAATGGAGCTGCGAATGCGCATTGACCAGATGACCATCGACGATCTCGACCAACTGCTGACCCAGCTGGATGGCGTCTCTGAGGCAGGCAAGCTGCTGGTCAGTGTCGGCCTGACGCCGGTCTTTTCGCTGATGCCTGGCCAGCCGCTGGTTTTCGTGCCGGCCCATCAGAGCGCGCCGGAACCGAACGCCCTGGTGCACGAGCTGAAGCGCGAACTTTTTTTCGCGCAGCTTGAGGCCTTCAGTCCTCCCCAATGGGATGACCTCGAATTTGCGGCCGAAAAAATCGCCCGAGGCTACCAGATCCACGCGGCAATCCCCGAACACAAACCCTCGGTCAGCGCGGCAACGTCGGCCGAGGCAGCGGCGGCCGAGGATGAAAGGGCCCTGGCAGCTGCGCCCCCCGCCGGGCCATCGGCGGGGGATGACATTGCCGAACCCTTGCCCGAGGTGTGCCATACCACCGAGGGCGAGGCAGAGGCGGTCGATGCCATGCCGGGCTCGGCCGCCTCGACCCCCGCTGCGCCCGCTGTCTCTGATGAGGCGGACAATGCGGGGGACCCCATTCCCGAACCCGCAGAACCCTCGACCGAGCCCGCCAACCTTCTCCCGGCGGATCAGGTCGATGCGGCCGAGGCCCCGCAGTTGCAGGTGGCGGCCCAGGTCGAAGCCCCGGCGGTTGCTCCCATGGCCGCCGGGGCGGGTGACGATGGCCCGGCCGGCCCTGCCGCCCGCTGGGATGAGCTGTCGGTGTCGGCGGCCATCCAGATCTATGTCGATACGATGATGCTGGGCGGCAAGGCGGTCACCGCCTATGAGCTGATCGGCACGAAGTTCGGCCGCACATCCGAGACGGTGCGCCAGCGCTTTATGACGGCCTGGAAATCGCGGGCCCACCAGGCGCTGGAGGCCGCCAAGGCGGCGGAAGCCCGGACAAAGCCCGCGCAAAGCCCGGACTATGTCAGCCCCCTGGTGCAGCACCTGTCCACCCTGCCGCATCCCAAGGGGTGGTCTTATCGGGCCGACCTCGACCTGGTGATGATGATCCTGGACCGCGTCGATCAGGCCACGATCGCGGCGAACCTCGAGGTCTCGCCGGCGTTTCTGAAGTCGCGCTGGGATGTGCTGACCGGCCAATACAAGGACGGCAATGACAAGCTGTGCCGCCGATGGGCGGCCGACGAGATCCGCGACAGCCTGCACCAGCTTGTGGCCGACCAGGCCGCCCGGACTGTCGCGGCGGAATGATATGTCGGCCGCGAATGCCCCCACCGTATCGGTCGACGAAATCAAGGCGCGTCTTTTGGACCGCATCGAGGACATCGTCGACCGTTACGCGCCTGCCGCCCCTGGCGCCTATCGCCACGGCCATCTGTGGTATACGCTCAACCCCGGCCGGCCCGATCGGCGCGTCGGCAGCTTTGTGGTCCATATGTCCGGGCCCAAGGCGGGCCGCTGGGTCGATTACGCCAGCGACCCGCGCGGCGGCGACCTGATCGACCTGATCGCCCTGGCGACGGGCTGCACCGCCAAGGAAGCCATCGCCCAGGCCCGCGCCCTGGTCGGCCTGCAATCCGAAAGCCCCGAGGACCGCCGCCGCCAGGCCGAGGCGGCCGAGCGCCGCAAGAAGTTGCGCGCCCAAGCCGAGGCCGAGGCCCGCGAGGCCCAGGCCAAGAAAGAGGCGCGCGGCCTGGCCCTCTGGCTGTCAGGCCAGGAGCGGATCGAAGGCACCCCCGTCGAGGCCTATCTGGCCGGCCGGGGCATCGAGCTGGGGCGGCTCGACCCCGTGCCCAAGGCGATCCGGTTCCACCCCGCCGCCCGCTATTACTGGACCGAAGAGCGCGTCGATCGCGAGACGGGCGAGGTCGCCGTCGATGCCCGCGGCCGCCCGATCCGCGACGTCAAACACCGGGAATTTCCCGCTATGCTGACCGCCATCGCGCGCGGATCGAAGGTGATCGACTGTCACCAGACCTTCCTGGCGCAGGGCACCGACGGCTTCTGGGGCAAGGCGCCCGTCGCCAAGCCCAAGAAGGTCTTTGGCAACTACACCGGCGGCGCGGCCCGCCTGTGCAATGGCGTGGGCCCCCGGGGCGGCCGTCCCAAGCTGGCCGATGCGCCCGAGGGGTCCACCGTCTGGCTCACCGAGGGTATCGAGAATGCCCTGTCGCTGATGGTGCTGCGCCAGATGACCGGGCGGCCCCCGGTCTATGTCCTGGCCGCCGGGATGGTGGCCAATTTCGCAAAGGTCGAGCTGCCCGACACCATCGCCCAGGTGGTGCTCTGTGCCGACAACGACGCCGGCGACGCAGCCAGGTCCATGCTCGAGGCCGCGATCGGCGCGCACCGCTCCAAGGGCAGGGCAGTCAGCGTCTGGCGCAGCCAGGTGCCGGGCGAAGATCTGAACGACTGCCTGCGCCGAGCGCTGGCCGCGCAAGAAGGGCAGGGCGCGGCATGAAAGGCAATGGTTATGGGTCCTACAAGACCAACCGCTACGCGGACATGCGCGCGCATGACGCCTGCCCCCCCCGGTTGCGGTGGGCGATGAATTACTCGGTGGCCGACTTCTCGGCACAGGAGACCCTGCAGATGCACCGCATCGGCATCCCGATCGCGGAGCAGATCAGGGCCATGGCTGCAGCAGACCGCGCCGAGACGGTCGAAACCTACGGGCCGTCTCACCCGGAGGCCGCCCGTGACTGATTTGCCTGATCCTGACGCCTTGCCCGACGACAGCTGGATGCCCGACGGTCCTGCGGTCGCGCCAAAGCCCGCGCCCAAGGCCAAACCCAAGGCCAAGGTTACCCCCCTGCGCCCCATCGACGCCCTGGCGGCCGAGCTGGATGAGGCCGCGGCCTCCGGCGCGCCGCCGTTGCCGCCGGAAGATCCCCCGCCGCCGCCCGAGGCCATGGGCCCGGCCGAGCCTGGTGGCCCGCCGAGCCGATCCCGGCCCTATGGGGCGATCTGGGACGGCTGCCCGGTCACGCCAATGGGGGTCAACGGCGCGACCTATTGGTATCTGGACGTCCATGGTCAGCTGCGCGGCGTGACCAAGCACGACGCGCAGAACATCATGATGCTGTTCGGTCGCCAGATCCCTAAGCTCTGCCACCAGTTTCCAAAATGGGAAGGCAAGGAGGGCGACCGCTACCGCAAGCCTGGCCACTTCGAACACCAGGCGGCGACGGTTGCGATGATCAGCGCTTGCAGCGAGCGCGGCCTGTTCGACCCCGAGGGGGCTGTGCGGGGTGTCGGCGCCTGGACGGATGACGACGGCCAGCTGATCTATCACACCGGCGATTACCTCTGGGTCGGCGAGGATCGCCGTGAGCCGGGAAGCCATGACCGCCGGATCTACCCGGCGATGCCCGCCATCCCCCACCCGGCAGAGACCGTCAAAGACGCCGCTGCGATGACCAATCATCTGATCGCAGCCCTGCAAACCTGGTCATGGGAGCGCCCCGACCTCGATCCGTTCATCGCCCTGGGCCTGATCGGTGTCCAGGCCATGGGCGGCGCCCTCTCCTGGCGCCCAGCCTACTGGATCACGGGCGCCGCCGGGGCGGGCAAGAGCGCCCTGCAAAAGCTGATCCTGCACCTTCATGGCGGCGAAAAGGGCTTGATCCAGTCAACCGACGCCACGGCCCGGGGCATCGCCAGCCTGCTGGGGCAGTCCACGCTGCCCGTCGCCCTGGACGAGCTGGAACCAGGTGATGCCGGATCGACCAAAGAGCGCGACATCATTCAGACCGCCCGTGTGGCGGCCTCTGGCGGCCGATGGGCGCGCGGGTCCAGCGATCAGAAGGGATCGACCGGCCAGCTGCGCAGCACCTTCCTGTTCAGCTCGATCCTGATCCCCGGCGTGCTGAAGTCCCAGGACCTGCAGCGCATCATTGTCCTCAACCTGACCCCGCTGCCCGAGGGTGCGGTGCCGCCGGATATGAGGGCCGAGACGTGGCGCAAGCGCGGAGCTGCGATCAAGCGACTGATCCTTGACCGATGGCCGACCTGGGCGGCGCGCCTCGATCTGTGGCGCGAAAGCCTGGCTGCCCATGGTGTTGCAGGCCGAGATGCCGATAACTGGGGCACGACGCTGGCCATGGCCCAGATGATCCAGGCCGAAGAGATGCCCCAGCCCGATGCGATGGACGGCTGGTGCGGGAAGATCGCCAAGGCGATCAGAGGCAGTCGATCGGAAAGTGGCAGCGACGCCGACGAGGTGTTGATGCACCTGATGACCCAAAGGATCGACGTCTTCCGCAAAGGCCAGATGTATACCGTCGCGCAATGGCTCATGGTGGCGGCTGCCGCCCCCGATGCCCCCGCTGGCCTGTTGGACGGCTATGCAATCGAGACCGAGGCGGGCCGAGAGCAGCGTGCCAAGGCCGCGAATGCCCTGCTGGCACCCTATATGCTGCGGATCGTGCGCGAGGCTGGCCAGGAGCCGCGCCTCTTTGTGGGCAACGCCAAGGCGCAGCCGATCCTTGACCTGTTCCGAGATACGCAATGGGCAGGCGGTGCCTGGTCCCAAAGCCTCGAGCGCGTCAAGGGTGCCCAGCGATCATCTGTCGCCCGCACGCTGGCTGGTGTTGCGTCCCGAGGCATCGAGATCCCGTTGTCGGCCATGCCTAGCATCGCCGCCTTCCCGGTGACCAGGTCGAGCGGGACGGTGCATCCGATGGCGGCTGACTTCCAGGCGGAGGACTTCGCATGACCGCGCGCGCCACGTTTGCCTTCCAGGGCCTGTCGGGTCGTGCTATGCTCATCCCTGACCCACCAGGCGCCTTTATTGACACGCGCCAAGGGTCAGGGCCACGACGCCACGACAGGGCCACGACAGCACCCACGACGGCAAATCTGCAAGGCGGGGCAAGGGGTTACACCCTTCCACGACGCCACGACAGCATTTTGCCGCCCCCTCACGTGTGCGCATGTGCGCGCGCACATGCATGTGGATATGTCTTGTTGTGGTGTCGTAGTGTCGTAGTGATAGCTAAGGCATTGGCCAATAAGGAAAAAAGCCACGACAAAGCCCACGACAGGGCCACGACGGCTGTCGTGGGCTTTGTCAACCCCTTGAAATCGTTCGAAAAGGGGGGGATTTGACCATGGCGAAGGGGTCGAACTTCGACGAGCTGGCGCGGGATGCGGTCGCGCGGATCGAAAAGGCCCGCGAGGCGGGCGAGCAGCTGACCTTCCTGCCCGACGAGCCGGCGCCGGGCGAGACCGAGCGCGCCAAGCGCGGCAAGGGCCGTGCCAACTCCCAGCTGCGCGACTGGCTGGCCGCCCGGGGCCTGCGGATGCCCGAGGATGTCCTGGTCGAGATGGCGGGCATGGCCTCGACCGAGGATGCCTTCCTGACGGCCATGGCGCGGACCGAGCAGCTGCTGGCCTGGGCCGAGGCCGGGGCCACCGGCTACAAGGGCAGCCCGGCGGCGCCCTCGATGGCCCAGCGGCTGGCCGCCTTCCAGTTCGTCTTCACGGCCCAGCTGCGGGCGGCCGAGGCCATGCTGCCCTATGTGGCGGCCAAGGTGACGCCGGATGTGGCGGTGACCATGCCGGTGCAGGTCGTGCAGATGCCCGCGCCCCCGGCGGCGGCGGGCTCGACCAGGGCGGATCTGGCGCGCGATGTGACGCCGCAGCCGGTGCGGATCGGCCCGCCGCCGCTGCCCGGCCAAATCCAGCAAAATCAAAAGGTTAGCGCGGCAGGTTCCGAGCGTTCGGACGCTGATATTCGGACGGATGGGGTAAAGCGTTGAAAGATAAGGGCAAAACCGCAATGCGGAAACAGATGGGAAATCTTCTGTCGGATCGGATCGGCGGCCTCGACCTGGCCTCGATCGAGATCCCGGCACCCCCCTCCCCCCTCCCTTCCAGGCTGACCACCCCCCCCTTCCGCGCCGCCCTCGGGCGCCCGGCGGCGACCCCCCGGGGGGGGGCCATCGCGCGTCAGGTCCTGCCCCTGGCTGTGACCCCATACACCGATTTTCGGGCCGACGAGGTTCTGGCATGAGCGCGAACCTTGACGCGGGCAATCGGGGTCAGGGGGGGGAGGGCCGCGCCTTGGGCGAGGGGCCCGCGGGGCCCGGGGCTTTGGCGCAGCTGGGTGCGGCCGAAGCGGTGTTGAGCCTGGCCGCGGGTGCGGACGTTGTCAACCTGCCATCTGCGCAGGAGTTCACTTTCCCTGGGCCCATCGCCGAGGCCCTGTATTGGTCGGACGCCGACGTGCTGGGCATCCAGGGGCCGGTGGGGTCGGGCAAGACGACCACGGTTCTGAAGTCGCGCCTGCGCCGCGCCGTGATGATGCCCCGGTCGGTCAAGGACGGCTGGCGGCGCTACAAGCTGCTGACCGTGCGTGAGACCTATCGGCAGCTCTGGTCGACCACGATCCCATCCTATCTGGAGAGCTTTCCCAAGACGATGGGCACCTGGTCGGGCGGGCGGGGCGACCCCGTCACCCATGTGATCGAGTTCGAGGACCAGGACGGCCCGATCGAGATGCGGACCGAGTTCATGGCCTTTGGCGATGACATCATCGCCTCGATGCGCGGCATTCAGACGACCGACCTGTGGCTGAACGAAGCCGACACCAACCCGGTCGAGATCCTGAACGCCGGGATCGGGCGGATCGACCGCTGGCCCGGCAAGTCGCATTTCGAGGGCTATGCCCCCGAGTTCCAGACCTATGGCCAGATCATCTGCGACTTCAACGCGCCCGATGAGGACAACTGGACCTTCCGCGTCTATCACGACGAAGACGAGCGCCGCCGCATGGCCGAGGCCCTGACCGCCAGCCTGCCGCCGGGGTCCAAGCCCATCCGCATCGAGTTCTATAACCAGCCCGGCTATGGCCAGCCCGGCTGCGAGAACATGCAGAACCTGTCGGCCACCTATTACCCCCGCCAGGTCGCCACCCTGAAGCTGTCGGGCCGCGGCGACATGCTGGACCGGCTGATCTACAACAAGGTCGTCTATCTGAAGGCCGGCGATCCCGTCTTCAGCCGCGAGTTCAACCGGCGCATCCACGTCGCGCCCGAGACGATCCAGGCCGAGCGGGATTTGCCGCTGCTGGTCGGCCTGGACCAGGGCTTCAAGGGTGCGGCCGTGGTGGGCCAATACCTGGAACCCGGGCTGTGGCGCATCCTGGCCGAGCTGCACTTTCCGAAAGAGCGCCTGATGGCGGCCGAGTTCGGGCGGCGCCTGGCCGAGCTGATCGA
>ENA-UOYA01000780-UOYA01000780.1-activated-sludge-metagenome-genome-assembly--contig:-NODE-780-length-37976-cov-10.211598_pt1 | contig 37976 bp, 31 predicted proteins | sample MGYA00238163_ERZ764804 | MGnify/ENA primary metagenome ERZ764804 (study PRJEB28919, sample SAMN05720223) | activated sludge metagenome | isolation source: Anaerobic digester | place: Hong Kong...
ATGCTGCTCCCGTCCATGATATCCACGCTGCAGAGCGGCGGAGGCGGCGCCGACGAGCCGGGAGAGGGCGAGGCGGCGGGCGTTTTGTATGTGCTGGACGAGGGCGGCCTTCTCGGCGGCGCTCTTGACGGTATCAGGGCGGCGTCGCCCGGTTACGACGTCAAGGAGGCTGTGCCGGCGGAAAAAGACGCGCTTGCGGGACGCATAGCCGAGGAGGACGGGCTGTATCTTCTGGTAATCACCCTTTCCGACGGCAAGCCTACCGTCGACTATTATTTTAAGGAATACGCGTCCGGCCCCAGTCCCGACGCCCTTTCAGCCGCGGTCAAGGCGCGCTACGAGGACGTGCTGTTAGAGGGCGCGGGCGTCTCGCGGGATGTCATCGAAAAGCTGCGCGCGCCTGTCGCCATGAGCCTGCACGAGCAGGGCAAGGGATACCTGCAGAACACCATATCCAATATCGTCGTAGCCATGCTGCTGTTTTTCTCGGTCTATTATTACGGCTACTGGATAGCCCAGTCTGTCGCCTCGGAAAAGACCTCGCGCGTCATGGAGCTGCTCATCACCTCCGTCAAGCCCTCCTCCATCATCATCGGCAAGACGGTCGCGATGGGCACGCTGGGGCTCCTCCAGCTCTCGTCGCTGCTTTTAGTAGGCGGTATTACCTACAAGCTCGCCTTCCCGAAGGATTTCGCCATCATGGGACAGTCGCTCAACCTCTCGGGCTTTACCCCCTTTTCCCTGGTCATGATACTGGTATATTTCGTGCTGGGCTACGCTTTGTTCGCCATGCTTAACGCCGTCGCGGGCGCGACCGTCAGCCGCGCTGAGGACATCAACACCGCCATCATGCCCATATCCATGATCGGGCTGGCGTCCTTCTATTTCGCCTATATGACGTCGCTTATCCCGGGGGCGGGCGACCTGAGCGCCGCCTCCTCCATCGTGCCGTTTTCGGCCCCCTTTTCCATGCCTGGCCGGATTATGACGGACACGGTGCCCGCCGCCGAGATTGTCCTTTCCGTCCTTCTGCTGGCCGTCACCATCGTGCTGCTGGCATGGGCCTCCGTCAAGCTGTATTCCTCGGCCGTGCTGCACTACGGCAAGCGGCTGAAGATATCCGAGCTGATAGGGATGGCGAGTAGAAAATAGAAAATAGAAATTAGAGATTAGAAACGGCGGTTGTTTAAACTTTTTGCTTATGGGCGCATACCCCGCCTGTCCCAAGCAATACTATTTCTGACAGGAGAAACGCGACGGCAATAAAGGGGAGAGCGCGCCGTGCAAAGCATCATCGAAATATCGGGGGTATCCAAGCTGTACAGGCAGGGCGCCGATGTTGTGCGCGCCCTGGACGGCGTGTCGCTCAGCGTCACGCCGGGCGAGTTTGTTTCCATACTGGGCGAGTCGGGCTCGGGCAAGAGCACCCTCATGAATATCATAGGCGGGCTCGACAAGTCCTCGCGCGGGCAGGTGCTGGTGGAGGGCGACGACCTTTCGCGCATGAACGACCGCCAGATGTCGCGCTACCGCAACAAGACGGTGGGCTTCGTGTTTCAGAATTTTAACCTGGACGGCTCTCTGACGGCGCTTGAAAACGTCATGCTGCCGCTTATGTACGCCGACGTGCGGCGGGAGCAGCGCCGGAAGCAGGCTGCGCTCGCGCTGGAGCGGGTGGGGTTGTCTGACCGCATGCACCATCTGCCCTCGCAGCTTTCGGGCGGGCAGAAGCAGCGCGTGAGCATGGCGCGGGCGATTGTCAACCATCCCAAGATAATACTCGCCGACGAGCCTACAGGAAACCTCGACGTGAAATCGGGCCGGCTCGTGATACTGCTGCTGCGCGAGCTAAACAGCATGGGCTACACCATACTCATGGTCACCCACAACCGCCAGCAGGCCAACACCACCGACCGCATCATAGAGATAAGCGACGGCCGCATTATCAAGGACACCGCCGTGTGACGCCTTGACAGCCGGACGGCTTTGTCGGCCGGCGCCGCGGCGCTAAAGCCGTTTAATTAATATTTTGTGGAAAATATGTAGAAATAAAGGCTTTTTGTTTTGCTTTATAAATAATCGCTAAAGGGGTATAGGAATTTTCGTTTAATCAGACATTTGAATTTAATATGTTGTTGTGTTACTATATTCAAAGGACAAACACCCACTCGAGCGCTGCTTAGGAGGTAAATTATTATGGCAAGTCTGGAACTCAAGGGTATTTACAAGAAATATCCCGGGGGAGTAATGGCGGTTTCCGATTTTAACCTGAAGATCAAAGACGAGGAATTTATAATTTTAGTCGGTCCGTCCGGATGTGGAAAATCCACCACCCTGCGTATGATAGCCGGTTTGGAGGAAATCACCGAAGGGGAGCTGTACATAGGCGATAAGCTGGTCAACAACGTCGCCCCGAAGGACAGGGACATCGCTATGGTGTTCCAGAACTATGCGCTTTATCCGCATATGTCGGTCTTCGAGAACATGGCGTTCGGCCTCAAGCTCCGCAAGGTGCCCAAGGACGAGATCAGAAAGCGGGTCGACGAGGCCGCGAGAATCCTCGACATCACCCACCTGCTTGACAGAAAGCCGAAGGCCCTGTCGGGCGGTCAGCGGCAGCGTGTCGCGCTGGGGCGCGCCATCGTCCGCGAGCCCAAGGTCTTCCTTCTTGACGAGCCCCTCTCCAACCTCGACGCCAAGCTGCGCGCCCAGATGAGGACCGAGCTCTCCAAGCTGCACAACCGCCTGCGCACCACCTTCGTCTACGTCACCCATGACCAGACAGAGGCCATGACCATGGGCGACCGCATCGTGGTTATGAAGGATGGCTTTATCCAGCAGGTGGACACGCCGCAGAACCTCTATGATAAGCCCTGCAACCTGTTCGTGGCGGGCTTTATGGGCTCTCCGCAGATGAACTTTATCGACGTCGTGCTGACGAGCGACGAGAACGACGAATTGTTTGTGGAATTCGCGGGCTTCAAATTAAAGCTTCCCAAGTCCAAGCATAAGCGCAATATCAAGGATTATGTCGACAAAGAGGTCGTGCTCGGCATCCGTCCGGAAAACCTCCATGACGAGGAGATGTACCTCTCCACCATGCCCGACTGTATCATCACCGCCGAGGTGGAGGTCACCGAGCTGATGGGCGCCGAAACCTACCTCTACCTCGATGTCGATGGCAACAAGCTGACCGCTCGCGTGTCGCCGCGCACCACCACCAAGCCGGGAGACAAAATCCAAGTCGCTATAGACGTCAACAAGATCCACCTGTTCGACAAGGAAACAGAGGTTACTATCGTAAACTAAGCTCGGCATTTTAAGCCGCGAGGGTCAGACGGCCTTCGCGGCTTTTGGCTTGCCAAAAGACTGTCGAACGCGCCACCGGCACCCTGCCGGCGGCGCTTAATCTGTTAGTTTTCTGAAAAAATATTGTTTCTTTTGTGATATTCTTGAAAAATTTCTTAACTGTTTGAATTTAGGGGTTGCATTCTTAATGCAAAAATAATAAAATATAATCTGATGGACTGAAAATAAGTAGAAAAACGACGAATCTTCCGAAGCGCGAAAAGGCTGTGAGGATTCAAGGAGGATAAAAACATGTCAAGCAGACTGTTTCAAGGCGTTATCCAGCAGATGAAGGATAATGTGGACAGAGTAATCGGCGTAATAGACGAGCACAACACAGTAATCTCCTGCAGCGACCTTTCAATGATGGGCGCTTCGGTGGGCGAGGTTATGGGGGAGCTTTCCTACACATCGGAACCCGTCGTCTCAGGCGGATACACCTATAAGGCGCTGGGTTCCCGTGTCAGCGTGGAATACGCCGTGTTCGTAAAGGGCACCGACGAGCTGGCGTCCAGCCTGGCCGGCATATTAGCCGTATCTCTTAACACCGTCAAGGAATACTATGACGAAAAACACGACAAGCTCAACTTCGTAAAAAACATTATCCTCGACAACATCCTGCCCGGGGATATCTATTTCAAGGCCAAGGAGCTTAGGTTTGTATCGGACGTCTACCGCGTCTGCATACTTATCCACCTTATCGATAAGACCGACATCCTGGCCATAGACGTCATCTCCAGCCTGTTCCCCGAAAAGCAGAAGGATTTTATCATCAGCATCAACGAGTCGGATATCGTCTTAGTCAAGGAAGTCAAGCCCAACATTGAGACAAAGGACCTTGAGAAGCTCGCCCGCTCCATAGTGGACACCCTAAACGGCGAATTCTACACCAAGTCCTGCGTGGGAATAGGCACGGTGGTGGACAATATCCGCGACCTCGCCCGCTCCTTCAAGGAGGCCCAGGTGGCCATTGAGGTCGGCAAGGTGTTCGACACCGAGAAGAGCATCATGAGCTACAACAATCTCGGCATAGGGCGGCTTATCTATCAGCTTCCCACAACGCTGTGCGAGATGTTTTTGACGGAGGTGTTCAAGAAGGGCTCCATCGAGTCGCTGGACCAGGAGACGCTGTTCACCATCCAGAAATTCTTTGAGAACAACCTCAACGTGTCGGAGACCTCCCGCAAGCTCTTCGTGCACCGCAACACGCTGGTTTACAGGCTTGAGAAAATCCGCCGCATAACCGGACTCGATCTTCGTGAATTCGACCACGCCATAATATTTAAGGTGGCGCTCATGGTTAAAAAATATCTCACCTCAAAGCCGGCAAAATTTTGACCGCGCGCCAAAGCCAAGCAGCAACCGAAACGCAAAAGATGTCGTTTCCCGTCCGAGAATCGGAGTAGCTTATGATTGAATTTGAGAATGTGTACAAAGCGTATAAAAACGGAACCAAGGCGTTAAGAGGCGTAAGCTTTCGCATCGATGACGGGGAGTTTGTTTTTATAGTCGGACCGTCGGGCGCCGGCAAGAGCACCATTATAAAGCTTTTGATGGGCGAGGAATACGTATCCTCGGGAGAGATTACCGTAGGCGAGTACAAGCTTTCCAAGCTGCCGCGGAGCAAGCTTCCCTATCTGCGCCGGACGATGGGCGTAGTGTTTCAGGATTTCCGGCTCATCCCGACCAAAACGGTGTTCGACAACGTGGCCTTCGCCATGCGCGTAATCGGCAAGAACCCGAGGGACATACACAAGCGCGTTCGCTATATTCTGAATCTCGTAGGCCTGTCAAACAAGGGGCGCTCCTATCCCAGTCAGCTTTCCGGCGGGGAGCAGCAGCGCGTGGCGTTAGCGCGCGCTCTCGTCAACAATCCGGCGCTGATAATAGCCGACGAGCCTACGGGCAATATCGACCCGGTATTGTCCAGGGACATTATGGATCTGCTCATGGCTATTAACGAGCAGAAGATAACGGTCGTGGTGGTCACCCATGAAAAATCTCTGGTGGACACCTACAACAAACGCGTCATTACCATCGACCAGGGCAAGCTGGTGAGCGACAGAACAGGCGGGTATCTGATATGAGCTCGGGAAGCCTTATCTATATATTGAAGGACGCGCTCGTCAACCTGAAAAACAACCGCGTGATGAGCGTCGCGTCGGTGGGCATACTCACCTCCTGCCTTGTGATGCTGGGCAGCACGATACTTTTGGTGGGCAACATCAACAGCTTTCTGTCGAAGGTGGAAAAGAGCAACGAGATTGTCGCCTTCATAGACGAAAACGCCGACGAGGCCGCCGTAAAGGAGCTTGAGAAGGATATCCTGAAGCTTAAAAACGTCGATTCCTTGCGGTTTGTCAGCAAGGAGGAGGCGCTGGAGGACTTCAAGAAAAACTACAGCCAGTGGGCGGAGGGCCTGGGCGAGGACAACCCCCTGCGCAGCTACTATGTGGTGAAGATTAAGGATATCAATTATTTCTCGCAGACGGTGTACGCGTTGGAACGCCTTGAAAACGTGGCCTATGTCCGCCAGAAGCTCGAGGTGGTGCAGAGCCTTATCCATATCAGAAGAGCCTTGACGGTGCTTTCGGCGTCGGTTATAGGGCTTTTGCTCCTGGTTTCGCTCTTTATCATATCCAACACCGTCAAGCTGGCCATGTTCACGCGCAAGCTGGAGATAAACATCATGAAATTCGTGGGCGCCACAGACCACTTTATCCGCCTTCCGTTTATGTTCGAGGGCGTACTGATTGGCCTTGTGTCGTTCGCCGTTTCCTATTTTCTCCAGCGTGCCATATACACCAACTTTCTTATCCCGGTGCTTGAAAAGCTCTCGTTTTTCAAGCCCGTGGCCTTTGACGAGTTTTCCGGTTTCATCGCGCTTGCCTTTTTAATCTTCGCGGTGGTTTCGGGAGTGCTTGGGAGCCTTCTGCCCATGCGCAAGTATCTAAAGGTTTAACGATCGATCGGAGGTTGCTATGAAACGTCTTTTAGCGGGGCTGCTTTCGTTTGTGCTTGTCGTCACGGTGATGTGCTTTTCGGCGCCGCAGACGAAGGTGGAGGCGGCCGACAGCCTGGACGACCTGTACGAAAAGCTAAGCGATTTGGAGAAGCGGCAGAAAAGCTTGGAAAAACAGAAGGCGCAGGCTTATAAGGAAGAGCAGCAGGAGCTTAAAAGGATTAACCTTTTAAGCAACGAGATAGGGGCGCTCGAGGAGCAGATTGACACCCTTGACGCCATCTTAAAGCAGCTCGATTCCCAGCTTGAGGCCAAGAACAAGGAGCTTAGCGAGGCCGAAAAGCAGCTTGCCGACTACTACGAGGTATTCAAGAACCGTATACGCACCATCTACGAGCAGGGCGATATCTCCTACCTCGAGGTGCTGCTGCAATCCAAGGATTTTTCGGATTTTCTCATCCGCGTCGACCTCGTTAACGAGCTCATGGAGTACGATAACAATATGCTCGCCGCAATGAAGGATAAGCGCGCCGCCGTGGAGGACATAAGAAACGCCCTCTCCGAAAACCTGGCCAAACAGGAGAAGGCCAAGCGATCGGTGGAAGCGCAGAAATCCAGCCTTTCCAAAAAGAGAGCGGAGAGCAGAGCGCTCGTGTCAAAGCTCACCGCCGAGCAGAGAAAGCTTGCAAAGCAGATAGACGAAGCGCACAAGGCCATAGAAAAGCTCAATGAGGCCATCGACAAGCTGATAGACGAAAACTCCAACTATGTCGGCGGCTCTCTCATGTGGCCGGTGCCGGGCAAAAGCTACATCAGCTCCTATTTCGGATACCGCAACGACCCGTTTACCGGCGTGCGGAAGTTCCACAACGGCATTGACATACCCGCGCCAAAAGGGCATCCCATCGTAGCCGCCAACCGCGGCACCGTAGTCGCCTCGGCATATGACAGCTACGGCGCCGGCTACTATGTCGTGATAGACCACGGCGGCGGCCTGTCCACGCGTTATTACCACTGCAGCAAGCTGCTCGTCAAAAAAGGCCAGAGCGTTTCAAAGGGTCAGACCATCGCCCATGTGGGCAGCACGGGTTATTCCACGGGCCCGCACCTGCATTTTACGGTGCGTAAAAACAAGGTCGACCAGAACCCCCTCAACTACGTAAGGCCGCCTTCTTAAAACCGGGCGCGGCTTTCCTGAATAAAGGCTGTCTGGGCGAGTGCCGTACGGCGCACGCCCAGACTTCGTCCTCTGACCCTGTACGAAACGGAGAGGTTTTATGAACAAAAAGATAAGATGGATAACCGCGCTGTTTTTGATTATCGTTTGCTGCATAATGACCTTTATCGGCACCTATTATTACATGAGCCGCAAGACCTGGAAGCTTTCCCAGACGGAAAACCTCTTTTCCAAGCTCACCACCGTCAACGACCTTGTCAACAAATACTATATAGGCTCGGTCAACACCCAAAACCTTGTGGAGAAGATGCTCAAGGGCTATATAGAAGGGCTTGGCGACCCTTACGCCCAGTATTTCACCAACGAGGAGTACAGGCTCTACACAAAGAATATAAGCGGCGAGTATGAGGGAATAGGCATCACCACCACCCCGAGCGCCGACGGCAAGGCGCTGTATGTGCACTTTGTGCACAAAGACTCCCCCGCGGGCAAGAGCGGAGTAAAGATCGGCGACCTCATCGTGGCAGTAGGCAGCGAAAATGTGGCGGATATCGGGTATGAGGCAAGCGTGCAAAAGCTTAAGGGAAAGGTCGGCACCATGGCGCGCTTCGCGGCGCTGCGCGGCGACAAGGAGATAGAGTTTGAGGTCAAGCGCGAAAGCTTTGTAAAAACCACCGTCGAGGGCAAAATCGTGGGCGATATAGCCTATGTGCGCATCTACGAGTTTGACAAGAACACCCCCGAGGCCTTCGACACCGTCCTCGAAGGGCTTTTGGAGAAGGACCCGCTTTACTTTGTCTTTGACGTGCGCTATAACCCCGGCGGCGATCTGACCGCCGTATCGCAGGTGCTCGAACGGCTGCTGCCGCCCTGCATTATCATGACCGCAGAGGAAAAGCCCCGCAAGGACGCGGCGGCGGGCGACGAATCGCATATAAAGCATTACAAGACGTCCGACGATATAGAGCTCGACTACCCCATGGCGGTGCTCATCAACGAGGAATCGGCCAGCGGGGCGGAGGTGTTCGCCGCCGCGCTCAAGGTCTATAAGCAGGCGTCGCTGGTGGGCAAGACCAGCTTCGGAAAAGGCGTCGGGCAGACGATAATAGACCTGCCCGACGGTTCGGCTTTGAAGATCACGACCTTTAACTACCTGCCCCCCAACGGTGAGAGCTACAACGGCATAGGCATTAAACCCGATGTGGAGGTAGGTATGCCCGCATCGCTTTTCAGGGACTTTTACGCGCTCGCTCCCGCCAACGACCCGCAACTCGTGGCGGCGGCCCGTGAACTGGGCGGCAGCCTTGAGATTACAGACGGCGAGAATGGGCAGGAGAATAACGCCTCGTCTTCCGGCGCCGGCTCCTCCGCTTTGGATACGTCGTCGAGCGTCAGCTCGGGCACGTCGTCAAAATCAAAGTAACGGGCAAAGGCGCGAAACCCGCCGCCCGGACAGAGCCGGGCGGCGGGTTTCGCGCCTTTTGCTTACTATATGCCGGAATACGGCTATGATACTGGTATTTTTCCCCCCTCTGCAGCATATATTTTGCTATACAGCACACCGAGAGGGGGGCATCCTATGTTAGCCGTAATAAATTTTAAAAATTCCATTCGTGGCGGCGTGTTTTCAAGGTTATGGGCCTGTATATTTCCCAAGGTGTCGGCGCGGGCGGTCTACAGCGAAACGCTGGAGGCCGAGCTTGTTTATGTTGAGCCGCATGTACCGCTGCAAAGCCCTTTGGGCGCCAGGCGCTGCCTTAATAAAACGGTCGCCCTGCTGCGAAAATTCGGCTGCGACAGTTATTTGTCGGCGCCCGGGGCGAGCAGCGATTTTTTGCTTCAGAGAGGAATAAAACGCGCCGACGGGGAAGACTATTTTTTGCTGCGTTTGACCGACAGCGTCAGGAAACTGGCCGAAATCCGTGAAATGCCGCCGGAGGAGATATCGGTCTGCGTTTACGATACGGGGCAGACCGACTGGCAGAAAGCACTGTTCGCAGATCTCACGCGGATGTGCCGCAAAACGGTGCTGATAGCGCCGGAAACGGAATCGGGCCTTGAACTGCAGGAGCGGCTTCTGGACGAAAACGGGACGGCCTGCGTGATATCGGAGGACCCTCGCGCGGCCGCCGGCTGTGACATATTTATAAGCCTCAGCAGGACCGAGCAGCTAATGTGCTCGGGCGCGGTTGACTTCGAGGCCGTGCTGCTTTGCGCCGACAGGTTCTATATGCCGCGCTGTGAACCGCCGTGTCCGGTGCTGACGGATGTGGCCGTTTACCTCCCGTACGACCTTGAGGCGATACTGCCGGACGGACTGACAAGTTCGGCGTTTGTGGGACGGCTGTATCGCTATTACAGGCAAAAGAAGCTTTTAAGCCTTGACATTTCGTCTTTTTGCAGCTTCGGACGCGTCATTCCGGAAAAGAATCTTGCATATTGCGAGAAAGGTATTGACAGATATTAGCGCATTGACTATAATAGCTTTATTGCAGTTTCTCTGCATTTTTTATTTGTCCCTGGCGGCTTCATTACCTGCGGCATGAGCGCGCTTTCCCTGGTGGGGGGCGCGTATGAAATATTCTCGCGTATGAAACGTCCTAAGGAATGATTCGGCGGCGCAACGACTGATGGTTAGGAGAGAGAGATATGCCCAAGCAGATCATTCTTACAAATTCCAAGCTCAACGCGTTAAGGAAGGAGCTTGAGGAACTCAAGTCAGTCAAACGGCGGGAGATAGCCGAGAAGATTAAAAACGCCCGGTCCTTCGGGGATCTTTCCGAAAACAGCGAATACGACGAGGTTAAAAACGAACAGGCCATGATAGAGTCCAGAATCGAGCTTTTGGAGCAGACCTTAAAAGACGCGGTCGTTCTGGACAAGAGCAAAATAAAGACCGACGTGGTGACGCTCGGCACGGTTGTACGGGTTTACGACAAGGAATTTAACGAGGAGATAGAATTCCGCGTGATGAGTGCTTTCGACGCCAATCCCGAGGAATTTATTATATCCGACGAGAGTCATATCGGAAAGGCGCTTATGGGCCACCGTGTAGGAGACGTGGTATACGCGGACACGCCGTCGGGCCAGAAGATGGAGTTCCATATACTGAGCATCGACGTGGCCGACCTCGACCACTGAGCCCAACCGGCTTTACGGCTGAACGGGTCGGAAGACCCGTTCTTTTTTTACCGACGCGGGCAAAGTCCGGAGCGCACAGGCAAAACACAGAATAAACACATGGGAGTGAAGCGGGATGTCAGAGCAAAACGGGACGCCGGAGCTTAACGAGGGTTTGGAAAAGCGGCAGCTTAGCGAGCTTGTGCGCGTAAGGCGGCAAAAGCTCGCTGCGCTCACGGCTTCGGGAAAGGACCCCTTCGCCGAGGTGAAATATCCGGTCAACGCAAGCTCCAAGGCCATCATAGAGGGCTTTGAGCAGATGGACGGTGCCGAGGTCAGCCTCGCGGGGCGCATCATGAGCAAGCGCGACATGGGCAAGGCGTCCTTCTGCGATATTGTGGACCGCTATGGCAAGATCCAGCTTTACGTCAAGCGCGACAACGTGGGCCAGGAGGCTTACGCCGACTTTAAAAAGCTGGATATCGGCGATATTGTGGGCGTTAACGGGAAGGTTTTCCGCACCCATAAGGGGGAGATTTCCGTCGCCGTGGATTCATACACCCTTTTAGCCAAGGCGCTCTTGCCTCTGCCCGAGAAGTTCCACGGCCTGCGCGATACCGACCTCCGCTACCGCCAGCGTTATGTCGACCTCATCGTCAACCCCGACGTCAAGGACGTGTTTATAAAGCGCAGCGCCATCATCCGCGAGATGCGCCGGTTTCTTGACGAGCGCGGTTTTATAGAGGTGGAAACGCCCGTGCTGCAGACGGTGGCGGGCGGCGCGGCGGCGCGGCCCTTTATCACCCACCACAACACCCTCGATTTGGATATGTACCTGCGCATATCGCTTGAGCTTTACCTCAAGCGCCTTATCGTCGGCGGCTTTGAAAAGGTTTACGAGATAGGGCGGGTGTTCCGCAACGAGGGCATATCGGTGCGCCACAACCCCGAATTCACGCTTTTGGAGCTGTACGAGGCGTATACCGACTTAAGCGGCATGATGGAGCTTACCGAAAGCCTTATACGCGAGGTAGCCCTCCGGGTGCTGGGCACGCTCAGGATATCGTGCGGCGGGCATGACATCGACCTTGAGGCGCCGTTTGCAAGGCTCACGATGACCGAGGCCGTCCGCCGCTATTCGGGCGTGGATTTTGACGGCGTGGCGTCGGACGACGAGGCCAGGGCGCTTGCGCGCCGGCATGGTGTGGCCGTAGAGTCCCGTCACAAGCGCGGGGATATACTCAGCCTGTTTTTTGAGCATTACTGCGAGGACAAGCTCATACAGCCCACCTTTATCCTGGAGTACCCGGTGGAGATATCGCCGCTCGCCAAACGGATGCCCCAAAAGCCCGGGATGACCGAGCGCTTCGAGCTTTTCGTGCTCGGCCGCGAGCACGCCAACGCCTTTTCCGAGCTCAACGACCCGTTAGACCAGCGCGAACGCTTTATCGAGCAGATGAGGCTTAAGGCGCAGGGCGACGAACAGGCCAACGAAATAGACGAGGATTTCCTCATCGCGCTGGAGTACGGTATGCCGCCCACGGGCGGCCTCGGCATAGGCGTGGACCGGCTGGTTATGCTGCTGACCGACAGCGCGTCCATTAGGGATGTATTGCTGTTTCCGACCATGAAGCCGCTTGGGGATTAGAGGTCGGAAGTCGGAGGTCGGAATGGAGAGAAAAAAGCCACCGGAAATTTCGGTGGCTTTATCGTATTCTGCCCTAAGCGGGCTATTTTTTCAAATCAATGGCTGCCTTTACCTTTTCGGCGATATTCTCGGCGGACAGGCCGAACAGCTTCAAAACCGACCTGGCCTCGCCCGATTTTCCGAATCTATCCTCGACGCCGACCTTTATCACGGGGCAGGGCATATGCTCGCACACGACCTCGCTGACCGCGCTGCCGAGGCCGCCGATTACGCTGTGCTCCTCGGCGGTGACAATGGCGCCGGTTTCGCGGGCGGCCTTTACGATAATCTCTTTGTCGATGGGCTTTATGGTGTGCATATCTATGATGCGCACACTGATGCCGTCGGCCGCCAGCAGCTCGCGGGCCTGAACCGCCTCGTGGAGCATGAGCCCGGCGGCGATGATGGTCGCGTCGCTGCCGGGAAAGAGCTCAACGGCCTTGCCTATCTCAAACGAGGCGTCCTCTTTGTAGAGATTGGGCACGGCGAGACGTCCCATTCGCAGATAAACGGGCCCGTCGAACTTGGCCGCGGCCTTCACAAGCGCCTTGGTGGATATATAGTCGGCCGGTACCACCACCGTCATGTTGGGGATTACGCGCATGGTCGCGATATCCTCGTTGCACTGGTGGGTGGCGCCGTCCTCGCCCACCGAAAGTCCGGCGTGGGTCGCGCCGATTTTCACCGGCAGGCGGGTGTAGCCTATGCTGTTGCGCACCTGCTCGAAGGCGCGCCCCGCGGCGAACATGGCGAAGCTCGACGCGAAAACGAGCTTGCCGGTGGCGGCTATGCCGGCGGCTATGCTCATCATGTTGCCCTCGGCTATACCGCAGTTTATAAAACGCTCGGGAAACTTCTTTTTAAATGTGTCGGTCTTTGTGGATTTGGACAGGTCGGCGTCCAGCACCACCATGTCGTACTGCTCGCCCAGCTCGGCCAGCGCGTCGCCGTACGCTTCTCTTGTCGCTTTATCCGCCATCAGTTATACCTCCAATGCTTTTACGACGGCCGTAAGCTCGGCCACCGCCTGCTCGTACTGCTCCTGCTTGGGGGCGTTGCCGTGCCAGCCGGCCTCGTTTTCCATAAAGGACACGCCCTTGCCCTTCACGCTCTTTGCCACGATAGCCGAAGGCGAGCCCTTGTGCGCGCGCGCGTTTGCAAAGGCGGTCTCGAGGCTGTCAAAATCGTGGGCGTCGGCGAGTATGACATTCCAGTTGAAGGAGCGCAGCTTTTCGTCTATGGGCAAAGGAGAAAGCACCTTTGTAATATCGCCGTCTATCTGCAGGCCGTTGAAATCTATCACGGCGCAGAGGTTGTCAAGCTTGTAATGCGCCGCGAACATGAAGGCCTCCCAGCACTGGCCCTCCTGCAGCTCGCCGTCGCCCATAAGCGCGTACACGCGGCTCTCCTTCCCCGAAAGCTTGGCGGAAAGCGCCATGCCGCAGGCCGCCGATATCCCCTGCCCTAAGGAACCGGAGGACATGTCCACCCCGGGAGTGGAGCGCATGTCCGGATGCCCCTGTAAAATAGAATCGGGCTTGCGCAGCGTCTTCATGGCGTCGACCGGGAAAAATCCGCGCAGCGCCAGAGCCGCGTAAAGCCCCGGGCACACGTGTCCCTTGGAGAGGACGAAACGGTCGCGGTCCGGCTTTTGGGGGTTTGCCGGGTCTATATCCATTTCCTCTTGATAAAGATAGGTGAGGATTTCGGCCGCCGAGAGCGAGCCTCCGGGATGGCCCGACTTTGCGCTGTAAATGCCCTCGAGCGCAAGAAGCCTCAGCTTGGCCGCGTAAAGCGCAAGCGCTTTTTTTCTGTTAGAATCCACTTTTTTTCCTCCTTGTCGAAACTGCGTTAAACCACCTATTTATTCTATACAATAGCGCCCTCAAATGCAAGCTTTTTGCAAAGTTTTCCCGCCTTAAAGGTTCAAACGTGAGGTTTTGAAAGACAGGAAAAGGCGCAAAAATCCGGTTGCGGCGGTGCTTTGCGTTTTTTTTCACAGAAAAGCACTTGCGCCTTCCGGCAAATAGCGTTAAAATATGATAAGAAACATAAAGCGCCGTTTATCTTTACGCAGCGGCGTGGGGAGGAAGCATATGGAACGCAAGATTTTTGTGGAGACCTCAGCGCGGCACGTGCATCTTTCACAGGATGATCTGGAAGCCCTTTTCGGCAAGGGCTACAGTCTTACGCCTAAAAAATACCTGTCCCAGCCAGATCAGTTCGCCAGCGAGGAGCGGGTGAACATATCCGGGCCCAAGGGCGAGATTAAAAACGTCGTAATTCTGGGGCCCGTCCGGAAGTCGACACAGGTCGAGGTCTCCCTCACCGACGCGCGGACTCTGGGTATCACGGTACCGGTCCGCGAATCGGGCGACACCGCCGGCAGCGCCGCCTGCACCATTTCCGGGCCGAAAGGGAGCATCACCCTTTCCGAGGGCGTTATCGCCGCAAAGCGCCATATACATCTGACGCCCGACGAAGCCGCCGTTTTTGGCCTTTCGGACAAGCAGGTGGTGCAGGTTAAGCTTACGAGCAAGGGCCGTTCGCTCGTATTCGGGGACGTGGTGGTACGCGTCAGCGACCGGTTCGCCGCCGCCATGCATATCGACACCGACGAAGCCAACGCGGCCGGTCTTTCGGGCGCCGTTTACGGGGAGATTATCCCGTAAACGCCTGAAAGCCTTAGCCCCGCCCATGTCCTACGATCTGCGCAGCAGGGCGTAGGACATGCTTTTGCCGACGATGCCCTGCCGCTTTTGCGCTCCGGTTGCTGCCGGGGCAGGCGGCATATTGCTGCACGGCGTCATGGCAAAGGGCGCGATTTTTGTATGTTTTATATTATTGCAAAATGGCACTAAAGTGGTATACTTTAATTAGAGGGATTGAACCTCAAGACCGGGAGGGACGGCATGGACAATACGAGAGACCGGGGCGCCCCCGCGCCCGTGCGCTTAACGCCTTCATGTCCGTCTGCGCCCGGCTTGGATAGGAGGTCGCCGTGAAGGACGTAACCATTTACACCGACGGCGCATGTTTAGGGAATCCCGGCCCCGGCGGATGGGGCGCTATTCTCGTTTTCGGGGAGCACAAGAAGGAGATGTCCGGCGGGAGCGCCCAAACCACCAACAACCGCATGGAGCTTACAGCCGCCATCGAGGCGCTCTCCGCGCTCAAGGAGCCTTGCCGCGTGCTGCTTTTCAGCGATTCCAAGTACCTTGTCGACGCGGTCGAGAAGCGGTGGGTCTACGGGTGGCGCGCCGACGGATGGCGAAGAAAAGACAAAAGCCCGGCGTTAAACGCCGACCTCTGGGAGCGTCTTCTGTGTTTGTTCGACATTCACGACGTCACCTTACGCTGGGTGCGCGGGCATGCCGGCCACGCCTTCAACGAACGCTGCGACGAGCTGGCCGTTTCGGAAGCTCAGCGGTATAAAGCGTCGCTGGAGGTGGAAACCTAAGGTCGCGGTCATTTGGACGCCGCGCGCCCTTTGAGGCGGCAATGAATTTTCTGCGCTCCCGGCGGCCCGGCAGCCGCTGCGGCAAGCGCTTTACAAGCTTTGTGCGGCATATCAAGCCGCGAAAGGACAGTGCCTATGAAAAGGTTCGTATACGCCGACAACGCCGCCACGACAAAGCTTGACGGCGCGGTGCTCGAGGCCATGCTCCCGTACCTTACCGAGCAGTACGGCAACCCGTCCAGCATATACGCGCTCGGCCAGAACGCCGCGCGGGCCATCCGCGCCGCGAGGGAGCGGGTGGCTTTTGAGCTGGGGGCAAAGCCCGAGGAGATATATTTTACCGGAGGCGGCAGCGAGTCCGACACCTGGGCCATCAGAAGCGCGGCCGCGCTTTCCAAAAGGGGCAAGCATATCATAACCTCGGTTATAGAGCATCACGCGGTGCTCCATGCCGTGGAAGCCCTCGAAAGGGAGGGCTTCGAGGCGACCTATCTGGGCGTGGACCGCGATGGCCTTGTCAGTCCGGACGAGCTTAGCGCCGCCATAAGGCCGGACACTGCCCTTATCACCATCATGACCGCCAACAACGAGATAGGCGTCATCCAGCCCATCGCCGAGCTTTCTGCGATAGCGCGCGAGCATGGCGTGCCGTTTCACACCGACGCGGTGCAGGCGGTCGGGCACATCCCGGTAAACGTCGACGCGCTGGGCGTGGACATGCTTTCGCTGGCCGCCCATAAATTCCACGGGCCCAAGGGCGTGGGCGCTCTGTATGTGCGCCGCGGAATGCGGCTGCAAAACCTCATCTACGGCGGGGGGCAGGAGCGTGGCAAGCGCGCCGGCACGGAAAATACCGCCGGCATAGTCGGCCTTGCGAAGGCTCTTGCGCTCGCGAACGAGGACCTTGAGGAGAAGATGAGGGTGACGACGGCCATGCGCGACCGGCTCATAGACGGCATACTTGGCTCAATCCCTTATTCCCGCTTAAACGGAAGCAGGGAGCGCCGGCTGCCCGGCAACGTCAATGTATCCATAGAGTTCATCGAGGGCGAATCCCTCATCCTGAGGCTGGACGAGCAGGGCATAGCGGCCTCGTCGGGTTCGGCCTGCACCTCCGGCTCGCTGGACCCGTCCCATGTGCTGCTCGGAATCGGCCTTTCCCACGAGGTGGCGCACGGTTCCCTGCGCCTTTCCCTCGACCATTTTAACACCGACGAGGATGTCGATTATATTCTGGAAACCCTTCCCGGGGTGGTGGCGGAGCTTCGCGAAATGTCTCCGCTCTGGGAGCATGCCGATAAGGAGGGCGTGGACAATGCTGTATAGCGATAAGGTGATGGACCATTTCCGCAACCCGAGAAACGTGGGCGAGATACCCGACGCCGACGGCGTCGGAGAGGTCGGCAACGCCAAATGCGGGGATATCATGAGGATATATCTCAAGGTGGATGACGGCATTATAAGCGACGTCAAGTTCAAGACATTCGGCTGCGGTGCCGCCGTGGCGACGTCGTCGATGGCGACCGAGCTCATCAAGGGCAAATCCTTGGAGGAGGCGCTCTGCATTACCAACAAGGCTGTCGTCGAGGCCCTTGACGGGTTACCGCCGGTCAAGCTGCACTGCTCCGTTCTGGCGGAGGAGGCCGTGAAGGCTGCAATAGCCGATTATTACAAACGGCAGGGGCTCGACCTCAAGGCGGAAGAATGCGGCCCTGTGTGCGAAGGCTGCTGCGGCAGCTGCCAAAGCTTCGACGGCGAAGATGTTTTGCCCGAGCTTTAAGGCATATTTGGCATTAAGCCATATAATTTCAATTATTTGTATTATTTTTCTCTTTTGATGAATTACTTTTGTGCATAAGCGATAAAACAACACCACAGTATTAGGGCATATTTGGGGATTTACTTATTGACGCAATAGTCAAAAAGCGGTATCCTTAATATGAAGATCAGCAAAAGGTGTCAGGCGTTAAGGGCTTTGCGCCCGCGCCGGCGGGTACGTCGCTTTTTTCGGGCATAAGGCGGCCACGGGAACGACACACTGCGGGAGGACTTCTAATGATCTCTAAAACGATAAAGGTTACTAACCAAGTAGGGCTTCACGCGCGCCCGGCGACCTTTTTTATTCAAAAGGCAAATGAGTACAAGTCGTCCATCTGGGTGGAGAAGGACGAGCGCCGGGTAAACGCCAAAAGCCTTCTGGGAATTTTGTCTTTAGGCATTACCAAGGACACCGACATCAATATCATCGCCGACGGGCCGGACGAGCGCAGCGCTGTCGACGATCTTGTGGACCTTGTCACAAGGGATTTCGTCTTATAGAGAAACTGAGCGCAGGACAAAAAGCGGGTTCCTGTTTTTCCGGCTGTCCCGCCGTACAGGGGCGGCATGCCCGCAGTTTACGCAGTTCAAAACACAACAAAAAATCGCCGGTTGGAGCGTTGTGGCTCCGGCCGGCGATTATTTTGCGCGTATAACGCATACGGCGTTAAGCCTTCTCGGCGTGAGGGGCGTTTTGGGGAGAAGCCTTGTCTACATATTGCAGCCGCTTTTCGCCCTCGAAGAGGACGGCGCATACAAGGGGCCCGGTGTTGAGGGATACCGAGCAGCCTATCTTGCCCTCCTTTATGGCCGCGGGGCGGAGTGCGGTGCGCACCTTTTCGAGGAAAAGCTCCTTCTTATCCTGCGGCAGGTCGCCGAACATGGCATAGACCGTCTGGCTTTCTATGTTCACGGCGCGCGAACGGGCCATCTCCACGGCTTTATTAAGCATCTCCTGCTCGCCGCGCACCTTGTTCACAAGATAAACTCTGCCGTTCATGAGATGCATTATGGGCCTAAAGCCGAGCACCTCGCCGACAAAGGCCGACACTCCCGACAGGCGCCCAGACTTTTTAGCGTATTTGAGGTTGAATACGCACAGGTACCCCTCCAGCCTTGAGAGCCGGTCCTTTAAAAAGTCCACTGTCGTCTGAAAGTCCGCGCCCTGTAGGACCATTTGGGCCGCCTTCATAACAGGCTCGCCGTAAAGGTAGGAATAGGCCAGCGAATCGATAATCTCGATGGTAAGGCACTCGCCCAGCTCCTCAAAGAGCAGGCTTTTTGCTATGTGCGCGTTGTTGTACATGCCGCTGCCCGTGCTGCTGATGGTCACGACTATAACATGGGTGAAACCGTCGGCGAGCGCGCGCTTGTAGGCGTCCATCATCTGCTCGGGGGTTATCTGGCAGGTGGAGGGCATCTCGTCGCAGGTGTTGAGTATGTGCCAGAATTCCTCCTTGCTCATGTTGTAGGCTTCTTTGTAGGTCTTATCCTTGACCACTACCGTTACGGGAAGCAGGTCGATTCCGAGCGCCTGCGCCTCCTCTAAGGTGATGTCGGAGGCGGTGTCTACGATAATGCGTATCTTTTCCATACCGGGTTAACCATCCTTTCCTCCGCGTCGCGGATAACGGAATTTTCCCGCAGCGTCCGCTTTACAAGCGTGCGGGCAGAGCTATTCATCACGGCCTGACAACGACCCCGCCGTTGAAAGCCCCGCGAAATCCTGCTGGCGCAAGGCTTCGTATATCACGACGGCCGCCGCGTTTGAGAGATTGAGACTTCGCGCACCCCCTATCATAGGTATGCGCACACACCGGTCATAATGCCGCTTTAAAAACGGTTCGGGAAGTCCCTTTGTCTCCCGCCCGAAAAAAAGAAAGCAGCCTTCGGGATACCGGACATCGCAGTAAGAGCGTGCAGCCTTGGTGGAGCAAAGGAAAAACGGCGCGCCGCCTACCACTTGCATGAGGGCGCCCAGATTATCGTGGTATGTGATGTCCAGCATATGCCAGTAGTCGAGCCCGGCGCGCTTAAGCTTGGCGTCCGTCACCGTAAAGCCGAGCGGCCGCACCAGATGGAGCGACGCTCCCACACATGCGCAGGTGCGGGCTATATTCCCGGTGTTTTGCGGTATCTCCGGTTCGACCAGCACGATGTTAAGCCTTCCCATTGCTGCCCTTCTTCCGCGGTTTGTCATAGCGCCGCGCAAAGCTTCATCTCCTTAATAATACTAAAAACAGATTAAAAAATCAAGGAGAAATTTTAATCAAATTTTAATAAAAGCCCGCGGGATTTAACCTGCGGGCTCAGCTCTAAGCTTATTCTGTTACCGGTAGAGGGGGCCGTATGCCTTGCATGCCGCGAAATCGGCCGCCTCAAGCTGCCGGGTGCCGAACGCGCCCCACGAATGCGGACGGAAAAGCTCGGTCTCCGGCACATTGTGCATGGCTACTGGTATGCGCAGCATGGACGCCAAAGTGATAATGTCGCGCCCTATATGGCCGTAGCTGAAGGAGCCGTGGTTGGCGCCCCAGTTGTTCATGACCGAATACACATCGGCAAAGGCGCTGCAGCAGCCGGTCCGGGGAACGAAGAAGGTGGTTGGCCAGGTGGGGTCGGTACGCTTTGTAATGGCTTCGTGCACGCCTTCAGGAAGGGTGATGGTGTGGCCTTCGGCGAGCTGCAGCACCGGACCCAATCCGTCGACGAGATTGACGCGGACGAGGGTTATGGGCATATAGGCCTTAGTGTCAAATTGCGAGGAATAACCGCCGCCGCGGAAATATCCGAGATCGGCCGGGCACCATCTGGTGGCGGCAAGACAAGCGGCGGCGTCGTCCTCGGTGACCTCCCACCAGGGCTTTATTACGCCGTTGCCATCGGCGTCCTTTGCGCAGCCGCTGCCGTCTAAGGCGGCCGAGCCGGAGTTGATGAGGTGGATAAAGCCGTCCTTCACGGGGCCCTCGGGCTTCCAGCCGGTGACGCGTTCGATAGCGGCGGGGCTCCAGTAGCTGCGCACGTCGGCGAACACGCTCGCTCCGCCGGTCAGAAGGTGCCCGAACAGCATGGCCACGGCGTTTAGCGTATCGTTTTCGGTGGCGAAGATATGCGGCTCGCGGATACCGTTCCAGTCGAAACTGGAGTTAAGGATGGCTTCGGTGAAATCCCCGTTGGGCAGCCAGTCGTTCCACATGCGCTGGCCCTGGAAGCCGCCGGCAATGGCGTTTTTGCCCAGCGCCTCCTCCTCGAAGCCCAGCTTAGCCAGTACCGGGTTGCCCTTGAGTATATCCCGGCATATCATAGTCATCTTGACGACAAACTCCCATTCCTCGTCCTTTTTCTGACGGGAATGCGCCTTTTGGGGCGGGTTTTTGTCAAAGCCCTCCAGGCAGTTTTTTCTTGTCCAAGCCAGAGCCTTGCGGTATTCGTCGGGGTCGTATATGCCAAGCGTCACACGGCGGTGCACCTCGGACATATCCACCCATTCGGGGCGGATGCCAAGGTATTTCTGGAAGAACGAAAGGTCGCAGTACGAGCCCATGATGCCCATTGACACGCTGCCGATGTTGACATACGAGCGGCCCCTCATGCAACCGACGGCGACAGCACAGCGGGCGAAACGCAGGATCTTTTCCTGCACGTCGGGGGGAATGGCAGTTTCATCGGCGTCCTGTATATCGTGACCGTATATGCCGAAAGCCGGAAGGCCGCGCTGGGCGTGGGCTGCCAGCACGGCGGCCAGGTAAACGGCCCCCGGACGCTCGGTGCCGTTGAAGCCCCAAACCGCCTTGACGGTCAGGGGATCGGTGTCCATGGTCTCGCTGCCGTAGCACCAGCAGGGCGTTACAGACAATGTCGCCGTCACATTCTCGCGGGCAAACTTCTCGGCACAGGCTGCGGCCTCAGCCACGCCGCCTATGGTTGTGTCGGCTATGACGCACTGAACCGCTTCGCCCGACGGGTAACGCAGGCTGCTGCTGATAAGCGAAGCTGCGGCGTGCGCCATCCTCATTGTTTGCCCCTCCAAGCTTTCGCGGACACCCTCGCGGCGCCCGTCTATGATGGGGCGAATCCCGATTTTCGGCAAGCTGTTTTTCATTTTTGAAAGACCTCCTATTATATATTTATTTATTTTGTTTGTTTATCCTGGTAGCACCGGCTTTCGGACCTGAAGCGTACGCGCGGGCGGTCCTTGACTGCAGCCGATTTGCCATCTTTAGGTTCTTGTCGAAAGCGAAACAGATATAAACTGATTTACACACCAAACAGCGAAAGCTGGCTGCTTTCGGGCAGGTCTGCGAGGGCCCCGGCCTGGCGCAGGGTTTCTATGACGGCCTTGCTGACGCCGGCGCGGTCCTTTATATCGTCGCAGGAGAAAAACGGCTCCTCTTCTCGGGCCGCGACGATGGCCGCCGCAGCCGACTCGCCGACGCCCGCAAGGGACGACAGGGGCAGCCGGATGGCGCCGTCCTCTATCAGATAGCGGTAGGCGTGGGATTTGTAGAGGTCGACCGGCAGAAAGCGTATGCCGCGCGCCATGGCTTCGTTTACGAGCAGCAGCGCGGTGAGGGAGTCGGCGTCCCTTTGAGTGACGTCGCTACCCAGCGCCTTAAGCGCCGCGATGCGGTCGCGCACACATCCGCGCCCGCGCGCCACGGCCATACCGTCGACGCCGTCCCCGCGGACCGAAAAATAGACCGAGTAAAAGGCTAACGGGTGGTAGAGCTTGAACCATTCCATGCGTATGGCGGCCATGCCGTAGGCTGCCGCGTGGGCCTTCGGGAACATGTATTTGATCTTTTTGCAGGAGTCTATGTACCAGTCGGGCACGCCGTGCTTTCGCATGAGCTCCTCAAGCTCCGCGGTCAGCCCCTTGCCCTTGCGGACCATCTCCATAATTTTAAACGCGGTCTTGGGCGGAAGCTGCTTTTTTTGCATAAGGTATACCATGATGTCGTCGCGCGTGCCGATTACCTCCGAAAGGGCGCAGGTGCCGCTGCGGATGAGCTCCTGCGCGTTGCCAAGCCAAACGTCGGTGCCGTGGGACAGGCCCATGATCTGCAGCACGTCGGAAAAATTTTTGGGCTTGGCGTCCATCAGCATCTGGCGCACGAAACGGGTGCCCATCTCCGGCAGGGCTAAGGTGCCCGTCTCGCTTTCGATATCGTCCGCGCTGACGCCGAGCGGCTCGGTAGAGGTGAGCAGGGCGTAAACCTTGGGGTCGTTCATGGGCACGTCGGAGATTTTGACGCCGGTAGCGTCCTCAAGGTATTTGTACATTGTGGGCGAGTCGTGGCCGAGAATATCCAGCTTCAGGATGGTGTCGTGTATGGAGTGAAAGTCAAAGTGGGTGGTCACGATGTCGGAGTCGGTGTCGTCGGCGGGGTGCTGCACCGGGCAGAAATCGTATATCTCGTAGCTTCGCGGCACGATCACCATGCCGCCCGGGTGCTGTCCCGTGGTGCGCTTGATGCCCGTACACCCTTCCACAAGACGCTCGAGTTCGGCTTTGTGGAGCATCAGACCGCGCTCCTCGGTGTATTTTTTGACGAAGCCGTAAGCCGTCTTCTGCGCTATGGTGGCGATGGTGCCGGCCTTGAACACGTAGCCCTTGCCGAAAAGCACCTCGGTGTATTTATGGGCGGTAGACTGGTATTCCCCGGAGAAATTGAGGTCTATATCCGGCACCTTGTCGCCCTCGAAGCCGAGGAAGGTTTCAAACGGTATGTCGTGGCCGTCGCCGATAAGGCGGGCGCCGCACTTGGGGCAGAGCTTGTCGGGAAGGTCGAAGCCCGAGCCGACCGACCCGTCGTCCACAAATTCCGCATAGTGGCAGGACAGGCACAAATAATGCGGGCTTAGGGGATTTACCTCGGAAATGCCGGCCATGTTGGCCACAAACGAGGAGCCCACCGAGCCGCGGGAGCCGACGAGGTAACCGTCCTCGTTTGATTTTGCCACAAGCTTCTGGGCCGTCATATACATAACGGCAAAGCCGTTTTTGATGATGGAGTTAAGCTCGCGGTCAAGCCTTTTCTGTACGGGCCCGGGGAGCGGGTCTCCGTAAATGGCCTTGGCGCGGCGGGTGGTGATGTCCACAAGCTCCTCGTTGGCGCCCTCAAGCTCCGGGAAAAAGGTGCCCTCCGGTATGGGGCGGATGGCTTCGCACCAGCCGGCGATAAGCCGGGGCGCCTCAATCACGACCTCGCGCGCCGTATCCTCGCCGAGATAGGAAAACTGCGCCAGCATGTCCTCCGTCGTGCGCAGGTAGAGGGGGGCCTGGCGGTCGGCGTCCTTATAGCCCTGCCCCGCCATGAGGATACGGCGGAACACCTCGTCGCCCGGCTCTAAAAAATGCACGTCACCGGTTGCCGCCACGGGGCGTCCGGTGGCTTTGCCGAGCCGCACGACGGTACGGTTTAGCTCCATGAGCTCCTCCTCGCTTTTGGCAAGCCCCTCCTCTATGAGAAAACGGTTGTTCGCGATGGGCTGTATCTCGAGATAATCGTAAAAGGAGGCGATATCGCACAGCTCGCCCCACGAGCGCCCCTCCAGCACAGCCCTGAAAAGCTCCCCCGCCTCGCAGGCCGAGCCGACGACAAGGCCCTCCCGGTGCTTTATAAGCTCACTTTTGGGGATGCGGGGATGCTTGTGAAAATAACTGAGATGGGACAGGGAAATAAGCTTGTAAAGGTTCTTTAGGCCGGTCTTGTTCTTAGCCAGCAGTATCATGTGATAGGGCCGGAGCTTTTTGGGGTCTGCGCCGGCCAGCGCGCGGTTGAGCCCGCCGAGCGAGGTAAGGCCGCGCTCGTTCATGAGCCTTTTAAATATATAGGCGAGGATGAGGGCGAGGGCTTTGGCGTCGTCACTCGCCCTGTGATGGTCGAATTCGGGCAGGCCGAGGTGGGATGCCACCGTGTCGAGCTTGGCGTTTTTCAGCTCCGGAAAAAGTGCGCGGCACAGGGGCACAGTGTCGATAAAGGCGAAGTCGAAGGGCTTGCCGCACGCCTTGGCGGCCGTGCGCATGAAGCCGATATCGAACGGCGCGTTGTGGGCGACGAGCACCGCGTCCCCTGCAAAGCGGAGAAAATCATTAAGTGCGCTGTCGATGGACGGTGCGTCCTTCACCATGTCGTCGGTTATGCCCGTAAGGGAGACGACGCGGGCCGGGATGGGAATACCGGGGTTGACGAAGGTGCAGAAGGTCTCGACAACCTCGAAGTTGCGCATACGCACGGCGCCTATCTCGGTGATGCGGTCGGACGCCGGCGAAAGGCCGGTGGTCTCTATGTCGAACACTATGTATTCGCCGTCCGGCGGGCGGTTGTCGTCGCCCGTAAGGGCAGTCACGGAATCGTTTACATAATACGCCTCCAGCCCGTAAAGCACCTTGAAGCCGGGGTATTCCTTCTGAAGCTTGGCTGCGGCGTTCATAGCGTCCGGGAAGGACTGGGCGACGCCGTGGTCGGTGATGGCTATGGCGCCGTGGCCCCATTTGGCCGCACGGCGCACCAGTGCGTCGGCCGAGCAGACGGCGTCCATCGCCGACATGGCGGTGTGGGCGTGCAGCTCTATACGGCGCTGCGGCGCGTCATCGGTTTTCTCCGGTACCTTGAACACCGCGACGTCGGCGGGGCGCACGGCGGTGTCGCGGTCGAACTTATCGTATATGACCTCGCCGCGGACCAGCGCGTGCATGCCGTTTTGCAGCTTGGCCGCGACCGGCGCGAGCTTGTCTTTTTTCTCTATCATCTTTACGGTTATGGAGTCCTTTTCGTCGGTGATGTTGAAGGTCAAAATGAGCTTTTGCCCGTCGCGCGACTCCTTATGCGAAAGACCGAACACCCTACCGGTGAGGACGACGCGCCCGGCGTCGGGCGTAGCCTCCGAAATGGGCATGGGGCTTTCCTTGATAGGTCTGCCGTAGACCGTCTGCACCCTTGCGCGCGCGCGCGCGGTCTGTCCGCCTTCCGGCGTACGAGGCCCGCGTCCGGACTTTTGGGGGCGGGGGATTTCTTGGCTTGCCGCGGTATTGGGCTCGTCCGGCTCATCTTTGCGGGGGAGGGACAGAAGCCCGGCGGGCTCAGCGCCCGGCTCGTCCTCAAGGCGCACCTCCAGCGAAAGGCCGAACCGCTCGCGGATAGCGTCGGCTATCGTCCTGTCGCAGCCGCTTTCGCGCAGCAGCGCGGCGCAGCCTGTGGACAGGTGCAGCGTCACGCAGCGGTCGCTTATCTCGGTGCCGCAGTGCAAAAGAGAGCCGTTAAAGGCGGGGAAGCGCCGGCGCACCTCGGACAATATGTCGCGCAGCGCCTTCTCGCAGAACAACGAGCCGTCGTAGCGCATGACTATCTTCGCCCTATTTAGCGCATAGCTTTCCGAAAGCTCCTTTTCGGCCTGTCGCAAAAGCGTATGTGGCAAAAGCCCGTCCGAGCAGACCTCGGCGCGCAGGCTCCGGCTTTCGCGGTCGACGAGCACGCGCTTTACCCTGCATCCTGCAAGCCCTTGGCGTACTTCGTCCGACGGCTCATACTGGTTGAACAATTCAAAAAACAGTCTTTCTGGCTTGGCCATTTTTCTCTCACTTTCCGGGATACTCTGCTTCCAGTTTTCGTATTTCCTCCATAAGACGGTCGAACAGCCTGTCCTCCGGTACCTTTTTGACGGGCGCGCCCTTGCAAAACAACAGCCCCTCGCCCGCGCCGCAGGCGATACCGACGTCGGCCTCCCGGGCTTCGCCGGGCCCGTTGACTGCGCAGCCCATAACGGCCACCCGAAGGGGTCTGCGTATGCCGGCGCAGGCATCTTTGACGCGCTGTGCCAAGGGTATGAGGTCTACCTGGGTGCGGCCGCAGGTGGGGCAGCTTATAAGCTCCACGCCGCTTTCAAGAAGTCCGAGGCTGCGCAGGAGCGTGCGTCCGGCGTCTACCTCCACAACAGGGTCGGCGGTCAGGGATATGCGTATGGTGTCGCCTATGCCGTCAAGGAGCAGTGAGCCCATGCCCGCCGCCGATTTTATAAGTCCGTCGCGCTCGGTGCCGGCCTCGGTCACGCCTAAATGAAGCGGGTAATCGCAGGCGTCGTGCAGTGCACGGTTGGCCTCGACCATGGTGCGCACGTCGGAGGCTTTCACCGACAAAACAATGTCGTAGAAATCCCATTTTTCGAGGAGCGACGCGTGGTAAAGGGCGCTCTCGGCGAGGGCGGCTCCGGTGGGCCGGCCGTGCTTTTTCAATATATCGCGCTCCAGCGAGCCGCTGTTTACGCCTATGCGCACGGGAATGCCCGCGGCGCGGCAGGCGGCGGCGACCGCCTTTACCCTGCCGCTGTCCCCGATATTGCCGGGGTTTATGCGTATTTTGTCGGCGCCGGCAGTCGCGGCTTCAACGGCCAGCTTATAATCGAAATGGATGTCCGCGACTATCGAAAGGCCTGTCCGCTCCTTAAGGCGCGACAGCGCGTCGACGGCTGCGCGGTCGGGCACGGCCATGCGGACCAGCTCGCAGCCCGCTTCCTTAAGGCGCAGAGCCTGCCGCTCCAGCTCGCCGAAGCGCGTGTGGGAAACGCTCAGCATGGACTGCACGGAAACAGGCTGTCCGCCGCCGATAGCGACGGCTCCGGCGCGCACGAGGCGTTTTTGTTTTCTTAGCACGTGCTCGCCCCTTTTCAAGCATTATAGTAAGGTGAGGAAACTTTCCGCCCGCAGGCGTTTATCGGCCGAACAGCCGCATTATATCGTTAAACGTGACGGCTATAAGCAGGAGGATGAGCAGCGCGAAGCCGATAAAATGCACAATGCCCTCCTTCTCGGGAGCGAGGGGCTTGCGGCGCACTCCCTCGATGAGCAAAAACAGCAGCCTGCCTCCGTCTAAGGCGGGCAGGGGCAGCAGGTTGAACACGCCAAGGTTGATGGTTATGAGAAGCGTGATAAATAAAAGCGGCGTGAAATCGAGGTTTTTAGCAGCCGCTCCGGCGGCGTTGCCTATGGCCTGCGTGGTGCCTACGGGGCCGGATATCTGGTTGAAGCCGGCGCGCCCCGTCACGAGGTCGATAAGCGAGAACCACACGACCTTTACCACCGAACCGGTATTTTTAAACGAATACACAAGCACGTTAAGCGGATTTTTTTTGACGGCCAGTATCTTGAAATCTATTTTAAGGGCGCTGACACCATCGCCCAGCGACTCGCGGGGATATTCGATGCCGCCGAGCTTGACGGTTTTGCCGTCGCGCAGCACGTCGATATCCACCGTCTCGCCTTTTGAGCGCATGAGGGAAAACTGCAGGTCGAGCTCTGTGCGCACGCGGTAGCCGTCTATACGCACAAGCTCGTCGCCCGCCTTCATGCCCGCCTTTCTGGAGATATCCGACTCGTCGAGCAGCACTACACGGGTGGTGGGTACGCCGATGGGGTTTGTCCCGACATATACGGTCATTAGCGCGAGCCCCAAAACAAGGTTCATGACGGCGCCCGCGGCTATCACGATGAAGCGCTTGTGCCAGGGCTTTTTATTGAAGGCGTTTTCGTCCTCGCTTATCTCGTCCTCGCCGGCCATCTTTACATATCCGCCTATGGGAAAAAGGCGCAGGGAATACTGTGTCCCGCGGCGCTTCCATTTAAATACGGGCGGGCCCATTCCGAGAGAAAAATCGTAGATTGTAATGCCCGCCCAGCGCGCGGCCAGGAAATGTCCGAACTCGTGCACGAAAATGAGCAGACCGAATACGAGAAGGGCGACAAGGATATTCAAAGCGAGCTCCAAAAAAATCACTCCTGTCATGGATTAACCTAAACGGTGGTTGCCAAACGTCGGACAAGCGAGCGGGCGGCCGAGTCGGCCTCGAGGATATCGGAAAGCCCCGGGTCGGCGACAGTCTTGGCGGCGGCAAGCGCTTCGCGGCAAAGTTGCGGGATGTCGAGAAAGCTTATCCTGTCCTCTAAAAACAGGGCAACGGCCTCTTCATTGGCGCCGTTTACCGCAGCAGCCGCCACGCCGCCTTGCGCTACGGCCTCGTGGCACAGCAGGGGCGACGGGAAAGCCTCGTAATCGGGCTCGCAAAAGGTCAGCGGGCCGCAGCGCAGAAGGTCGAGCCGCATGGCCGGGCCGGGCTTTCGCCGGGGATAGGTGAGGGCGTATTGTATAGGCAGGCGCATGTCCGGCGCGCCGAGCTGCGCGATGACTGAATTGTCGATAAACTCCACCATGGAATGGATTATGCTCTGCGGGTGTATCAGTATCTCCACCTTTTCCGGCGGCACGCCGAAAAGCCATACGGCTTCGATGAGCTCCAGACCCTTGTTCATGAGGGTGGCGCTGTCCACCGTGATTTTGGGGCCCATGGACCAGTTGGGATGCCGCAGCGCGTCTTTTTTCGTCACGGCTGAAAGCTCTTTGCGCGTCTTGCCGAAGAACGGCCCTCCCGACGCCGTCAAAAGAATGCGGGAGACCTCACTTTGGTCGCCCGCCGACAAAAGCGATTGGAAGATGGCGGAGTGCTCGCTGTCAACCGGGAGGATGCGAACGCCTCGCGCTTTCGCCCGTTTTGTCACGAGGCTGCCGCCGGCCACCAGCGTTTCCTTGTTGGCGAGGGCGATGTCCTTGCCGGCGTCTATGGCCGCGAGAGTCGGTTTAAGTCCCGCGATGCCGACGAGCGCGTTGAGGACAATGCCGGCGTTCGGCTCGCAGGCGCAAGTCGCCACGCCCTCCTCGCCCGCCAGCACCTTGATACCGGTGTCGGCGAGTCTTTGCCTTAACTCGCGCGCCGCCCTTTCGTCGCGAAGGGCGGCTAAGCGGGGCCGGTGGCGCCTGCACTGCTCCTCCATGAGCGAAACGTTACGGTCGGCGCATATGGCGGTTACTGTCATCCCGCCGGCCTCGGCCACCTCCAGCGCCTGGCGTCCGATGGAGCCGGTGGAGCCGAGCAGCGCGATGTTTACGCGGCTTTGGTTCATAGGCTTGGTTTCCTTTGCTTTTTTATGTCCGGGTGCGCCGAAAAGGCGCCGCAAACCGCTGTCGCGCCGCCGGGCTGCGGTTCGCGAAAACGGGCCTACACCCGCTTTGGGCCTTACTCAAAGTCTATTAATTGTAGAGGGAAAACATACTCAAAAAGACATATAAAAACGGGGAGGCGAACAAAACGCTGTCGAAGCGGTCGAAAAGTCCGCCGTGCCCCGGCATGAGCTGGCCGAAATCCTTGACATGGAAGGTGCGCTTGATGATGGAGGCCGAAAGGTCGCCTATCTGCGACACGACGGCGGTGAGAATGGCAGCCACTACCAGCACAGGCACGTTCATAGTTTGCCCGAAAGCGGTGTAGATAATTAGATAATACAGGAGGAAAAAGGCAACGGCGAACACGATGCCGCCTATCGCGCCCTCCACCGTTTTGTTGGGGCTTATATGCTCCGCCAGCTTGTGCCGGCCGAAGAGCATGCCTGAAAAATAAGCGCCGACGTCGGTGCCGAACGCGCCGATGAAGACCAAGAATATGGAAAACTGCCCGTTCTCAAGGCTGCGCACATACAGCAGGGTGGAGTAGAAGAATGGGATTATCATAGACACGAGAAACACCACGCCGATGTGCTCGAAGCTGTAATTGCCCTTGGAGAATATGATGGTGGCAAAGAGCAGCACCGCGAAAATAAAGATTGCCCGGGTGATGTTTTCCCTGTCGAAGTTTCTGATAAAGGGTATGGCAAACGCGAATATCAGGCTTATGGCCATGACATTCTTTGTCTCGATATATTTGGTGACGCCGAGTATCTCAAAAAGGGTGTAGGCGGACAAAATTCCCACCGCGAAATTTAAAAGCAGGGGGATATGCGATAAAAACAACAGGGGAGTGATGACCGCACATAAAAGAATACCGGATATGATTCTTTGTTTAAGCATTATATTCCTCCAAATCTCCGGTTCCTCTTGCGGTATTCGGCTATAGCGCTATCCAAATGCGCAGGGGTGAAATCGGGCCACAGCACATCCATGTAAACGAATTCGGTATAGGCGGACTGCCACAGCAGAAAATTGGACAGCCGCTTTTCGCCGCTTGGGCGGATGATGAGGTCGGGGTCGGGCTGGCCCGCCGTGAAAAGATACTCTGAAAAGAGCGCTTCGTCAATGTCTTCGGGCCGGATTAGCCCCTCCTTAGCGCCGGCGCAAAGGCCCCTTACGGCCTGCAGTATTTCCTGCCTTCCGCCGTAATTGAGCGCGACATTGACGCATATGCCCGACATGGAGGCGGTCTGCTCCTCCACGAACCTTATTTTTTCCATGAGTTCCGGGGCGAAGGCGGACAGGTCTCCGATAAAACGGATGCGCATGTCGTATTTCTGATAATCCCGCGCTATTTCGTCGATATACTCGTGAAAGAGCCGGAGAAGCGTGTCAATCTCATCCTTCGGACGCTTCCAGTTTTCAGTGGAAAAGGCGTACAGCGTGAGATATTTGACGCCGATAGTGCCGCAGTGCCTGACGATGGTGCGGAATACGGAGGCGCCCCTGGAATGCCCGGCGCTTCTGGGCAGGCCGCGGCGCTTTGCCCAGCGTCCGTTTCCATCCATGATAATAGCTATGTGGACGGGCGAAGCCGCGTCCCCGGTCGCCGGCGTGTCGCCGGCCCGGCGGTTTTTTCTGTTAAACAGCCTCATGGCTTTCACCCGCTATCCCAAAACGGATATCCTTAAAAAGGTACCGACATGCCGACCGGCGTTCAGATTTCCATCAGTTCCTTTTCCTTTTTGGCGCTGATGGAATCCACCTCCTTGACGAAGCGGTCGGTCAGCTCCTGGATGTCCTTCTCTATAACTCTGAGGTCGTCCTCGGTGATTTCGCTTTTTTTCTTTAGCGCCTTGTATTTCTCAATAGCGTCGCGGCGGATGGAGCGCAGGGCCACCTTGGATTCCTCGGCGATCTGGCGCACCTTTTTGACGAGCTCCTTCCTGCGCTCCTCGGTCAAAGGCGGGAACACAAGACGTATGGAATCGCCGTCGTTACTGGGGTTTATGCCGATATCGGAGGCCTGTATAGCGCGCTCTATGGCCTTGAGCGAGCTCTTGTCCCAGGGGGAGATGAGCAGAGTGCGGGCATCGGGCGTGGATATCGACGCTATCTGGTTGATAGGGGTCTGCGCGCCGTAATACTCCACATAGAGCTTATCCAGAACGGCAGGATTGGCCCTGCCGGCGCGCAAGGAGGCCAGCTCCCGTGCCAGCGCATCCAGCGTTTTCTGCATTTTCTGTTCAATTTCCGTGTGCTGTGTTTTCATGGCAGCATTTCCTCCTTTACGATGGTGCCGATTTTTTCACCCATAACGGCTTTTATAATGTTTTGGGTATCCTCAAGTCCGAAGACCAGAATGGGTATCTTGTTTTCCATGCAAAGGGTAGCGGCCGTACCGTCCATGACACCCAAGCCCTCCTTGACCACGTCGAGGTGGGTCAGGGTCTCGTATTTTACGGCGTTGGGGTTTTTGTTCGGGTCGGCGGAATACACGCCGTCCACCTTTTTGGCGAGCAGCAGGATATCTGCCTCGATCTCGGCCGCCCGCAGCGCCGCCGCCGTGTCGGTGGAAAAGAAGGGGTTGCCGGTGCCGCAGCCGAAGATGACGACGCGCCCCTTTTCAAGATGCCGCACCGCCCTGCCGCGTATATACGGCTCGGCTATCTGGCGCATTTCGATGGCGGTCTGCACCCTGGTGGCCACGCCTATGTGCTCCAAGGTGTCCTGCAGGGCTATGGCGTTCATCACCGTCGCCAGCATACCCATATGGTCGGCGCGGGTGCGGTCCATGCCGCCGCCGCTGCGGCCTCTCCAGAAATTGCCGCCGCCGACCACGACGGCCACCTGCACGCCCAACTGGACGCATTCGCGGATGCGGCAGCATACGGTGATCAAAAGGTCGAAATCAATTCCCTTCTCCTGCTTGCCCGCGAGCACTTCCCCGCTTATCTTGATGAGAACCCTCTTGTATTTCGGCTTCATAGGCTTTGACCATCCTTTTTTTGAGCGTTGCCCGGGGCGAGGCAAAGGCCGGACCCGCCCCTTTTAGCTGCGACGCCGCACAATGCCCGCCCCGTGCGTGACCAAACGCCGCGCGCGGCAAAGTAGGGCGGGCTTTTTATATACGCTTCATATATTTTACTATATTTTGACTCAAGATGCAATCGTTTTTCGATTTTTCATTGAGAGGGGCTGGGCGGGGGCTGGGGGTCCGACCCGTATATCGCCCCGGCCGGGGGCGACGCTTCGAAGTATTCGCGAAGCGGGACGGGGCCGGCGAGTATATCCTTGCCTACGTAAAGCGAGGCGTCGTCGTCGGTTTTGAGGCTCCATTTCACCAGCCGGATATTGCCGCCTGATATCTCTATCGCCGTGACGCAGCGGGGATGGATGCAGCTCCCGTCGTTGAAGTAAAGCGACTCGCCCACGTCGGGGAACACCGGCTTGTGGGTGTGTCCGGCTATGAGCATGGTCTTCTCCCTTTTAGCCCACCCGATAAGCCTTCCCGACACCTTTTGCTTTTTGTTGTAGTTTTTTGCGGGGCTTGTGGGGTTGAGCACGCCGAACATCCCCAGCGGGCGCCAGAAATATCTCACCAGAAACTTGGCCAAGCAGCACAGCCTGTCGTTGAGAAGGTCGCCCTGGTGCCCGTGAATCAGCAGTATATGGCTGTTAGTCGGGGCGTAGTTCAAAACGAGTCCCTCCGACACCTCTATGCACTCAAACAGGGGCAGGCACTTTTTTTCATGCTCGTCGTAATACGTCGAAAGGTTGTTCCGGACAAATTTCGCTTTTTTCTTAACGCTGTCGTGGTTGCCGTAGATAAGGTGCAGCCTGCCCTCTTTGAAGAATCTGGCCAGCAGCCAGTAAACGTCCACATGAGCCTGCTTGATATCGGAGAGCCGCTTGTTTTCCCATAGCTCGTCGCCGTCGCCAAGCTCGATGTAGGTGTAATCGCGTTCGTAGTAATAGGTCAGGGCATAAAAGTAAAGGTTCTGGTTTTTTGCGAAATCGTCCGACCAGCTTCCGTCGCCCCTGTGGCAGTCGCTCATCAGGACGATCTTGGAGCTGTCGTCTATCTCTATCTGTTTGGCAGACCGGTAGACCCTGCTTATGCTGTCCTTAGGCTTGGGGGCGACGTTTTCGCCGGCGGGCTTTTTCCTTTTGCCTTTGTCGGCGGCCTTGCCGCCCGCTCTGCCCTTTAGCTTTGCGCTTTCTGCGGCCTTGCCGTCGTCTTTTCGCTTATGTTTCGCCGGGACATCTCCGTCCGCCTTGCCGCCGCCCGTTTTCTCCGCTTGCTGCATGCGGCTTTCAAGTATCTGCCTGGGTTTTCCTATATGGCTTACGTACCCAAGCAGCTCCGGCGAGGCTTTTTTGAGCGCGTCCATCTTTTGGCTTATGCTGTGGGCGGAGCTCACGGCATCCACAAAGGTTTTGCACAGAAGATAGTTTTTGTCCTGTATCACTCTGTCCGTTAAGGGCGACCTTGTGGAAGGCTGGGCGGAATACGGCTTATCAAAGACGATGCCGACGGTGTTGCGGAATGTCCAGTATTTCTTTTCCGTATAGCCGATTTTTTTGAGCGCCTGAAGGAAGCTTTCCTTCATTTTTCCGTTTTTGAAGGTAATCTCCGTTTCCAGCACAAGCTCGGAGGGCTCGGAGAACTCGCCCAACATGAAGCCTGTGAGCCACCAGTGCTTGTCGGCTCTTGTGAACAGCGTCTTGCCTTTTTTCTTAAGTACAAAGGAGATAAACAGCCGGTCTTTGTTAGCGGCGCAGTTGTAAAAGGCGTCGGCGGGCCTACTGAGCGGGGGGCCTTCCTTGGTGTAAACGCCGACCTCGCAGCCCGTCGTCAGGTCGTATTGCCCTTTCCACAGCTCTACAAGCCAGTTTTTGCCCCCGTAGTAAAAGTAAACGGGCTCGGAGTCCACGATCATTCCCATGGGCGCGCAGAGCTCGTCATATTCGCGGCAGTACCCGCATTTTCTCTGCCACGGGTTCATGGACGAGTAAAATATATCCTGCTTGCGGTCGTACAAAAACCCCCAGTCCCTCACCGCGTCCTCAAGCGCCTTGTCGCCCATGGCCTCGCGGACGAAAAGCCGGGCGCGCAGGGCCTTTGCAACCGAAATGCGGCGGGAAAACCACGACGGGTCGAAAATGTACAGGGCTAAAACGCCGAGGGCCGCGGCGATTATGGAAAGCAGGTATTTCAGCGCGATTATGCTCGTATTGTAGTCCGGCATACCCGCGGCAGCCGCAGATATCTTTAAAATTATAAGCATAACGATTTCTCCCATTGTATCTTCTTAACCTATAATATTCAGGAGCAAACCATTATGTGTTAAATTAATACCCGCCAAACGATTGGAAACGGCCGTGCTCCGGCCGTTTTCAAAACGGGCGGGTCTTGGCGCGGCCTTACCGGTATCCGGTGCAAAAAAGCGCTTTAAAAGGGCGCTTAAACAGCCGGACGGTCTCCCTTTCGGGAAACCGCCCGGCTTAAGCGTTAAATAGGAGGTAAATTACTGAAGGGCTTCCTTTAAAGCGTTGCCGGCCTTGAAACCGGGGACCTTGGAGGCGGGGATGGTTATCTCGGCCTTGGTTATGGGATTTCTGCCCTTTCTCTCGGCCCTGTGCTTGACTTCGAAGGTGCCGAAGCCGACAAGCTGCACCTTTTCCCCGGCCTTAAGGGCGTCAGTGACCTCGCCAATAAAAGCGTTGACAGCTTTTTCGGAATCCTTTTTTGATAAGCCCGTTTTTGCTGCGATGGCTGCAGCCAGTTCTGCTTTGTTCATATTTTTTCCTCCTGGTGTTTTTATTTTAATCCGTAGTTAGCGGATTAATACGAATGTTTCACCGCTTCCCAGAGCCGATCGAGCGCTTCGGGGCTCAGAGCCTCCACGGACTGTCCGTCCGCGTTGGCGAGGTCTTCCATGCGCTCAAAGCGGTCCGTAAACTTTTCGCAGGCGCCGGAGAGCGCCTTTTCGGCGTCCACACCGGCAAAGCGGGCAATGTTGACTATGGAAAACAGCATGTCCCCCAGCTCGTCTTCCACGTCCTTGCGCCGGCCCGATTTCAAGGCCTCCTTGAATTCCGTAAGCTCCTCGTACAGCTTTTGGATAGGGCCCTCGATATCCGGCCAGTCAAAGCCGGCCTTTGCGGCCTTCTGCTGGAGCTTCTGGCTCTTCATAAGGGCGGGCAGGGTTTTGGGGACAGAGCGCAGGGTCTGCGAACGGGTGGCATGTCCTTTTTCGGCGCGTTTTATGTCGTCCCAGTTTTTCAGTACCGCCTCGGGCGTCTCGGCCACGGCATCGGCGAAGATGTGAGGATGGCGCAGTATCAGCTTGCGGCAGATGCCGTCGCAGACGTCGTCTATGCCGAAGCCCTCGCCCTCGCTCGCAATCTCGGCGTGGAACACCACCTGCAAAAGCAGGTCGCCCAGCTCCTCCTTAAGCATGGCGGGGCTGTGCTTGTCTATGGCCTCCGCTACCTCGTACGCCTCCTCCAGCAGGTTCATGCGTATGGACGCGTGGGTCTGCTCGGCGTCCCATGGGCAGCCGCCCGGCCCGCGCAAAATGGACATGATGGCAACAAGGTCGCCAAAGTCGTAGCGCTTTTTGGCAATTAAAGCCTGTCTGACGTTCATTTTAACTTATCCAACCTCGTTTTTCAAGTGTTTTTATATATTTTTGTGCGAACGGAAGCATTTTTATGTCATCTTTCGTTAAAACCCTTAAAAACAGCACCAGCAGGGCAAACGCCGCGACGCCGGCCAAAAGCCCGAAGACGGTGGCGATGCGTTCGTCGACAATAAACGACGAGAGCCTGTAAACGATATGGGCGCTGGCGCCGCAGCCCACCCCGGCGGCCGCTGGTTTAAGGAACACCCTGTATATGTTGGGCATAATGCCTGTGGCGCGGCGGATGGCGTTGATGTTCAGTACGGTAACGATGGCGAAGCAGAGGATGGTGCCTACGGGAGCGCCCGTTACGCCCACGCGCTGCACCAGCGTGTAGTTTACCGTAAGCTTGACCAGCCCCCCCGCCATAACGTGAAAGAAGGGCAGGTTCTGCTTGCCCACGGCCTGGAGTATGGCCGTAGTGAGCTGGGACATATTAACGAAGAAAAGCCCCGGGCCGATGATGCGCAAAGCCCGGGCGGCGACCTCCACGTCGCCGGCGTACAGAAGGTCCAGTATCGGGTGCGCCATAAAGGACATGCCCATGCCGGCCGCCATGGCGAGCATGGCGAGTATCCGCATGGAGGAATTCATGGTGCTGCGGGTCTTTGCATGGTTACCTGTGGCGAAGGAGGATGCAATGAAGGGCAAAGAGCTTATTGCCACCGTCATGATGACCACCGACGGCATATTGAAGATGCTGAGCGCCTTGTTTACATATACGCTGTAAAGCGCCTTTGCGCTTTCCGAGCGCAGCGCCGGGTCGAGGCCGGCGAATTGGGGCAGCTTCTCAAGCTGCGACTTCATTATAAAACCGTCGAGCTGGTTTATAAAGGTAAGAAGGAACGAGCTTAAGGTGATGGGCACGGCGTTTTTTAGAAAGGAACGCACCAGCCTGCGCCGCCCCGTTACGGGCGATATGTCATGCGCCAGAAGCTGGCGCTCGCCGCGGCGATTTATGCGGTACCAAATATACATGGACGCGGCGCTCAGGGCCGTACCGCAGGTTACGCCGAACACCGCGCCGGAGGCTATATAGAGGTTCGACGCGCCTGTGCTTTTTAAAAACAGGGCGGCGGAAAAGCCCACGACCAGCTTGCCCACCGCCTCGATGAGATTGGCAATACCCGTGGGCCACATATTGCGGTTGCCCTGGAAATAACCCTTGAAGGCGGAGGATATGGACGCGAAAAAGACGGCGAAGGCCACGGCCCTGACGGCGAGGCTGGAGCCCTCCCAGTTGAAGAGGGCCACAAGCTTATCGGCGAATATGATGACCGCAACGGAGATGAAAAGGCCGAACACCGAATAGGTTGAAATAGCCGTTTTAAGGATGCCGTGCGATTCCCTGTAACGCCCCTGGGCCCTGCTGGTCGCCACCATCTTGGAGACGGTGGACGACAGCCCGGAGGACGCGAGTATAAACATGGTTGCGTATATACTGTAGGCGAAGGTGAACTCCGCCATGGCAACGTCGCCTATTATGTTGGTTAGGGGGATTTTGTAAAAAGCGCCGACAATTTTGACGAGCAGGCCCATTACGCTTAGGATGAGCGCGCCGGTCAGAAAGGTTTGTCCTTTTTGCCCCATCGTCCTCTCGTGGGTTTTTCTGGCCAATTTGCACACCAGCCTTCCTGGCCGTTCTGCCTTGCGGGCAACAGCAATATTATACAACATAAAAAGCCGCGGCGCAACGTCAAAATTGTAAACATATGGCGGGCC